>Ga0172375_10013581_pt1 | contig 10083 bp, 5 predicted proteins | sample LakKiv1m_FD_114537 | JGI IMG/M metagenome (GOLD analysis project Ga0172375, IMG submission 114537) | Freshwater microbial communities from Kabuno Bay, South-Kivu, Congo - kab_092012_11.1m | ecosystem: Environmental > Aquatic > Freshwater > Lake | place: Democratic Republic of the Congo...
CATAACCACTGCCTCATATAGGTGCCATTTAATTCCATGCCAGTGTTGGATGGCATCAAGGGTGATATGACGTTCCGCCGGACTCAAGGTGATGCCTGTCAGACAGCGCCAGGTAATAAAATATACACTTCCGGGTAGTTGCCAGTGGGGCAAGTTTCTTCTGGCGCAATGAAAACTTTGCACAGGTTGAAAACCTGTGCCACCGGGACTTTGCTTTTGATTTTTTGTCCCTCCTTTACAGGTTTCCATCTGGCTAACTCGATTGTTAAAAAGAATTAGAAAAAATTTTGGTGGCACAGGTTTTCAACCTGTGCTTGTTATGGTCTTTCTACCATACTGGCACGTTATTTCCCCAACAAGGCCGCGGCTTGTTTGGCAAGTAGGTGAGGATCATATCCGCCCCGGCTCTTTTGATTGACAGCAGCGACTCCAACATCACCGTGGTTTCATCCAGCCAGCCGTTTTGGGCCGCGGCCTTGATCATGGCGTACTCACCGCTCACCTGGTAGGCGGCCACCGGCAGGTCGAATTCTGAGGCCACCTGGGCAATGACGTCCAGATAAGGCAAAGCCGGCTTGACCATGAGGATGTCGGCGCCCTCCTCCACGTCCAGGGCGGCCTCGCGCAAGGCCTCCCGGGCGTTGGCGGGGTCCATCTGGTATGCCCGGCGGTCCCCGAAGGCCGGGGCGGACTCCGCTGCATCCCTAAAGGGGCCGTAGAAGCTGGAGGCGTATTTCACCGCGTAGGACATAATCGGCACCATCTCAAAGCCCCGCTCATCCAACGCCTCCCGGATGGCCCCTACCCGGCCGTCCATCATGTCGGAGGGGGCCACCATATCGGCCCCGGCCTCGGCGTGGGACACCGCCACCTGGCCCAGGACCTCCAGGGTGGCGTCGTTGTCCACCTCCCGGCCGGCCAGCAAGCCGCAGTGGCCGTGGGAGGTATAGCCGCACAGGCAGACGTCAGTGATCACCACCAGCTCGGGAAGTTGTTTTTTGAGGCGCCGCACCGCCTGCTGCACCGCGCCCTTGGGGGAAGCGGCCTCGGAGCCGGTGTCGTCTTTGCTCAAAGGCAGCCCGAAAAGCAGCACCGCCGGCACCCCCACGTCCAGGGCCGCCTTGGCCTCCTCCACCAGCAGGTCCGGGGACAGGCGGGCCACACTCGGCATGGACGTCACTTCCTGGCGCACCCGGCTCCCCGGGACAGCGAACATGGGGTAGATGAAATCTTCCGGGTTAAGATGCGTCTCCCGCACCATGCGCCGCAAGGGTTCCCGCCGCCGCAAACGCCGGGGGCGAAATAGCAGTTCCATAATCTTGACCTCTTGTCCGGTTTTCGGTTTTCAGTTATTAAACAGTTTTTCCTTTTAATATAAGGTCCTGTAGCTCATTGTTATCCCAGCGGTGCCGGGCTGTCAAGCCTACGGCTTAGGCGCCCACCGTACCGGGCCTGCGACACTGGGCTTTAGGAGCCGAAAATCCAGGCTCTCGAACCATGGTCTGGCCGGTCCGGTGCAAATCTCAATAACTAGTTTTTCGGAAAGATTTTTTGTGATAACGTGATTATTGTTATAAGTGGAAATGCCCCAGGGCATCCCGGGAGAGGGTGAGGAGGTCAGCGATGAAGGTGAGAGTGGGCTTGATGATAATGGTGCCGCTCTTGGCGGTATCTTTGATGATCGGCTGCGCCACGACCCAGGACCAAGAGGCGAAGGCCAAGACCGCCGCCCTGTGTTCGGCCCTGGACGTGGACCATAACGGCAAGATCAGTAAAGAGGAGTTCATGGCGCAGGCCTCCGACAAAAACAAGGCCCTGGAGGTTTACAATAAGTGCGATGTCAGCAACAAAGGATATCTGACGTATGAAGAAGTCATGAGCAACCGCTTGATCCTCCCCCCGGACATTTATATGAACCCACCGCCGTTAGTGCGGCCCATCAAGTAGAATGGCCATCTCACGGGGCTGGAAGGGGCTGATGCCCGGATTGGTCACCTGGCCTCGCACTCCCCGGGGAGAACCGGGCCCCCAATAATCGGGTCCCTGAAGCCGCCTGAATGGCCGCGGCCGGAGAGGATAGCCTCCGTATTCCCGGGATACCAGCCAGGGAATGTCCTCCAACAACGGTCGGTACGCACCTGGGAGATTGATAATGCCACAAATGAAGCTGATGTTATGGAGCATGGCGCTGGTCGTGGTAACGGCTCTGTTGATTGCCGGCTGCGCCACCACCCAGGACCAGGGATCAAAGGCGGAGAAAGGCGCCCTTTGTTCTGCCCTGGATTTGAACCATGATGGCAAGATCACCAAAGAGGAGTTCATGGCCCAGGCCGCTGACAAGAGCAAGGCGGCGGAAATTTTCGATAAGTGCGACTCCGGCAAAAAAGGCTATCTGACTTATGAAGAAGTCTGGGGCCAACGCGTGCTGCTCCCCCCGGAAATTATCATGATGAACCCGCCGGTAGTCCGGCAGTTCCGGTAGTTCCAGTAGGACCATGGGCTCATGGTGATCGACCCAGGTTAGTGAATTCGCCCCGGCGCTTCCGGGGGAGAACCAGGGCCCCAAATAGCCGGGTCCCCGACGCGGCCTTGAATTGCTGGCAATGACCGGCTGCACCAGTGTCAGTGAGCCGGTGATGAAGCATCAGGCCAGCCTTTTGGATCCGGGGGAAAGAATCGATGCACAAGAATATCATGCGTGGCCTGGCAGTTGGGGCGGTACTGATTATCCTGCTGGTGGTCCTGTATCGTCTCTATACCGGCAGAGCGCCCCAACCGGGTCCGAGTCCCATCACCGCCCCGGCTCCGCCTCCGGCGGGGACACCACCACCGGCGGCACCGGCGCCCCAAGAGGCCGCCCCTCAAGGGCCCGTCGCCGCCCCCTCCCTGGAACCGGCGGGTCCCGCCAAAGAAGCTGCCCCCGGCCCCGAGGTTCGAGCCCCGGGAGCGCCAGCTGCGGTTGCCCCGTCTGCGGCGCCGAAAGAACAGTATGGCCTGCTGGTGGGCAGGTATCGCCAGTACCGGGACGCCGCCAAGATGCTGGCCAGATTGAAAAAACAGGGCATACCCGGCTTTATCCGCCGAGACGCCCAAAAACCTCGCCGGTATCAGGTGTGGGCCGGGCCATTTGCCTCCCGAGAGGAGGCCCTGGCCGCCGATAAATCTCTACGCGCCCTGCTCAAGAGAACTCCTAAAATCCAGCCATTACCGGCATTCATCCCCAAATAGGGCCTGGCCAGTCAGACAACACCTTCCCGGACAGCAGGCCCTCATTGCACCACCACTTCCACGGAATCGCCCACACCCCCCGGCCCCACCACGGTAAGCCGGTGGCGGCCCCGAGGCAAATCCAGGGAAAGTTCATAGGGAGGCCCGGTGGCCGCGACTTCCCGCCCGTCCACAAACCATAGAAGCGCTTTCACCGGGTCCCGGCACATGGCCTTACCCATCAGTCGGACGGTTTGGGCCGGCGGTGCCAGCAGATAGCGGTCGCCGTGTAGGGGGTAGCTGATGCTGATCCGCAGAGCCAGGCCGTCATCCGCGGCGAAGGCGTAATTGCGCGGCAGAGGCGGGTTGACGAGCCCCATAGTCAATGCGCCTCCAGGGTGGCGGGGGCGGCTCCGGACCCTGAGGTCACCGGGCACCGGGGCCTGAAAGGTTTTCCCCAAATCCTGGTCAAAGTCCGCCAGGCGAAACCGCCCTTCCGCCCCTTTCTCAAAGCGCTGGTGCAGCCAGCCCGCGAAATTGCTGGGCATGCGATGCCAGGGTTCCTGCAGGTGGTGATAGGTACAGATCGTTTGGGGTTCGGTGCCGGCCAGGAACAGCTCTTGGCGCCGGTGGACGCAATTCGGCCCGGGCTTCATCCCTGAGAAGGCGCACACCTCGACGCTGGTGATCCCCGGCGGTTGCCGGAATGGTGCCGGTGCGTTCCCGGCAAACAGCACCGCGGCCAGGTCCGCCAGGATAGGTGCGGCGGCCCCGGCGCCGCTCAAGTCCGCGGTGGGCCGGCCGTTGAAATTGCCCACCCACACGGCCAGGGTATATTCCGGGGTGTAGGCCACGGCCCATAAATCCCGGGCCCGGGTGCTGGTCCCGGTCTTAATGGCCATCCGGTAGGGCGGGTTCATGGCCGCGGCCCCCCCGAAGATGCGGGCCCGGGCCATGGGGTCGCTCAGGATGTCGCTGATGATGAAGGCCGCCTGGGGTGAAAATACCGGCGTGCCCGCTTCCCGGGGAGCATCCAGAGTGAAGCGCAGGGAACCGAAGCGGCCGCCGTTGGCCAGGCAGGCGTAGGCCGCGGCCAACTGCAGCAGGCTGACTTCCGGGTTGCCCACCACCAACCCCAGGCCGTAGTGTTCCGGGTTGAGTTCCGGGCGGTTGATGAGGTACAGCTCCGCCAGGGTGTCGTAGTAAGTCTCGGGGCCCATGAGGTTGAGCAGGCTGACGGCCGGGAGATTCAGGGAATTGCCCAGGGCCTCGCGGAAAGAAATGGGGCCGTGGCACACTCGATCGAAATTGGCCGGAATGAACTCCCCCCGGGGGGTGCGGTAGCGGCGTTCCACGTCTTCCAGCACCGAGGCGGGAGTGAACCCCATATCCAGGGCCAGGGCGTAAAGGAAAGGTTTGAGGGTGGAGCCGGGGGAGCGCCAGGCGGCGGCGCCGTTATTGAAGCCCTGATCCCGAGGGCCATAGGCGCAGGATCCCACCAGGGCCAGGACTTCCCGGGAACGGTTGGCGACAATCACCGCCGCGGCCTGGGAGGCGCCGGCCTTCAGAAGCCGGACCCGATGCGAATGCACGATAGCCTGGACCCGCCGCTGCAGGGGTAAGTCCAGGGTCGTCTTGATCCGCTGGGGACCGGAGGCTGGCGGGCCTTCTCCGCCCAAAATCAAATTGACAAAATGCGGGGCTTCAAAGGGGAACCGCAGCGGCCGGCGCCCGTTGCCGCGGAACCGGATAGGGTCTTCCCCTCCGGCTTGAAACTCCTGGGGACTGAGATAGCCCAATTGCACCATGCGGCTCATGACCCACCGCTGCCGCGCCAGGAGACGGCCGCGGTGATGGCCGTATGGATTCAGGGACCCCGGCGCTTTTACCAGGGCGGCCAGCAGCGCGGCTTCGGCCGCGGTCAACCGGGAGGCGGTTTTACCGAAGTAAGCATAGGCCCCGGCCTCCACCCCCATGAGGTTACTGCCCAGGGGTACCCGGTCCAGGTAGCGCCGCAGGATCTCTTCCTTGGATAAGACCAGCTCCAACCTGAGGCTCCGAATCATTTCCACCAGTTTGCGGTAGTAGCTGCGGCGCCCGGGATAGGTGAGCCGGGCCAGTTGCTGGGTGATGGTGGAAGCCCCGGAGACGATGCGGCCCCGGCTCAGGTTGGTGGCGAGGGCCCGCAGGATGGCCAGGGGATCGACGCCCGGGTGGCGCCAGAACCGCCGGTCTTCCGCGGCCACGAAGGCCGCGGCCGCCAGAGGGGGGATCTCTTGCTCGGGCAAGGTAATGAGCTTGCGTCCCTGGGCATCAGCCGTCAGCCGCAGGATGCGGCCCTCCCGGTCCAACACCAGGGGGCCGGGTCTGGCAGCACAAGCTTCCGGGTCCAGGCGGGAGACCGCCTCAAAATGCCAGGCCAACCCGGCCAGGGCAAGCAGCGTCGCCGCCAGGCACCAAACCAGACATGTTAAGGCGCGCCTTCTTCCCATCAACGTCCTTTGACGGTTAATTCCCCCTGGGGGGAGTAGCCGTTCACTCCGGGCGAATACATGGCCCCCATCCGGGTGGCTGGCACCATAAACTTGCCCTCGCACACGGCCCGGCAATAATACTCAAACCGGTAGGGGCCGGAAAACACCTGGTCCCGGAAGGCCAGCACCCGGTCATTCCGGATTTCGAAATAATTGGGCCGGAACCGGATGGTCCCCTCGGCGGTGGCGTAGTCGAAGTCGTCGCCGCCAGCGGCCTCCTCTCCCTCCGGCACCGGCTCCTCGGTCTTGAAGGCGGTGTTTAAGGCCATCAGCCCGGCAGGCAGCGGGTCATCCAGGACCACGTACCGCTGCTCCCGGCCGGCGACATCCAGGAAGACGGTGATTTTCACCAGGTCGCCCACCTTGATCTCGCCGGTGCCGTCGGTATTCTTGATTTCCCGGCGGACCTTGAACCCGTTGGCCGCTCCGGTGGTGGCGATATCGAGCCGGGGGGCGGTCAGTTCCAGCTTGTAGAGCCAGGTCTTGCCGGCCCGGCTCTCCACCTTGACGACCGGGGTGTGCAGGAGGGCCTTGGGGTCCAGGCCCACCATGCGGAAGCCCTGCGGGTCCAACTTGAGACGGTGGGTCCCCGCAACGCCGGGCTGGCTGATGACGATCTCCACTGGTTCGGTAGCGAAGCTGGCGCCTTTAAAATATTCCCCCAAGGCCAGGAGGGCCCAACCGGTATCGCTGGTGGAAGTCCAGATGCCTTGGCCGTCCAGGCCACCCAAGAGAAGCAGCGCCTCCTGCTTGGTGAGGGGGTCGGCCGGCATGATGGCCTGGGCTGCCAAAAGGGCCAGGGCCGGAGTACGGAACCGGGCCTGGAACTCCTCGGTGTCATCGGCAGCCGCCTCGGCCCGGCCTCCCAACAGGGGTTTCAAGGCGGTCTGGAGCTCCTTGACGGGACGCAACTCAGCCTGCCTAGCGGCTAGCAATACCAGGATTTGGCTCTCCCGGTTCATCCGGGGGAAATGGGTGTGAATGAGGTTGTAGGTGTTGCGGTCCAGGGCGTTATTGAGGGCCAGGACGTAACCGGCAAAGGCTTTAACCGCGGGAGAGCGCTTCTCTTCCTGAATCTGGGTCTTCAGGTAGTCCAGGGCCTGCTGCAAGGAAGCATCCGGCACCTCCAGTCCATGCAGGCGGGCCAGGCTCAAGGCCGCGGCGGCATAAATGGAGCCCCACACGTGAGGTACCTGCTGCCCGGGCCAGTAGGCAAAGCCGCCCGAGTCGGTCTGCATGCCCAGGATGCGCTGCACCCCTCGGTTCAGATATTTGTCGGTTTCGGCCAGAGTCACCCCGGACACCAGCCCTCTCTGGATATCTCCCCGCAATGCGGCCAGGGCCAAGACCCCGGAACTGGTCTGCTCCACGCACCCATACGGGTAGTCCAGGAGGTACTGGATGGCCTGGGTCATGCGCAAAAAGGGCGACCCGGCCACGGTGAGGACGGCCTTGACTTCTGCCGGGTCAATCTGCCCCGCGGCCTGGCCGGTCAGGTAGCCAGGGAGGGGCACCTTGATCTCGGTGGCCCCGGCCAGGGAGCCGAACCACACCTGGGTATCCCGGACGTGACCGGAGTTAATCCGCACCTGGAGCTCCACCGCGTCGGTCCGCCCCTGGAAATCGCCGGCAAACCGGGCCGCGGCGGGCCCGGCGGTGGCGGCCTGGCCGGTGACGTCCAGCTTTATGCTGTCTTTGGGGTTAAGGGTGGCCCCGGGCGTCGTCGCGGTGAGAAACAGCCCGCCGTCGCCAACAGCGCTGAACTTTACCGGGCCTTTGGCGCTGCTAGCGTTGAAGGCGGCCACCTGGAATTTAAAGGTGTCGCCTCGGGTAAAGAAACTCGGCAGCCCCGGTTCCAGGTAAAAGTCCTTGGTAGCCAAAAGCGGACGCTGGGCGCTGGCAAACCGGCTCCCCTTATCCAGGACCACGGTATAAATTCGGTAAGTGGTCATGTTGTCGGGCAGGGTAAAGGTGACCTGGGCTTTCCCCTGAGCGTCGGTGCGCACCCGGGGGTTGAAATAGGCCACGGCCTCGAAGCGCCGCCGGAGCTTGGACATGATCTCCTCGCTCAGCCCGCCGCCGCCGGTCAGGGGCTCGTTCTTGGAGAGATAGAAAGGGGTCTGGTGCACCAGCAATGACCGCAGTTCACCGGTAAAGACCCCCAGGGGCCGGTCAAACCGGGTTAAGGACTCCAGGGCGGGAGTTTTAAAGCCGGTGAGGGCCAGGACCGCCTCATCCACCACCGCCACGGCCATCTCGGCCTCCACCCCGTTCCCTTTGGGGCCCTGCACCGTGAAATCCAGGGTCACTTTGTCCCCGGGCTGGGCCTTGAGGTCGGCGATGCCCGGGCTGATCTTGACTGCCAGCCCCTCCACTTCCTGGCGCACCGTCAGGTTCAGCGTGCCCCAATAAAAGCCAGGAGCCTCGATATCGTAGTAGCCGGCGTACACCGGGAACTCTCCCCGGGGCGTCAGTCCCAGGACCGAGACGTACAGATTGGGGGCATATTCGGCCCGGATGGGAACTTCCAGGTTATCGGCGCCCGGTTTCGGCGTGACCACCTGGTACTGCAGCACGCCGTCCTGCTCCAGGGTAACCAGGTAGCGGGACACCGGGCTCCGGGGCCGGGCCGTCAGCCGGGCGGTTTGGCCGGGCTTATAGGCTGCCTGGTCCGCGGCCAGGGCCAGGGGCTGGTAAGGGAGATCCCGGTTTTCATAAGCGTAGTTTTCGCCAGTCACGTCATAGGCGGTGGCCGAAGTAAAGCTGCGTCCGGCTTTATCCCGGTAGGTAAAGGCCAGCAGATAGCGCCCACCCCAGGCGAAGGCGAAGCGCAAGGCTGCGGCGCCGTTTGACAGGGTCAGGTCGCTGGTCGTGGTCTTGCGCCAGATTTCCTGCTCATCCCAATAGAGGTCGCCGGCCTGGTTGCGTTTGGCTACATAGGCCCAGCTTTTTTGCAGTATATCCGCCTGGATGACCCCTTGCCGAATTTGCTTGCCGTCGGGCCTGGCCACCATCACCCGGAGGACCTGCTCCTCATCGGCCCGGGCCTCTTCCGGGTGGCGGCTGATGCCTACCAGCAGTTCCGGTGTCACCTGGAAAACTTGGGTGTCCGACGCCGCACGGCCATCGAAGTCCACCACAGTAGCCACCACGGACAGACCGTGCTGCCCGGTCATGGCCTGCTGGTCCAGGGGAAACTCCAGTTCCGCCCTGCCCTTCTCATCCAGGATGGCCTGGCCGCTCTCGATCAACTCGCCCTGCTCATCGCCGCCGTAACCGAAGGTGAAATTGTCCTGTCCCGGGACCTGATAGCTGGTCCTGGATTGATAGATCTTCCAGCGCAACTGGCCGTGTTTGACCGGGCCGCCGGCATAGTAAGAGCCGCTGAGGGCGATGCGGACAAAGGGAGATTGCTGCTCCCCCCGATTGACGAAATCCTTCAGGGACTTGGAGAACTGCTGGAAGGCGATCTGCACGAAGTGCCGGGGAGGCTTGAATTCTTGCACCTGAAAGGCGACGCTCACTTGGTTTTTCGGGGCCTGCGTTTCCCCGGCCCCGGCGTTTTCGGCCCGTCGGCCCCGGCGGCCTTTGTCGGGGGCGGACGGGGTTTCCGGAGTCTCCGGCCCAAAGCTCATGTTCAAGGTGTAGGTCCCCACCGGCCAGTAACTCTGGGTGAGGATTTCCCCGGCCACGGTGCCGAAATCCGAAGTCTGGTCTTCCAGGGTGAAGACCTGCTCCCCTTTGGGGCTGACGAGCTCAAAGGAGCACTTTTCCCCCGCGGGTGGGAAGATGTGGCCCTGGGCATATTCCCGGACCGTGCCCTTGAAGAAGACCTTTTCGCCCGGCCGGTAAACTCCCCGTTCCGTGAAAACGTTGCCCTTGAGGTTGCGGATGGTTTCACCGGGCCGGACCTGCCAGATACCCTGGGGCTTGAGGTTGCCCTGGGGCAGGACCTCGATGAAGGCCACGTCATTAGCGGTCCCGGCCAGCAGCAGCACCAGGTCCGCCTGGTTCACCGCCCGAGTCACCGGCTCCGGGTGTTGGGGGTTTTTCAGGGACAATCCCTTCAAATCCTGATGCTCAAAGAGCAGCACCCCGTCCTTGTTGGTGGTCCCTAAGGTGAAGGCCTCCATGTCCCGGGTGAAGCCCATGACCCGGGCCCCGGCCACGGGAGTCCCGGCCTTGAGGGAGGTAACCCAGAGGAGGAGGTTCTGTTGGCCGCGTTTATAGCTCAGGCCCAGATCGGTGATTTCGAATACCCGGGGCCGGGTGACGGCGCCGCTGCCGGCTTCGTTGTCCTGCACCCGGATGAGTTCCAGGGCCCCGGCCTCCTTGCCCTGCC
>Ga0172375_10013582_pt1 | contig 10082 bp, 14 predicted proteins | sample LakKiv1m_FD_114537 | JGI IMG/M metagenome (GOLD analysis project Ga0172375, IMG submission 114537) | Freshwater microbial communities from Kabuno Bay, South-Kivu, Congo - kab_092012_11.1m | ecosystem: Environmental > Aquatic > Freshwater > Lake | place: Democratic Republic of the Congo...
GAACATAAGGCGGGGAAGGGCGGGAACTATACGCGCTCGCACGGCGCGAGGAAAATTGTGTATACCGAAAAATATCCGGACCGGAGCTCCGCCTCGCGCCGCGAAGCGGAGCTTAAAAAATTGTCCCGCTCCAAAAAACTCAAGCTGATCAACTCCTAATACGCAGGTCTTATTACAGTGTTTCGCAAAACACTACAATAAAACAAGAGGTCTGATTAGATTTGATTTGCGGCGTATACTAAATGTATGCACTCAAAAACGCGCGCGCGGTTCATTGCCTCTGTCGTAGCGATAGTAGTCGCCGTTATCGCGGCAGGCATTATTTTCGGCGCGCGGTTGAACTTTTTGAAAAAAGGGCCTATTGCGGTTTCCTATTCCTGCGGCGCGGGCAAAACAGTTTCCGCCGTTTTGTACGAAGGCGCGGCGAAGCCGCCCGCAAAGCCCGGCATGCCCCCGACGCCCGGCGGGAGCGCCCTCGTGACCTTAGGCGACGGCCGCGTTATGACGCTCCCACAGACGATTTCGGCGGACGGTGTGCGCTACGCCAATGCGGACGAGAGCTTTATTTTCTGGACCAAGGGCAATGGCTCTCTCGTTATGGAAAACAATACGCAGACCTATCGTGGTTGCGTTTTAGACGCGAAAGATCCGGGCGGGCTTCCGGCGGTCTATTCGGCGAGCGACGGCGGATTTTCTATCCGCTTACCTGGTTTTGCGACCCGCACTTCAGCCACAGGCGGATACACGGTTGACGAGTCGTATGCATACCAAGAACTCGGGCCGGACAAGGGTATCGGTGGCGTAAAGTTTACGATACCCGCGCCCATTGCCGCGGGCACGAACTTGGGTACGGATTCATATGTGAGCGTCGAGGGAATTCCCCAGGTAACAGAATGCTCGGCGGCGCTCTTTCTCGGACAAAGTACAAATCTGCATGATGTGACGGAAGGGGACACCACATATTCCACGGCGAGCTTTGTTGGCGCGGCCGCGGGCAACCGCTACGAAGAAACTGTGTACGCGCTTCCCGGCACCAATCCGTGCGTCGCGGTGCGTTACTACGTGCATTATGGTGTTTTCGAAAATTATCCGCCTGGCACCGTGCGCAAGTTCGACGGGCGAGCGCTTCTCGCGCAATTCGACCAAATCCGCCGCACCCTTATCGTCAATCAATAATCCGGTACGGACATTCCAACATTCTGCAGAATGTTGGAATGTTGCCGCGCGAGTGGTATTCTGGGATGTATGAAAACGCCACAGCAACTCGAGCGATATTTTAAGGGCGCGGCCAATCATCGGCGCATTGCCATTCTCTTCGCGGTTGGGAAAAACGACGAAATGTCTGTGGAAGATCTAACTGCCGCGCTGAAAGCAAACTTTAAAACTATTTCCCAGCACACGCGGTCGTTGGTGCAGGCGGGGCTTCTGAATAAAAAGTATCAGGGGCGCAAGGTGGTTCACTCGCTCTCGCCCTACGGAAGAGCCTTTCTCGCCTTCATAAAAACATTCTAACATTCTGCAGAATGTTAGAATGTCGTTGGAGAGAAAATTAAGAGAGAGGTAAGAGAGAGAATGGGGGGGCGGCACATATCCTATGAACCAAGATTCAAAATATGACGTCATTGTGGTTGGCGGCGGGGCTTCGGGCCTTATGGCCGCGGGGCGCGCGGCGGAGCTGGGCGCGCGAGTGCTCCTCCTCGAGAAAAACAAGGCGCTCGGCGAAAAATTAAAAATATCGGGCGGCGGGCGGTGCAACATCACGAACGCCGAAGAAGACGAACGCGTGCTTCTCCGGGCCTACGGCAAGGCGGAACAATTTCTGTACTCCCTGTTCGCGCAATTTGGCACAAAGGAGGTGTTCACTTTTTTCGAATCTCGCGGGTTGCCGCTTGTCGTGCAGGCGCGTAAGCGAGCATTTCCCCAAACCGAAAAAGCACTCGACGTTTTGCGCGTGCTCGAAGCGTACGCACGCAAAGGCGGCGTCACGATTCGGACGAACCACCCGGTAACGCGCGTCGTCTCGCAGGGCGACAAAATCTCGGCGGTATTTTGCGGCGCCAAAGGATACGAAGCAGAACGTTTCATTTTCGCGACCGGGGGCGTTTCGCATCCGGAGACGGGTTCGACGGGCGACGGCTTCTCGTGGCTCGAAAAACTTGGTCACTCCGTGCGTGAACCGAAGCCTACGGTGGTACCACTTGCGGTCAAAGAGCGCTGGATCAAAGACTTGGCCGGTGTTTCACTTTCTTTCATGAAGATTACATTTTTCGTCGACGGCAAAAAAGCGTTCAGCAAACTCGGCAAAATTTTATTCACACACTTCGGTCTCTCGGGTCCGCTTATTTTGAACAGCGCCGCAAATGTCGCCGATCTCTTGAACACGGGTTTAGTAACGGCGACGATTGACGCGTATCCCGATACTGACCTAGGCGCGCTTGAGAAAAAAATAATCGGCATTTTCGACGCCAATAAAAACAAGATGCTGAAAAATATCGTGGGCGAACTCGTACCCGAGGGTACGAGTAAGGGTATCGCACAATTGTTCGGGAAAGAAGTTGATCTGGAGACGAAAGTCCACTCCGTTTCCAAGGAAGATCGCAAACGGCTCGTGCGTATTCTAAAGGCGCTGCCGGTTAGCATAACCGGACTTATGGGATTTGACCGCGCAGTTCTCGCCGACGGCGGCATACCGCTCACGGAAGTGGATATGCGAACCATGCGGTCGAAAAAAATCTCAAATCTTTTTGTGACGGGAGATTTGCTCGATGTTAACCGACCGTCCGGCGGCTATTCGCTTCAGCTCTGTTGGTCGACCGGCTATGTCGCGGGGAGCGCGGTCGCGGCTGTCTGATGTACAATAGAGAACCTATGTGGAAACTTGGAACAAATTTCGTTATTTTTATTCTGTTTTTCGGAATAGCGGCGCTCGACGCCCTGCAAACCCGGAACTGGCTGAGGGTTGTCTTTTGGGCGGCGATAGCTTTGGTGTTTCTCCGGGCTGACATGAAAAAATCCTAGTCGCGGCACATGATTTCATTGAAAGAAAAAGCGCATAATGTGCTTCGAGACGCTGGTGTCACAATAAACGGTGCTAAGCCGTGGGACATTCACATACACGACGAGCGTTTTTATAGGAGGGTGTTGTCGCAGGGCTCTATCGCGCTCGGCGAGTCGTACGTGGACGGCTGGTGGGACGCGGAAAGGCTCGACGAATTCTTTTTCAAAATACTGCGGGCGCGGCTCGATCGGGAATATAAACCATTCGGGCAGGCATTGTTCCACCGTGTTTCCAACGCGTTGTTTAACCAGCAGTCGCCATCACGCTCATTCCATGTGGGGGAACGGCACTATGATATCGGCAACGACCTGTACCAAGCGATGCTTGATACGCAGATGGTATATACCTGCGGCTACTGGAAGAACGCGCGAACACTTGGTGAAGCGCAGGAGGAAAAGCTAGACCTCGTGTGCCGAAAAATAAATCTCCGAAAGGGAAAACATGTTCTTGATATCGGCTGCGGGTGGGGAAGTTTCGCCAAATTTGCAGCCGAAAAATACGGCGCGCGCGTGACCGGGCTCACTGTTTCGAAAGAGCAGGCTGCGCTTGCGCGCGAGAGGACGCGCGGACTTCCGGTCGAAATACTGTTTCAGGACTATCGCGATGTCGAGGGAACGTTCGATCATATTGTTTCCTTAGGAATGTTCGAGCACGTGGGCCCAAAGAATTATCGGACGTATATGCGGACTGTTTCAGACCATCTGAAGAATGATGGATTGTTCCTCCTGCACACGATAGGCAGTACGGTACCCGGCACTGACGTCGATCCGTGGATAGATAAATACATTTTCCCTAATGGCGTTCTCCCACGCCCCGCCCAGCTGAGTGGAGCGGCCAGCGAATTTTTTGTCATCGAGGATTGGCACAGCTTCGGCCCCGATTATGACAAGACACTCATGGCGTGGAATAACAATTTTGAATCGCATTGGGGCGAATTAAAAAAGAAGCACAGCGAGCGTTTTCACCGCATGTGGCGGTACTACCTACTGTCATGCGCCGGGGCATTCCGCGCGCGCGATATTCAGCTCTGGCAGATAGTGCTGTCCAAAGATGGCGTTCTCGGCGGATATGAGTCCGTGCGGTGAGACTAGTGGTATACTGACAACACTCGTTGTATGAAAGAATTTCTTTTGATGCTCCATCCGGCGTTCGGTTCGCTCGCGATACTCGTGGTCCTATGGTTTTTCGTCGAGGCACTCAACGCGAACGGAACGAATCGCTGGCGTCTCGAGTGGGCTGCGTACTTGCCTGCCCTTCTTATGGTTCTTACGTGGGTAGCCTCCGGGTATTGGTACGTCACGTATTACGCGGCGGACAAGGCAATCATACTGGCGGGAGCGTGGCCGTTCGCGCATACGTTCTTTATGGAAAGCAAAGAGCACGCCTTTTTCATCACGCTTATATTGTCGCTCCTTCTGCCCGTTATCGTTTCCGCGGAGAATATTGCCGTTAATCGTAGAGCGCGCGCTCTTGCTCTGTGGATCGCGGCACTCATCGCGGTGAGCGCGTTCGCCATAGAAGGCGCGGGAGCGATTATTTCGATGGGGCTTCGCATGGGTCTTTCCGGGTAAATATAATAACCTACAACGTCATGGATACATCTTCTTCCGCGTCACGTTCGACTTTCAGCCGGCAGACATCCGGATACGTTCTCGCGGCTTCCGTCACCGTTCTTCTCAATACCATTCTCACGTGGGTGAAGATTCTGAATCCGGCCGTGAAGCTCGTGCTGGCCAACATTCTCGGGAATCATTGGGTGACCCAGGGAGTCGCCATCGTACTCGTATTCTTCGCGCTCGGTTTTCTTTTCTCACGCACCTCGAGCAGGATTTCGGACACAACGCTGACGCGGCTGCTCGTCAGTTCCGTTGTTATCGCGGCGTTAGGGCTTATCGGGCTGTTCCTTTTTGAGTAAGGGCCACCTTCCGCGCGACGGCTCGCAGACACACGCTGACAATGAAAAAGATATTTTGGATCGGCAGTATTGTTCTTGTGGTGGGGGCAGGACTTTTTTTGTTGCAAAAAAATCCCGCCACGCGCGCGACAAATAGCGATTACAAAAATGGGACATATCTCGTTGAGAATACGCCAGTCATGTTTGTAAATGGACGCGCGGAAATGGAAACCGCTCCCGGCTCCGCGTCAAAGCTCGTGACGCAATACTTCGGCAATGAGGCGTCTGGCGACCTGAATGGCGACGGTGTGCCCGATGTCGCGTTCCTCCTTACGCGGTCGGGCGGGGGAAGCGGCACTTTTTATTACGTCGTCGCGGCGATTAAAACAATAAACGGCTACCAAGGAACAAACGCCGTCCTGCTCGGCGATCGCGTAGCTCCGCAGTCAACGCAGATAGAGAACGAAAAAATCATCGTAAATTATGCCGACCGCGCGGCGGGCGAACCGATGACGGCCCGGCCATCAGTCGGCAAAAGTATGTTTCTGGTATTCGACGGGGAGAGTCTCAGCCAAATACCGTGAAATCATGCCGGAGTTACAAGAAAAATACACGCTGCTCAAGAAAGAGACGCAGCTCTGGCAAATCATCGCTGAAATCGGTTCGGTATGGATAATCTCTAATATCGCGTACTATCTGTTCCGGCCGCTCCTCGGTCCCGCGGGCGGGTATAATGGCCGCCCCGTTGAAATGGCGCTGTACTACCTGTTCTGGGTCGCGGTGGCGGGCATCGCGTTTCAGCATTTTTATAACGGATGGAAAGCCGTCGCGCACCGGCCGTCGACTTACGCGTCAATGCTTTTTCTCGGGACGCTCATCGCCGGGTATCTCCTGTTTATTTTGCCCGCATTCCCGCAGATACAGTGGGATCCCGCCGTACGCCCGCCGTCGGAACTCCTCTTCGCCTCCCCCTGGTACTTTCTGCCGAAGTCGATGGAAATACTGCTCCAGCAGGTACTGATAGCTGCGCTTGCGCTTGCGTTCACCGCCCGCGGTTTTTCGCTTAAAACGACTTCATATTGGTGTGCCGCGTGCTTCGGGAGCGCGCATCTGCTTCTTGTGCTTGGCGGCGCGTCGGCCGCGTATGTGCTTGTATTCACGTCGTCCGCCGTCGCGGCGGCGCTTGTCTTCCCGTATCTCATTCTGCGTGTGCGCAACGGATTCGTGTATTCGTATTTTCTCCACTGGGCATTTTACGCGGTCGCGGTGATTCTCACGCGGGTTTTATTCGCGTAGCGCGTATCCCTCCATGGTAAAATAATGGAATGTTGAAGAAATATTTTCCGCATCTGCTTGCCGTAGCATACGCGGCAGAGTTCGTCGTCGCGGGAGTAGCGCCTTATTCGCGCGAGGTTTGGTATGCCGAGAACGGGCCTATCGTCCTGCTCGTCGCGGTCATCGCCGTTTTGTATATCCGCGGCATCCGCTTCTCGAACACCGCATACGCGCTCATGTTCGTTCTGCCGTTCTTGCATACCATTGGCGGTCATTACACTTTCGAGCGGGTCCCCTTCGACTGGTTCAACAATCTTTTCGGTTTTCAGCGGAATATGTTCGACCGAGTCGGACATTTCGCCGTCGGTTTCTATGCCCTGCCGATTGTTGAATATCTGGTCGGCCGCGGTCTCGTCGCGAAAAAGTGGGTAGCCGTAACGTACGCGCTTTTCACGACAGCCTTCGTCGCTGTTTTCTACGAATGGATAGAATGGTGGTACGCGGTGTCGCAAGGCGGAACATCTGGCGCCGCCTTCCTCGGTTCGCAGGGCGATGTCTGGGACGCGCAGAAGGATATGTTGATGGATGTACTCGGCGCCGTTTTCACCCTCCTGATATACAAGATTAAGAGTTGTACCGGGTCCGCGAGGAATGCCGCGCAATGATCGCGGGACAGCCGGCACCGGAATCAGGGATTGTCCCTATCGGTCGTGGTACGATATTCGTATGAATGGATACGTCGTCAACATCGAGCGGGAGTCGCTCGGAAATGATTTCTTCCGACGGGTTTTGTATACGGATACCCGGATGCAACTTGTCGTTATGAGCTTGTTGCCGAATGAAGACATTGGCGAGGAGGTGCATACCCTCGACCAGTTCATCCGGGTCGAGAAGGGCGTGGGTACGGCCGTACTCAACGGCATTGAACACGCTCTTGAGGATGGCTCGGTCGTTATCGTACCCATGGGAGTGCGGCACAATATTGTGAACACGTCGGGGACGGAGCCGATGAAGCTGTACACGCTGTACGCGCCGCCCAATCATCGCGACGGCGTTGTTCATAAAACAAAGGCCGAAGCTGAAGCCGACGAGGAATCGTTCGACGGGGCAACGAGCGAGTAAGTTTTAATCGTAGTTTAAGCAGTAAAAATAATTTTATGATGTGGGGAAACGCAGTATATGGGAATGGGTACGGGTATCCGATGATGGGCGGGTATACCCCCGGATTCGCGGGCACGTTCTTCTCTGTTTTTTGGGCCATCGTTCTTATGGTCATTATCGTCACGCTCGTGCGGTGGGCGATGGGCAAGCCGATGCGCTGGCATGGCCTGTCGAATTCCGCCCTCGCCATTCTGAGAGAGCGTTATGCAAAAGGCGAGATAGATCTCAAAGAATTCGAAGAACGCAAGAAGCACTTGATGGAATGAGATCAATTCAATAACCGAGGTTAAACCTCCGAAAATCGGAGGTTTAACCTCGGAAAAGAGGCTTGAAGCGGCTGTGGAGAGGGGCTGGCTCCCTATAGGAGGAGTGGTATGATAGGAGGGTTCAATTACATAATTTAAATAACGTATGGCAAATCCAAATTCCGCGTTCATGAAGCCGATGAATATTAGCTCCGAACTCGCCGCCGTGGTCGGCAAGGGCCCGATGCCCCGCTCGGAGGTCGTTAAGGCGCTCTGGGTCTACATCAAGAAGCATAATCTTCAGGATCCGAAGAATAAGCGCAACATCAACGCGGACGAAACGCTCAAAAAAGTTTTCGGCGGCAAGGCGGTCGTGAACATGTTCGAGATGACCAAGCTTGTTTCGAAACACCTTTCCTAATAGTTGATTTCTATTGGCCGGTTCCGCCGCTTCGCGGACGGAACCGGCCAATTTGAGATTTGCCGCCCCCGATGTTATTCTGCTAGACGTTAATCAATATGATAAAAACCATTTTGAGCATCTTGGGAACAGTGCTTGTCCTCTGGATGGGGTATTCGTTTTTCTTCGGGAACCCGAGCAAGCCCCTATTGTCGGGGGGCGCCGCGGCCGCCGTGAGCAGTCTCCAGGCCGCGCCGGAAACCACGGAATCCTCGTCCTCTCAGATGGGGGCGGCAGGAAATACTACCAATAATCAAACAATATTCATGAGCGCGACACTCCGTACTAATAAGGGCGATATCACCGTCGAGTTTCTTCCGGAGACGGCACCGAACACGGTCGCGAACTTTGAAAAACTCGCACGTCAGGGATTTTATGACGGAACAAAATTCCACCGCGTCATCAAGGGTTTTATGATCCAGGGCGGCGACCCGCTTTCAAAGGACGATTCGCAAATGGCGAGATGGGGAACCGGCGGCCCGGGATATTCGTTCAACGATGAATTGTCCGGCAAAGAAAAATACCCGCAAGGAACGCTTGCGATGGCGAACGCGGGACCGAATACCAACGGCAGCCAGTTCTTCATCGTGACCGCGAGTCCTGAAGCACCCTTGCCGCCCAATTACACCGTATTCGGCAAAGTGACCGCCGGAATGGATGCGGCGCTCGCGATAGAGAACGTTAAGACCTACCAGCCCGGCCAGGTAGACCGCCCTCTCGATCCGGTTGTCATAGAGAAAATTACGCTCAAATAGGCGTACATAGGGCCATATTCTTAGACTCTTGACTAGAGTCTGTTCTTAGTGGTATCATGTTTGTAGATGTTCTCTGATACCCAGGGAACGCATTGAATACAAAGGAGGATCCTATGAAAAGTGCCGCGCCTGCGGAATTGGAAGCTCCGGCTTCCGTCGTGCCGCAAGCAGGGCGCTTGCAGCCGACTGCCCTACAGGAGCTCGGTCATACGATCGGCTCCCTCGTAAGTACGTGGTACGACTGGCTCGTGCTGCGGACGCCGTTGTCCCGCTTCATCGCCCGCGAGCGGACATTCGCTTTTCTGGTTCATCCCAGGACGGACGAATTCCTTCACGACGATGTGTACGGACACAACGACATCTATCGCCCGTTCCCGTGTTTCCGGTGGCTCTTCAAGATTTTGCCGGAACAGACGGCGCGGAAACTGATACTCTGGTTCGCGAAAGCCGTGGTTCCAATCACGCTATCGAGGATCCGAGTGGAGGTTGGCGACACGACGTGCTATGGGTATTTGCTTTCAACGGTTCGTACACCGAGCCTGCTCTTAGGCGCGGACCGGGGAGAAACAAAATCTCATCTCGCGGATTTATTCGCTCTTGCTACCAACAAAGGCGTGCGGCGCGTCGGACTCGGCGCGCTTCTGCCGTCGATGACGGGCTACGGGAAACGGTTTACGAGTTCAAACAATAAGAACCGTCCCGGAGTTTCGACTGGTCACGCGTACACCGCGTATTCGATCGCGAAATATCTCAAATTCCTTGTTTCAAAACGGAATTTGGACGTGCCTTCCGTGCGTGTTGCTATCGTTGGCGCGGCAGGTTCGACCGGCAAGGCGCTTGTCCGCGTTCTCAAAAAAGCGTGGACGGAGCAGACGCGCCTCGACCTCACCCTTGTTGACGTCGCGCAGAAGGAGCACGTTCTTCGCGCGCTCGCCAAAGAGCTTGAAGGGATGAACACGTTCGCAAGCGTCCGCGTTGGAGTTGATCTTGCGGTGTTGAGCGACGTTGCGTATGTCGTCGTCGTGACGAACGCGAGCGGGGCCATCATCAGGCCGGAGCATTTACGGCCGGGCACGGTGGTCATCGACGATTCTCAGCCGAGAAACACGAGCAGGGAGCTCGTGGATCACGGTTGTTATGTTCTCGATGTGCTCGCGCGAGTTTCCGGACTCGACTGCAATTTCGATTTCGGGTTCCAGACGAACGACAAGTCGGTGACGTTCACCTGTCTTGC
>Ga0172375_10013583_pt1 | contig 10082 bp, 2 predicted proteins | sample LakKiv1m_FD_114537 | JGI IMG/M metagenome (GOLD analysis project Ga0172375, IMG submission 114537) | Freshwater microbial communities from Kabuno Bay, South-Kivu, Congo - kab_092012_11.1m | ecosystem: Environmental > Aquatic > Freshwater > Lake | place: Democratic Republic of the Congo...
ACCATTGCGGTCGTGCGGGTTCAAGTCCCGCCCCGGGTACACAAAATCAGAATCAAAGCCTTGAAATTAAGTTTTCAGGGCTTTTTTGTTATTACCGGGTACGTTATGCCCGAACCCCTTTTCAGGCGAAAACCATATTAAATCTTAAAAAAATTTCAATAACATTCCATGCTGCTCACCAGGTTTTATCATGGACCGGACCCACAAAGTTTTGTTTTCGATTTATCCAAAACAAGCATTAATGCTTATCCGGAAGATTTATAAATTATCAAAATAGAGCTAGTGGCCAGCCACAAAAAAAGTTCAATCACTGGAACATAGTTCCGGAAAGGCTGAATTGGGACATTATTTTCCAAAAATGAACCTTTGTATTTAAATAAATATCATATGAAGTAAACTTTTACTAACAGGTAAACAGTCATTTAAATAATTAAATACGGCATTTCGGACTAATTGCATGAATTTTGTAAATGTGCAGACTATTACATTATTAATTCGATTACCGATTGTATTTTTTTACGCCTATTTCCATTTATGGGGTTTTCGTTGTATCCAAATTTATTGGTCAGCCGATAGATTTGCAATTTTTATTCCCGGGCATTAAAGCCATATCGATTCTCCAGATTCAGAAACACCACAAAAAACCTGACATTTTATTCGAAAATTTTAAAAATTAAATAATATTTCTATGAAAGCAAATTTACTATGCATTCATCAGTCAAAGGAAACCATCAGGATCAGTTGTAAATCCCTGTTGGTATTCGTCGTGATTTTATACGGCTCTCTGGCAGCAAATGCCCAGAACTGCTCGGTGAATGCAGGTGTGGACGAAACGATTTGTGCCAATGAAGAGATGTGGTTACACGGAAACAATACAGGACTGTTTCCTCCAGGTGGTGCATCGATTTTATGGACTCAGGTTGGCGGCCCTACTGCTACCATTGTTAATCCAACGTACCTTAATACGCAGGTAACGAATATTCTAGGTGGTTATGTTTATACTTTCCGAATCAAAACCAAATGCCAGGATGGTTCTCTGGTTTTCCAGGATGTAAAAAAAACCGTCTTTAACATTACGGCTGCGAATGCTGGTGTTGACACCACTTATTGCCCGGGAACTTATAATCTTGCTGCAAATCCACCTGTTGGGGCCGAAGAGATTGGATTCTGGCAAGGTTCAGGCGATAATGGAATTTCGATTACTAATGTTAACTCAGCAACTTCAGAATTAATTCTCTCCGGAAATTCATCAGGAACTTCCACATTAACATGGACCATACAAGATACAGTGAGCGGATGCTCCACCTTTGATGAGGTAAGTATAACAAATTACGGAGGAATGACTGTAAATGCCGGTACGGATATTACACTATCCCATTGTTATTCGACAACGCAGTCGGCAAATTTAAGTGCCTCCTATGCCGGAAGTGGTCTTGGGGGGCAACAGGGAACCTGGACAGTGGTAAGCGGTCCGAACGTTCCAACAATAAGTAACATTCATTCAAACAGTACTGCAATTTCAAATCTAATTCAGGGAACTTATATATTAAGATGGACGGTTGTTGGTCCCTGTGTGTCCGGTTTTGACGAGGTACAGATTATTGTACCGGCTCCAACTGCCGATGTTACAGGAGCTGGCTTTAATGGTGGTGGCAGTCAGATATTTTGTGACGGCCGTACCTCAACTGTGTTAAACGGCTATGCACCAGTGTACATTAACGAGACTGTACATTGGGTACAGACGGCTGGCCCGACTACAGCAACAATTGTAGGTCCTGATGTTCCTGTTACTGAAGTTACCGGCCTGAACGGATCAGGTACCTATACTTTTTCCTATACCATTACCAATTCTGCAACAGGGTGTTCAAGTTCGGCAAACATTACTGTATCTTACACTTCCGCTCCATCAATATCAGTCGCACCAGAGGCTTTGTTAGATTGTGATGAGAGTGTGGCAGTAATTCCTTTTTCTGCAAGTGGTGGAAGTGGAAGTACACAGTACCGGATATTGAGCGGGCCTCCTACCATCGAAGATTATGGCCCACCTGTTACCTATATTAATTTTCCAACAGATTGGGCCAATACCGGAAGTTCCCCAGTAACCATCGTTGGATTAACGGGTTTTGGAACTTATATTATTCAATTCCGCAAAGCAGCACCTGAAGGTGTGGAATGCGAAACTGCATTTGACCAGATATCAGTAGTTACTTCTTTTAATAATGCACTTTCCAATGCTGGGACTGATCAAATCCTGGATTGTAATGTTTATGAAACTGTACTTGCCGGGAATGCACCTGACTTTGGGCAGGGGACCTGGTCGTTGGTGAGTGGTCCAAGTTCTGCTTCCACACTTGGCAATATCCACGACAAGGACCTAGCGGTTTTTGATCTGGTCCCCGGCTTATATACCTTCAGGTGGCTTATTGAAGGTGGCCCTATGTGCGATCCGAATTTCGATGACGTTACAGTGTTGGTCGCAGATGCAAATCCTACAGCAGTTTCTGCCGGATCAGATCTTACGGTTTGTGAAGGTGCTGCCGTAGTTATGAATGCCGAAATACCCACTTACATTTTTGAGCAGGGAATTTGGTCCGTTGTACCGGATGATCCCAATGTAATTTTTTCCGATATTCATTCGAACACAGCCACTGTTACAGGAATGGTGGAAGCCAATAGTCCTTACATATTGCGTTGGACCATCACAAACGGCTGTGGTTCAGATTATAATGAAATTACAATTACTGTAAGCAATGAAGTAGCCCCAATACAGGCAAATGCGGGGTCCGATATTTGTTATCCGACCGACTCTACAAGTGTGACAATGTCTGCGAATAACCCTTCTCCTGGAAACGGACAATGGAATTTATTATCGTGGCCAGGTTCAAATATTCCTGTAATCGTTGATGCTTCACTTTACAACACCAGAGTAACTGATATTGTTGATCATGGAACCTACGAGTTTGAATGGGTGATATCATGTGATGCCTGTTTTTGTACTCCGACACGGGATACGGTATTGATAACGGTTGATAATGCGCTGACGGTAGCAGATGCAGGGCCTGATATTACACTTTGTGATGATAATACACAGTTAAGCGGCAACCTGGCATCTGTTGGCAGTGGTAAATGGACCATGGTTTTTGGAAATGGTGGTGCAGTAATTACTGATCCCCTGTTAAATAATACAACGGTTACCAACTTAATTGATGGAACGTACAAATTCAGATGGACAATTACGAACGGTGGCTGTTCTTCGTATGATGATGTATTGGTACATGTTTCAACTGAGGCACCATCAACTGCAGCAGCAGGAGACGATAAAGGCGTATGCGGTGACGATTTCGTAGCGATGACGGCAACGTCGCCCACATCTGGAACCGGAAACTGGGCTCAGATTAGCGGCCCCAATACTGCGGGTATTGCCGATCCCTCTTCACCTACATCAAACGTTACCGGATTGATAACCGGTGAATATTCTTTCAGATGGACTGTGACCGGAGGTACTTTTTGTACACCCAGTACCGATGATGTTATTGTAACAGTTGTCCGCAATGCTAATGCAGGTACCGATCAGAAATATTGCGAAGAAGTTACTTCAGTCAACCTGGTTGGAACCGTAAGCAGTGATGGTGATTGGACGCTCGTGAGCAAACCTGCCGGAGCAGAAGACCCCATTATCACTCCTACTTCTGCGAATACTGCGACAGCTACCTTCCCATTGCCGGTAACAGTTGGTGTTTACACTTTTGAATATGCGATTTCAGCTCCTGGTTGCTCATCAACAGATCAAATGACCGTAACTTTGCTTACACCTCCCAACATTGCTGATGCCGGTGATGATCAGCTATTGTGCAATGAAACCACCTTTACTTTTGAAGGAAATGCTGCCGAACCGGGAACTACAGGAACCTGGACAAAGCTTTTTGGCCCATCCGGCGGTTCTTTTACAGATGCTCATGATCCGCTCACAACCTTTACCGAAGCCACAATAGGGATTTATGTTTTCCAATGGGAAATAGCCAATGGTGAATGTAGCAATGCTGATCAGGTTCGTATTACCAATTATGCGGAGCCATCCGCTGCCGATGCAGGGAGTGATCAGTCGCTTGTGTGTGATACAGAGATTACAATGGCAGCAAATGATCCTGCTATTGGTGTCGGAGAATGGACGCTGGTATCAAAAACCGGTGATGCCCCCGATCCGGTATTTAATTCATGGATTCTTTACAATGCAACAATAACAGGATTGGGTCCTCAAAGTAGTGGTGATCAGGCTGATTATGTTTTCAAATGGACAATTACCAATGGTATCGTATGTGCACCAACAGAGGATGAAGTGACCATAAGTGTGTTTGAAACCTCCACACCTGCCAATGCTGGTGCTGATCAGCAACTTTGTGATCAAACTGAAGTTACGCTCGGGGCCTCAATTGTGACTGTGGGAATCGGGACTTGGACGATAATCAGCAAACCGGTGGGAGCACCTGATCCAACCTTTGACCCTGATATTCATGCTCCGGATGCACTGGTGAGTGGACTTGATTTTGGTACATATGTCTTTCAATGGACTTCTGAAACAGCATTTTGTTCTTCATCCGACCAGGTAACAATTACAAATTACGCGGAACCAACAACTGCAGATGCTTCAGGTACAGTAGCCAACTTGTGCATTTATGAACCCGTTGTTCTGGAAGGAAATACCCCAGCTATCGGAACAGGATTATGGTCGCAAACCGGTGGAGATCCTGTAATAATTCTCGATCCATCAAATCCTACGACCTCTGTTGTTGGTGCATTGGAAGGGACTTACAATTTCCGGTGGACTATCTCAAACGGAACCTGTGATGTTAGTTATGATGAGGTTACGGTTACTCTCACCCAGATACCTCCTCAAGCTGTGGCTGGTGCGGATCAGACTTTATGTAATTCTGATACTGAAACAACTTTGGATGCACAAGTACTTTTATCGGCAAATAATTTTGTTTACGAAATTTCTTGTTTTGGGGGATTGGGGGCTATCTCCGCAGTAGGTATCGGGGGCTATCCGGGATACACCTATTCACTGGACGGCGACCCTTCACAAGTATCCGGATATTTTACCGATATTTCTGCCGGTACCCATCATATTGTTGTTGAAGATCAGTCGAGTTGTACTTACACCATCGAATTTGAACTCACCGAACCTACCCAGCTTACGATTTCTAATGCAAATCAAACTAATGTTGAATGTAACGGCTCCTCTTCAGGAAGTGTGCTTTGCAGGGCTCTGGGCGGGACAGCTCCATATAGTTTTTCTATCCAGGATCAACCTTCAGGTGGAACCAATGCCCTTGTGAACGCAAATTTGATTTATAATATGGAAGCTGGTGATTATACCCTCAGGGTTATTGACGATAAGGGATGTTCGGCAGATATGGATGTTACCATTACGCAACCAGGTGCAGTTTCGATAAGTGGCACTCCAACAAATCCCAGCTGTTATGGAGGCTCTGATGGAAGCATTGATATCACAAGTGTTTTAGGCGGTGTAGGTCCCTATTCCTATGAATGGAGTAACGGTTCAATCGTTGATGACCTTAGCGGATTACTTGCCGGGAGCTATTCACTCACGGTTACCGATGCTAACGGATGTCAGAAACAACAAACTTTCACACTTACCAATCCTACCGCAGTGGTAATTACAACGGGAACCCTTGTAGAGGCAACATGTGGTAATTCTGACGGATCTGTTGTTCTTAACAGCAGTACATCAAATGATATAACTTTATCGGGGAATGGAACACAAAGTTCAGGTAGTACATTCAACAATTTACAAGCAGGAACCTATCTGGCTACAACAAGCTGTTCCGCTTCATTTGAAATTACAATACCAAACAGTGGCGTTGGTGAACTCACTGCTTCTGCAAGTGTTGATAATCCGGTTTGCTTTGGAGGAACCGGAAGTGTAACAATAACTGCTTCCAGTGGTACTTCTCCTTACTTGTATGCACTAGATGGGGCTTCACCTGGAAGCTACAATACGTTTTCCGGTCTTTTGGATGGTGAGCATTATGTTCTGGTCACCGATGATAGCACCCCCACAGAGTGTTCTTTTATTGTTTATTTCAATGTAAATGTTCCAGAGGCCGAGCTTACGATTTCGCTTTCATCACAGACAAACGTTGCTTGTTTTGGAACCTCATCAGGGAGAGTTTTGGTTAATGCTTTAGGGGGAACCCCCGGATATGTTTTCTCTATCATTAACCAACCTGCTGGTGGTACTATTGCTGTAGTTAATGGCAGCGTAATTTCAAATATGGAAGTTGGTGATTATGATATTCGGGTTACAGATGCAAGAGGCTGTACCGCGGACCTTCCGACAATAACTATTACACAACCAGTATTAGCGCTGGATATTACCGGTACACCGGCAGTAATTACCGACGCCACCTGTTTCGGAGGAAGCGATGGTGAAATTGATATTACAGTAACAGGCGGAACCTCACCATATACTTATGCCTGGAGTAATGGTGCTATCACCGAGGACATTACCGGATTAACTGTCGGTGATTATGATGTTACCGTCACCGATGCCAATGGATGTAATATATCCGATGGAATCTACACAGTTCAACAAGCACCTAAAGAATCGGTTTCAGCAAATATACTTTAACAACCTTCATGTCCGGCAATTCCCGGATCAGTGATTTTAACAAATGATGATAACAATGATATCACATTTAACGGTGAAACGAAAGCGTCGGGATCGACATGGGAAAACCTTTTAGGTGGAACATTCATTGCTACTACTAGTGGAACTTGTCCAGCAACAACAGCCATTAATCTGGTAAACTTTACCGAAGGTTATTGGAGTGTGGTATCCAAGCCTTCCGGTGCACCTGATCCGACATTTGGTGATATTAACAGCGCAACATCAACAATATCAGGTTTGGTTGGCGGTGAACCGAATACTTACGGACTAACCTGGACCTATACAACAGGAAGCGCAGCCTGCGATAATTCAGATACCTTGCTGCTTTTTGTTTATGCTGATCCCACACCAGCTGATGCAGGAGACAACCAGACTGTCTGTGATGAATCTTCATTTACAATGGCAGCCGACACAGGTACAAATTTTATTGGCGTTGGTGAGTGGACAAGTGTTAGCGGTCCAAATACACCGACAATAACCACATCATCTTCACCAACAACAACCGTTACCGGAACCATATCCGGAACCTATGTATTCAGGTGGACTACTATAAATGGGGAATATTGCACCCCAGGAACAGATGATGTTTCAATCTTAAACAGATCAGCACTATCAACAAGTGGCCCGGCAAATATAACGGTATGTAATGGAGCCGAACCAACATTGGGAGTAACACCATCAGGTGGTTCGGGAACTTATAATTATCAGTGGCAGGAAAGTGACGGTGATTGCGATGGAACCTGGAGCGATATTCTGAGTGCCAACAGCCAATCCTATCAAACTGTAGTCTTATCGCCGGGTACCTATTATTATCAGGTTATTGTTTCAGATGCCGAAGGAATTTGTGACCCTGTTACATCAATGTGTGCGGTTGTAACTGTTGTTAATGATCCTTCAATTAATACCGAATCGTCTGATCAAAGCATTTGTGTTGGTGGAAACGCTGACTATAGTGTAACGGTTCAGGATGGTACCGGAATCTTTTCTTTCCAATGGCAACGCTCGGCAAGTTGTTCGGGACCGTGGACGAATGTTGGAACAAACAGTCCGGATTACAATACGGGTGTAATGAATACCGCCGGAACCTATTATTATCAGGTTGTGGTATCTCAGACCGGTTTGGATTGTGATACATTCTATTCGAGTTGTATGATGCTCGAGGTTGTGGCCGATCCTGTAATAGATACACCACCGGTTGGTGCCACAATTTGTGCCAGCTCAACTTATGAATTATCAGTGGTTGTTTCCGGAGGCACAGGCCTTTACACATATAAATGGTATGAATCCGTAAACAGTACAGGTCCATGGACACTTAAGGATACCCAGGGGCCAACGGGAAATACCACTTCTAATTATACAACAGACGCATTGACCATTTCAAAATTTTATTATGTTGAAATAGCCCAGGGTGATCCGGATTTCGATTGTAATACCTTTTCATCAACTCCGGTAGAGGTTGTTGTACCCAGAATTACTGCTCAACCTGAAGATGACGCAATTTGTGTTGGAATTGGGTCAACAACTTTATCATTAACGATGATACAAGGTGCAGCAATTTTTAGTTATCAATGGGAATATTATGATACATCAATCCCGGACTGGGTAAGTGTTGCCAACGGAACACCTGATAATGTGCAATATACAGGATCAAATACAGCGAACCTCGGGGAAGAGGCTTTTACATATGTTGGTACTTACGATTACCGTTGTGTAATTACATTTACAAGCCCGGCTTGTGATCCGATTACTTCGGAAACAGCTACAGTTACTGTTGTTGCCGACCCAAACGTTATTACACAACCACAGGATAAAACAATTTGCGAAGGAGGAAGTACTTCAGTTTCGGTTGATGCCAACGGAGGTACACCGGCACTTCTATACCAATGGCAGTACAACAGCGGCACTACCGGATCACCGGTTTGGGCTAGTGTTGCAAACAACACTCCATCAGGAGTTACTTATTCTAACTCAACAACCAACGAAATGACTGTAAGCGGCCTTGTGGCAGATGCCGAATACAGGGTACAAATTACTGCAACAGGAAGTGATTGTAATCTGACAAACTCTGAAGTTGCAACCATTTTTGTAAATAATTTAACGGCGGGAATAATTGAGGAAGATCAAACCATATGCTATAATACTCAACCTGCTGAACTGACAACCAATACTGCGTCAACCTACGATGGCACTGTTTCATACCAGTGGGAAAAAAGTGCGACTGGCCCATCTTCCGGTTTTGCAGATATTACATCAAATGGAACCAGCGAAACCTATCAGCCGGGAAGCTTGATACAAAATACCTGGTACAGGAGGGTTACCATATCCACACTAAATGCTGTGCCTTGTGAAAAGACAAGTAATGTACTCAAAATTACAGTTAATCCTTACCCAACCGCAAATGCAATTTCCGACGTTACATACTGTAATCAGGATGCGACCAGTGTAATTAATTTTACAGGAACTCCAGGAACAGTAACTTTCGATTGGACAAATAATAATACTTCCATCGGCCTCGGAGCATCGGCAACCGGGGTTTCATCAATCCCATCTTTTACAGCTACCAATGCAGGAAATACTGTTCAAACAGCTACAATTACAGTTACACCGAGAACTGAAGATGGAATTACTTGTGAAGGCGACGATATTACTTTCACAATTACTGTAAACCCCACACCAACGGTTGATCCCGTTACTGACCAGGAATTATGTGATGGCGAAAACACCACAACTATTACATTTGATGGTGATGTTGAAGGTACAGTATATAATTGGACAAATAATACGCCTTCAATTGGGCTGTTGGCTAGCGGCTCAGGTACTATTTTATCTTTTGAAGCCAATAATAACGGTGGGACACCGGTAATAGCCACAATCACTGTTACTCCTTCATATTCCAATGCTGGAAAAACCTGTTCAGGTACCCCCGAAGCATGGACCATAACCGTTAATCCAACACCTGTAGGAACAAATACAACCACAGCCGAACAATGTTCGGATGTAGAATTTGATTTTAATCCACAGTCTTATATTTCCAACAATGCAACCAGCACGTTTGCCTGGACAGCATCCTATGATGCGAATCTGACAGGAGGTGCTGGCAGTGGAACAGGGAATATCAATGAGACCTTACACAATGTTACAAGTGGTACGTTGAATGCAGTATATACTGTAACGCCCACTGGAACTGATGGTAATTGCCTGGGTGATGATTTTACGATAACCGTACCGGTAAGGCCGGAACCGGTGGTGTTGAATCAGACAGCGACTATATGTTCGGATGGTGTAACAGGAGTTACGTTATCAGCAGGAAGCAGTATACCGGCAACGAAATTTAACATCACAAACATAGAGATGAACGGATTGACGGCATCCGCCGGCTCACCAGCCACGG
>Ga0172375_10013584_pt1 | contig 10081 bp, 10 predicted proteins | sample LakKiv1m_FD_114537 | JGI IMG/M metagenome (GOLD analysis project Ga0172375, IMG submission 114537) | Freshwater microbial communities from Kabuno Bay, South-Kivu, Congo - kab_092012_11.1m | ecosystem: Environmental > Aquatic > Freshwater > Lake | place: Democratic Republic of the Congo...
CAAGCTCCTTATTCCACCTAGCGCAGAAGGAAGAGTCTGGAGCTGACAACATACAAGCCAACGGAGGGGGGCTAGAATGAAAAACCATCCCAAACCTCTCGGAAAAAAGCGCGGAAAGTGAGTTGCGGTGTCATGGTAGCGGTCGAACCTTCCGATAACTCGCAGGTCAGTATTAGCTTTCTTTCCAGGATCTCACCATAAGGCGCTGAGCATTGGTTTGGGGACCCACATGTTCCACCGTGGTCTCCTTGCATTTCCTCGCCAACCTCACTATTTCTTCCACAGCCTTTTGACCCGTAGCTATTCCGTGTCTAGCGAGATAACAGCCCACGACAGAGCCTGTCCGGCCATGCCCTCCCCAGCAATGAACGTAAACCGGCAAGCCTCGACTCATGGCTCTGTCAATGCTGTTCAAGATTTCGATCATTTCCTTCCTAGACGGCACATCATTGTCCTTGATCGGAAATCGAAGAAGTTCCACCTCTACCGCCATATCGTTGCCCATTCTTTTCAACCGGTCTTCATAAGGAGTGAATCGGTGCCCGTTGTGGTCTCGCTCGCTTTCTTCCATGAGACTGACGACAAAACGGATTCCGCAATTCAGGAGCCCCTGTAATTTTTCTGAAGCTTCTGCATGGTCTCTGGAACCGGGATAGCAACCAGCAAGAAGTTTTCCCGGTATCACCCAAAAGGAGCGGCCAAAGGGTTTATGATAGTCAGCAGGCATCAATGACCTCTTTTTCATTGTCCAGTGGAGCCTTTATGCGACTACATCAGCCTTTTGACTGAGTTCAAGAAGTGCATAGGCATAAGATCCGATGGTGTTACGAAGGGCCAGTTTAGTTCTCCATTGTTCCGGAATTCCCTCCTCTCCATAGAAGGCACCAGCGATTTGACCGTAAATTGCACCGGTCGTGTCGGCGTCATTGCCCAGATTTACTGCCAGGAGACAGCCTTCACGAAAAGAATTGGTCTTGAAAAAAGACCATAGGGCTGCTTCAAGGGATTTCACCACATACCCAGTTCCTTTGATGGCGGGCGGTTCCCGTCGCTTGAAGGAGCCCATGGCGATTTCATCAATTTCAGGGGTCAAAGGGTTTTCAGCCCAAGACGCCTGCACCGGGCTATATCTCTCTGAAAGAAGCTCCGTTTTCGTGGCCTGCCTAACCGCCCCTACTAGGAGTCCACCAAAATACCGACAGGCATCCACGCACGTGACGGCCTGATGTGTAGTTCTTGAACTCTCCCCAGATCTTTCGATTGCCTGCAATGGATCTCTGGCAAAGAACAGAGGCACAGGAGCCAGACGCATGAGTGAACCGTTCCCTGCCGACCTGGGGTCAGTGGAACCACAGTACGCTTCGCCAGTTTTCTCAAATCTGCTAATAGCGGCATGCACCGTGCCCCCTATATCGAAACATCTTCCCGTGCTGCTCAGGTGGCCCTCACGATACCATCTTACATAACGCTCAAGCTGATCCACCGGGTCAAAGCAGCGCTTCTCGATCAGGCTCTCAGCCAAACACAAGGCCATCGATGTGTCATCCGTCCACTCCCCAGGTCTTAGACCGAAGGGTCCCCCTCCCACCATGTCTTTGATCGGTTCGAATAATCCTGGAGTCTTGAACTCCAGCGTGGTGCCCAGGGCATCCCCCGCAGCCAAACCCAACAAGCAACCTCTGTAACGTTTTCCCATTTCCATGACGCATGCCCCTCGGAGACATTGATAGCATGGCTTTTTCCCCGCCGCCAGCCGAAGAAAACCCCTTTCGCCCATCGGACTCAAGAGACTTCGTGGCTGCAGCTCGATGCCTCATGGAAGAAAGTGCGGACGTAGAGCAAACCGACTGTGCAGCTGGATTCCCTGAATTGGTCCGACCAGGATCATGGCTGACGTTCCACGAACCCCGATCACGGATTCCTGCGAGCACCCCGCCTCTGCCGGGATATCCTCTTTTCTCGCGTTTTGGTTGCAATTCCGCCATCGGGTCAGCTCCACTTTGAGAGGAACGGGATGTCTCACCGAATTCTCCATGATCTTTTGAGTCTTTTCGCTAACTCGCGCGCCTGTGAGGTGACGATTCGCGCGTCTAACTTTTTGGTATCTTGACGGAAGCATTGAAAGAAGAGTCTCCCACCGATCTAACTCCAGAGGCACATTCGGCCTGTCGATGGTTGGCTGGCCTTCGTAGCGGAGGCAATCCGCAGTCCCCTTTTAGAACTATGGAAACATGTGTTACGGCCTGATCCATAGGGTGCTGAGGACGGAGTTTATGCTTGGTATAGCTATGGAGTGCTCGACCACTTCTCGCACTGCGTCAGTGCTCTTCACCTCAAACCAAGCGTCGGCTTCCACTTCCTCGGGTTCTGACGGTAATGCAGCTCCACGAAAAAAATTGATGGCGAGAGTCCGTGCATCCAATTTCGTTCCACGTTGGATGAAGGGCCAGAAGTCCTCACTCCTATAAGCCCATTTGACTTTGGAATTTTCGGAAAAGACCACCGCACACATTTCCGGGCAGAGGCGTACAAACTTGATTGCAGTGGCAGTCAATGAAGTTTGGAAACGCTCGGCGATGCTGATTATGGGATTGAGATCAACCCGATTCACATCGCAGCTTTTTTTGACAAGGAATGTCGGCAGCAGGAGTTCCCCTGCGAACGCATTCGCAATGGATTCATGTCCCGTATCGTGATACCAGTGCATGTCTTTGTCTTTACACAAGCGGTCCAACGTGTGCCCGTGTTTCAGATAAAAATGACCAAGCTCGTGAGCCACGCAAAAGCGTGTTCTGGCCGCATTGCTTTCGTTTCTTGAAATCCGTATGACCCCCCTATCGCCTAAACGGACTAATCTCGCCGCCGCACCCTCCAGGGGACCGGTTTTCACCCATACGCCAAGTTCAAAGGCAATATCTTCCAACCGGATATGTTCCGGCTGGGTAATTCCAAACCTATTTATTATGCTCAGCGCCGCTCTTTCCGCCTGTCGCATGGGTTCAGACAACTCATTCTTCATCGGAACCCTCTTTTGTTCGGATTTGCCTTGCCGTTTCCAGATCCTCTATCAAGGAAATCAAGTCTTCTTCACTCTTTGATTCAAGATCCCGCCATGACACACTGAGCTGAGGGTCTGGCGAAAGAAGTGCTTGAATTGTCGCCATAAGCTCTTCCTTTGTTCTTTTGAACCGCTCGGTTATTTTCAGTTTTGCTTCGGCTTGCATTCTTCGCTCTCTGGCGGACTCCAAATCCTGTCGTCGGGATCGTGCGGAGCATTCACCTACCGTTTTCATAAACTCTTGGAAACCGTCATCAACATCAAAGCCTTCCGACCGGAGTTCCGCCATTACTTCATCGGCGGACTGTCCTTCACTTCCTCCGGCAAACTCCGTGAGGTTGTCCAGCATGGCTAGAAAGCTATCTTTTTGAGACATGACGAGCCACCCCTTCTTATTACATTGCATATCAAGCTCATGATATCGTCTCTGAGTTATTGATGTTTCATGGTATTGAGGACAGAATCTTCCGAATTCTTTCCCTCGCTTTGTAAACGTGACCAATCGATATCCTTGTATCTTCGGCTATGGCTTGGGGCTTTGTCTTGCCCCCACATATAGCAAGGAGGACGAGCTGACCTTCTTCGTCCTTGCCAAGTATTTCTTCCAACTTGGTTATCAAAAGCCGACTGTTTTCTTCCTGCTCTACGGCCTCTTCGGGAGACGGGGCGATGGACGTATAATTGGCCATGATTTCCTTGTAGCAAGGGTCAACCGGCTTCTCAACATCAGGATCCAAATGCTCCTGCTTCCTTTTCCTGTCCTTGCCTATTTCGTGGTAGGCGAGACTGCTGATCACGCCCATGAGAAAGTCGGTCAAATCTGGATATTTTTCCTTGTTCCAGCGTCTAAATCGTCCGTCTTCCCCTGCGCCGAAGGCCAATGAGACGGCGTCCTGGACCAAATCTTGCGGATCGTGATTTCCGAGCCGAAGGTGTTTTGATTTCCAGACCTTAGCTGAGGCACATTTGAGTAATCGCGGCCATATTTCCTTCCAATCAGCATTTTCCAACTCTTCGCGAGTTTCCCGACTCACTGAGGATTCCATCCAATCCCTCCAATGAAGTAACAGACCCAACCTGAAGAGCATACCCCCCGTCTGAGCAGCATATCCCTTTGTAATACTTATGCCGCGATTTATTGTTTTTTTTCCGCTGACCAAAAAACTCTTTCATGGTGAGAAAAAGGAAATGGGTCGCGGCAATTAATATCAAGGGGGAGGGTCATCGCCTCCCAGTAAGAACCTTAAGGAGTTTGGAAATGAAAAAGGACCTACATGTTGTGCCCCACGGTGATGAATGGGCTGTCCGAAGAGAGGGCGCTGGACGTGTCTCTTCCACGCATGACACTCAACGCGAAGCAATTGATGCCGCCAGGCGGACGGCACAACGTGAACACACCGAAGTTGTGATTCACAGGCCCGACGGAAGGATAAGGGACAGCGACAGCTTCGGCAATGATCCGTGTCCGCCTAGGGACAAGAGGCACTGAGCAACGCGCCACCATCGGGCTGCCATATGGGCCACGTGAACTAAATAGCATCGTGGAGAAGCAAGGTGGTCTTCAAGTGATGACCGGGGACTAGTGAAACCACGGAGCACTACCACCCAAGATAACGGACTGGACAGCCGAATAGGCAGTACCAAATATGATGTACTCATAGAATTTTCAAGTAAAGAAAACCGGATTATAAAATTATCCTATTCCATCCTCAGAAAGGAAGGCGAAAATGCCTGTGTTTGACTACCTTGTAGACGGTGAGCCACAAAAGACTTCAGATCATGAGCTAACGCCTGCTCAAATTCTCACGAACGCCGGTATTGACGCGGCCTCGCATTATCTGGTTCAGATTGAAGGCGCACACCGCGTTTCGTATGAGGGAAAGCCGAATGAAAAGATCCATATGCATGAGCACATGAACTTCATATCGGTTTCAACGAGTCCTACGCCAGTTTCATAGAAAGCAGCTGCCATGCCGAAAATGGAATTTGTGAGAGAATTGCGAGAATTGGGCTACGAGGTCGAAGAACTTGATGGCGACAGAGTCGCGTTCCCATACAAAATTCTCTCCGGGAGACTTGCGGGACAGGAGATAAAGCTCGGCTTCATTGTCCCGATGGATTTTAACTTGACTCCACCGTCAGGACCGCATGTTTCTCCGAGATTACTGCCCATCAATCCGTCCCCGGGGACGCATCCGAATTCCGGGATTCATGAGAGCCCTCAGTTCGGAACTGATTGGCAATATTGGAGCAGACCATTAACCCATTGGGCAACCACACAACGGACAGCAAAAGACGTTATGGCCCATATTCGCCATCTATTCGATACTTTATGAAAGAATCCTCCACTTACAGCGTGGCAATTCCTGAAACTGTGCATGCGCAGGCGGCAGATCATCTTCTCCGTCCCGATGGACAGGAAGATCTCTGTTTTGCACTCTGGCATCCAAGCCGAGGCAAAACCAGAACCACTGCTCTTGTGAAGAAGCTCGAATTGCCGCAATCTGGTGAACGACTGATCCATGGCAATGCAACTTTTTTGGCGCAATATTTTGAACGTGCTGTTTGTGAAGCCGCTTCCGCTGGCGCGGGTATTGTATTGATGCATAGCCATCCAGGTTCCGGCTGGCAAGGTATGAGTAGAGATGATATTCGTGCTGAGGAAACACACGCTCCCGCCGCATACGGTGCGACAAGACTGCCGTTGATTGGCATGACTCTTGGCAAAGATGGTTCTTGGAGCGCCCGCTTTTGGGTGAGAGTCGACACCCGAAAATATGAGCGTGAATGGTGCACTCACGTTAGGGTCGTGGGCGAACGGTTAGCCATCACTTACGCAGATCACCTAGTTCCACCGCCGAAACCCAAGACGGAACAGCTACGCACTGTCTCTTCATGGGGACAACGCATTCAAGCGGACCTTGCTCGACTGCGTGTAGGTATCGTTGGTGCTGGTAGCGTTGGATCAATTATTGCTGAGGTGCTTGCCCGAACTGGTATCGCGCGGATCACCCTACTTGATTTTGATACCGTTGAATTCGTGAACCTGGATAGGTTGCTCCACGCTACGCGTTTAGATGCACTGCTGCGTAGGCCTAAGGTATGGTCCTTAGCCCGAGGTTTAAGGCGGAGCGCAACTGCCGATGACTTCCGGGTTGACGAACTAGAATGGAGCGTCTGCGAAGAAGAAGGATATCGAGCAGCTCTCGATTGCGACATCTTATTTTCCTGTGTTGACCGTCCCTGGGCAAGAAGTACCCTTAATTTCATAGCTTACGCTCATTTAGTGCCGGTAGTCGATGGGGGTATTCGAGTGGAATCAAAACCTGACGGTCTTCAAAGGGCAGATTGGAAAGCTCATATAGCTGGTCCAGGCCGACGCTGCATGGAATGCTCGGACCAATACAATTCGGGACTGGTAACTGTTGAACGGGACGGCTACTTTGACGATCCCTCCTATATTCAGGGCCTTCCAGTCGATCATGAGATACGGCGCAGTGAAAACGTGTTCGCATTCAGCCTTAGTGCAGCCAGCTTCGAAGTCCTGCAGGCATTAATGATGATAGTCGCTCCCCTGGGGATTGCCAGCCCGGGAGCCCAAACATATCACTTTGTTCCTGGCTGGCTAGATGAACCGAAATTCGGTCCATGTAAAAAAAACTGCCCTTTTCCCAATTTTATTGCCGAAGGAGACCACGCCTCGTTCGCCGTCACAGGCCAACATCGCCGAGCCGAGTTGGCTCGTGCAGAGCGGGTTGCAGAGAGGTTGCCCTGGTGCGGTCGCTTGGCTGCGTTTTTTGAACGTTTAGCTGAGCGATTATCCCGCTCTTGTTAACGAAAAGACCGAGATTCCCTATTATAGCCTAGCCCGGAGTCTTTGAAAGCCCGGTGCAACTCTACAGCGTCCACACAGCCACTTGAGTTCGGCCTCCCCCCTCTCATAGCACGGTAATCTCAACCGGCACTGCGATACCCAGCTGAACTGCCACCGGAGTGTAAATGTCGACATTTTCGACCGGAGTCTGGATAGTGACGATCAATGAATAACGACAACGTTTGTTCCACCGCTTCAGGTGGTGTCGCTCCCGCCACCACCCAACGGCCGGATAGATGGCGATCAGATTAGACAGGGACAGCTCTACGGCAGTTCCCTGCCAGATGTCGGAGTGAATGGACCCAACATCGCGAGCGTTTCCAATCACCCACTTGCTGCCGGGGCCTTCCGTTCCCGGATGCTCGTCATCATCGCGAGCCTGACGATTAACTCGCCGTACAAAGTCATCTTCGGATTCACCCGGCCCATTCAGTTCAAAACGGAGTGAATGTGATGGGTAGCGATACCGATCCTGCCATCCCACTTCGCCTGGTCCTGGCTCAACAAAATAGGAGAGTGTTACACGCATTTCAACCGGAGTTTCACCGAGATCAAGCAGGGCCGCCGACGGCCAAGGTACCCTGTAGAGATGCATATCGCTGGTCACGTAACGATCATCTCGCTTGTCATAGGGTTGCAGTTCCGTCTGGGAAATGAGAGTCAGTGAGTTTGCAGCACTAGAAAGAGCTCGTTCCAAATTCGGCACTCCGTATCCGCAGACCCGAATCAACCGCGCATAGGATGTTTTGCTTTCATCCAACAGAAACTGATTCCTCATGGCATCCGTCCACTGCGAGCTATGGACGATCAGACCGCGGATGGTTTCTGGCCATGCATCAGGATATAGTGCCTGTATCCGCGCTGCCATCCAGGATGCTTGGGCCGCCGCAGCGCTCGTTGCACAGAACGGTGCGAACTGGGCATCTGTTGGCTGGTAGTAGGTTGAAATGAGTTTCAGGTCGTCGGGATCAAAAATAGAGGCGTTCGGTCCTTTTGCAACATTTCCTCCCTCGAGCAGTACCTCAGGTTTGATGGGCCATTTGCGTGAAGGCCAAGCGCTCGATGTAGTACTATACGGAGATAGCCCGCCGAGTGGAGCTACGGGGGAAAAGTTTGTAAGCAACGGATCACGGATAGTTACTTTCTCCGTGTGAGCACCCACAGTCAAGACATTCCAAGCTTGCCCCGGATCATGAACCTCGTTGGTGAGATTGTCTGCAAAATATCGGCCCCAACTTTCTGGATCATCAACATTTCCAGCGCTGACGACGATCAGTCGTTTATGATCATCTTCATACCCCGACGCTAATTCATCCAATTTTCCAGACCACGATGAGGGTCTCCCACGGTCCCGAAAATCGGTTGCTGTTACAGCCAAACACCCGATGCGCTTGCGGTTAGGTGCCTGGATTTCAGCAAGATAAAGGCCCTGGGCGACCATGTAGCCCCAAAGCTCTTGGGGATTTTGCGCTGGCGGTGGTGGAAGTATTTTGGCCGACTCCAAAATATGCGTAATCCGAATTGTACCAGTCGATTGCAGAAGCTCTAGAAGGTCACCAAAGGCTGCCGTTCCTGCCATCAAAGTGCCGTGTCCGTCGTGGTCGTGCGTGCCCCAGTCTTGAATGACGGCATGCAGATCTGCATAAGATAAAACAGGTTGAATGAGCAAGTGGCCGTTGTTTACACCCGAATCCAGGATGCAAACGACCACGTCCGTGTTGTCATCGACCACGGTGCGACCAAGGAGTCCTCGCGCCAATTCAATCTGTCGCCGGTTCTCCAGTTCAATAAAGAACAATGGCACCTTTTTGGCCAGCCTGAACTCGGCAATATCGTCAGATAATGTAACCAGGTCGTGGAGCTGTTCGCGGTTGGCAGAGATCATAAGAACCGCGCGTTCCGGGAATTTGATGCCCCCCTCAGCTTTGTCAATCCGATGCGTTCGGAGTAGCGCCTCAAACTGGTCAATGATGCTATCCTGATCACTGCTCAGCCAAACTTCGGTCCATAAGGCGGTATCACCGGGCATGAGTGCTCGGTCGTCCTGCCAGAAAGATTCGAGAACAGCACAGCGAATGTCTGAGATGCTCTCAATCAATTTTTGGTTCTTGGGCTTTCCGGTCTTCGTTTCCTCAGCGGAGTACGCATTAATCTTTCTCAGAAAATGTCCACGTTGGTTGTTCGGCACGTAGACAGTTGCAAAAGTCTGCTGATCTTGCCCTACCGGTTCTCTGCGAACGTTAAGGAGGCGAATACCTGTTCGCAGCGCCTCCAGGCTCTTCAACATAAGCTCAAAACCTGGTTCACTCACAAAATCAATGTAGGCACCACGTCTTTCAACGTGGGCTACTGCCTGACGCTGTTCGTCAACTTCCGCCCAGGCCTCATCGAGGCGTTGTCTTAAGTAGTTGCCATGCTGACCGCGGTCGCGCGGAGGGATTGCGGGACGCCCTCCTCGTCTCGGGTTTGTGAACCCCTGGGTTCGTGTGGGACCCTCTAAGAAAATATGCCTGTAGCGTTCTCCGGGCACAGCCTATTATCCTCTTTGCCCCTGACGAGCATCTTGTCTTTCAGCGAGCAGCTGCCGCAGCAGTGTGCCTCTTACCATCTTCTGGTCCCTAAGAATGGCTTGTTTGATGGAATCTCGACACGCTTGATCGATTTCTGCATGGCTCAGCCCCTCGCTTTCATTGAGTACTGTTGTCCAGCCCAACCGAGAAGGTATAAAGGTACCCAGTATATTCTGTATGAGCCGTTTCCTGTCTGCCTCTTCCGGTCTTTCGTAATAGAGGACGTCATCGAAGCGACGGTACAAGGCCCTGTCCAATAGTTTCGGACTATTTGTAGCCGCCACAATCAGACTGTCAGAAATGTCCTGATCTATGAACTGGAGGAAAGTGTTCAAGACCCGACGCATTTCCCCGACATCGTTTTCGAGGGTTCGTTCTCCACCAATTGCGTCAAACTCGTCGAATAAGTAAACCCCTTTTTCCTGTTGAATCAAATCGAAGATTTGTCTTAACTTAGCGCTGGTCTCACCCATGAATTTGGTCACCACCTTGTCTACTTGGATGGTGTACAGAGGTAATCGCACTTCATGGGCCAGCACTTTGGCCGACATCGTCTTACCCGTGCCCGGTGGGCCAATC
>Ga0172375_10013586_pt1 | contig 10081 bp, 11 predicted proteins | sample LakKiv1m_FD_114537 | JGI IMG/M metagenome (GOLD analysis project Ga0172375, IMG submission 114537) | Freshwater microbial communities from Kabuno Bay, South-Kivu, Congo - kab_092012_11.1m | ecosystem: Environmental > Aquatic > Freshwater > Lake | place: Democratic Republic of the Congo...
ACAGATTATTATAAATTTGCTTTTCTAGAAATAATCTCATATTTATCAATATTCTTGTCATCAACATCATCAAGAAAATCAGCAATATAAAGTGTCTCATATGTCTTATTCTCTTTATTAGTATATCTTCTATACTCAATTTCCTTTGGTTCACTTTTAATGAAGAATGAGACTATTTCAACTTTAACATTATTTGGAATGTTCTCAAGATGTTTCTTTAATTCTCCTACAGTCATAATGCTGCTTACTCCTTTTTGTCATCAATTACACCAATAATTACTTTATAAAGCCTAACAGTATTATTAATAGCTCTATTAATTGTTTCTTGATCTATGTTAATTGGATATATTTCTCCAGTCCTTGCAAGACCGGCAGCTATACAATCAGAGACCATTTCAACAATATCAATTAAATTAACATCTTCATGATTTGCAAGATCATGATGACTTTCCTCTGACGCATGCCTTTTCCACCAATCTAATTCATAGAATTCTGATCCCGTTTTTCCAGACTTTATTGCATTGAAAAATTCAGGATCAATACTTTTACCATCATAACTTAATTTTGTATGATCATGCTCTTTACTTTTTTGAATTAAAGTTTGAGCAAAATCATTTATAATAAGTTCAACAGCTTTTTTGTGATTTAATGTCTGCTTATACAGACTTTCTGGTGTTAAACTATCAAAGTTTTCTACACTTCGAGAGTCTGCATTTTTTGTTGATTTTATATAAAATCTTTTCACTTAAAATACCTACTTTCTGTTTTTGCTTTTTAGTAATTCTGCTCTTTCTTCCAAATCTTTTATTTCTTTTTCAATTCCAACTATTTCATCTTTCTTTTCACCAATTTCAAAGATAATAGAATCTAGAAGACTTTCTTCAGTCTCTTCTCTGATTGCATATGCATAGATTTCTCCAAAAATCTCATCATTAATCATAAGGATAGCATGTTTTCCCTTATTGAAATCAAAATCGTTCTCTTTGCACTCAATAATTTTCAGATGATCTTAATCAAGTATAAAGATAACTTCTTGCTTTTTAAATATTTCAAGCATTATTTGTTTTGTTAGCCACATACTTTACTTCTAAGTAATTTTCTTAATAGCTGTTATACATTTATAATATATTTCTATTGCATCTTTTGTTGTTGCAATTGTACTTGGACACCAAAAACATATTTTCTCTAATTTCTCATTAGGATAACTCGCAAGACCACCAAGATCTCCACCTTTATCTTTAAACTCTATATAAGTATACTGAAGAGGAATATGCTTTAATTGTTTAACCGCTTTAATTAATGCTCTAGCAGTTGCTCTTCCTTTATCAGTTGAAAAAGCATATCCTTCAAACTTATCAAAGTATGCTGAAAAAATATCAGCTAACACTTCAAATGACCCATCCGTAAATGTCTTATCATAGAGTTTAAGCTCTTCTTCATCTGTTTTTGGCAAAAGAGTCTGAACTACATCATTAAGATATTCTTTAAAATTATCCATTTTTTTCTCCTTAATAATTAGATGTTAATTCCATATGAATAACACCGCGTCTAGCATCTAAAATTCTACTTACCAACTTCATTGGTACACATTCTTTTTCAAGGTCATCACAGACATCCAAAAATAGTGAATAAAGTTCTGGTTTTTCTTTAACTTTTCCACCAATACCTGATGCTGTAAATATCCAACATTTATTGCCAAAAGGACTTTCTTCAACTTCTAGCTTTGACTTTGCAAATGGAAGAATATCTAAAATAGTCTTAACTTTTTCAAATTGTTCTTCAATTCCATTGTCTTGTTCAATTTTAAGATAAATGCGTACATTAATCCCAAAGGAAATTTCGCATAGTGGAATATTTTTCATTAAATATTTCTCCTTCCTATAAAATAAAAAAGAGAATACCGAAGTATTCTCTATTTTCTAAATTGGTGGAGATGCGGAGAATTGAACTCCGGTCCAAAGCCAATCTCATGTGATGTCTACAGCTTAGGCACCTTATAATTTAATAATAGCCAAAGCATAGTGTCTAGCCTAGCTATTACGAGATTGTTAATTTTCATCTAGGCTTACAATCATAAGCTTTGCTTATTTCCTTTATGATGCCACTCCCCTACCTAAGGAACCAAATAGTAGGATGACAGCTGTCTAGCCTCATGGAGGTTAGAAAAATAGCAGTTCGGAAGTTAGCCGAAACTATTAAGCAGCAACAAGCGAAAGTGAACGTATGCCTGTTAAAAAGTTAGAATTTTATAACGAAAATAATTCCAAAAACGGCTGCTACCACACAAAATAATGACCTTGTCGAAACCTCGAAACCAAGTCATCCCCATACTTATATATAATATATAGTTATAAAAATTTTAGAAATATTTCAAAAAAAAAGAGAATATCAGTAGATATTCTCTTTAATATTAATTTTTTTTCTTTTTAGTCTTTTTAGTTACTAACTTAGTCTCTATAGTAATATTTGAATTAAATTGTGCATTATACTGTTCAAGGTTATATGTAGTTTTACAAGCAGGATATTTATTACAAGCATAAAAAACTGATCCAGCAGATTTGCCAGTCTTAGAAATTCGTTTTACTAAATCGCCAATTCCACAAACTGGACATTTATGAATTTCACCAGTTTCTACTTGTAAAGCACTTTCACTTTCTGCAATGATCTTTTCAGTATGCTTACATTTAGGATATTTAGAACAAGCATAAAAATCTCCAAATTTTCCTTTTCTAATAACTAAATTAGCTCCACACTTTGGACACTTCTTATCAACTTCTTCAGGTTTTTCTCTTATTATTTCTTTCAAAGCCTTTTTAACTAATGGTTCAAATGCTTCATAAAAACTTTTAACTTGAGTTAGTCTATCAGACTTTCCATCTGCTATATCGTCTAGTTGCTTTTCTAGTTCTGCAGTATATTTGTTATTTACAATTGAACTGAAATTTTCAACTAACATTTTACTAACAGCTATACCTTTTTCTGTTGGAACTATTATTTTCTTTTCCAGATCTACATATTCTCGGTTTTTTAAAGTTTCCATAATAGAAGCATATGTTGATGGTCTTCCAATTCCAAGCTCTTCCATTTTTTTAATAAGAGATGCTTCAGAAAATCTAGCAGGTGGAATAGTTTGCTTTTTATCAATTATAAGAGGTTTATTCTTAATCTTTTCATTGATAGTAAATGAAGGTAATATTCCTTCACCATCCTCATCACTATTTTCCTTAAACTCATTATACAATTTCATATAACCATCAAAAATAATTTCATGACCAGTAATTCCAAAGCGATGGTTTCCATTATAAATCATCACTTCAGTATCCTTTATTTTTGCATCCGACATTAACGCCGCAATAGCTCGATTGTAAATTAGAGTATAAACTCTAAATTCCTCTCCAGCCAAATATTGCTGAACTTTTTTAGGAGTTAAATCTAAATGTGAAGGCCTAATACCTTCATGTGCATCCTGAATATTTTCTTGACCTGACTTCTTTGTATCATTAATGGTTCCAGAAAAATATTTCTTACCATAATTTTTCTCAATCAGTGTTTTAGCTTCAGCAATAAATTCATTTGAAAGTCTAATAGAATCAGTTCGCATATATGTGATTAAACCCTGGTGTATTCCATCAATATTCATTCCTTCATAAAGTGACTGAGCAATTTGCATAGCTTTTTTAGCAGAATATCCTAACTTTGCAGAAACTTCTTGTTGAAATGTTGACGTGGTATAAGGTGGTTTTGATTTCATTAATCTATCCTTGGATGAAATATCACCAACTATATATGATCCAGCATTGCATTCTTTAACAATTAAGTCAACTGATTTCTGATTTGGAATTGAAACTAATTTTTTCTTATCAGTTCCCTTATATTTTGCTTTATATTCCTTTGCATCTTTAGTAAATGGTAAATATATTTCAAAGTATGTCTCTGGAACAAATGCTTTAATTTCAAGTTCTTGATCAACTAATATTTTTAAAGCTACAGATTGAACTCTGCCAGCAGATTTAGCACTAAGTTTTGACATAGTAACTGCGCTCATTCTAAATCCAGCAATTCTATCAATAAGTCGTCTAGCTTCTTGAGCTTGAACTTTCTTATCATCAATTTGACGTGGATTTTTTAGTGCTTCTTCTACTGCCTTCTTAGTAATTTCATTAAATGTGATTCTAAATAATTTTTTAGCTGGAACATCTAAAACTTCTTTTAAATGCCAAGCAATAGACTCTCCCTCAAGATCTGAGTCGCTGGCTAAATAGATAGCTTCTGCAGTTTTAGCAGTTGCCTTAAGTTTTTTAATTATATCCTTTTTTTCTGGATCGTTAATATATGATGCTTTATAATCATTATCAATATCAATTCCAAGATGATATTTTCCTGTTCTTTCAAGTAATCGAATATGACCAATTGAAGCCATAACAATATAATCTTTAGATAGGAAAGAAGAAATTGTTTTAATTTTTCCTGGCGATTCTACAATAATTAATTTGGCCATAATTTTCCTCCTATTTTTTATCTATATTATTATTTAACTTAAACAATAGAACTAAGGATTCCTCTTCACTCATACCTTCAACTTCTTTTATCTTAATAAATTTTGAAGCATTAATAACTTCTCTATCACCAGCAATAAATTTGACTAAGGCCTTTTTACCATCCTTTTTTATAACAGCATAATTTGTTTCATTCTTTTCTCTTTTTTCGAGTATTTCTTCCTGAGTTGATCTTGCAATAATTTTACAAATAGAAATTCTATCAGGCTTTTTATTATTACTATTAAAAGCTATCAAGTAAGCATTATATATAATTTCATATTTTCTACCATATAATGTGATCTCAAAATTTATACTAGACAAAAGATATTCTATAATATTTATTTCATTATTAATGATTCTTGTTAAATCTTTTCCTGTTAAATCTCTATATATAAATATTTTAACCCAAGATACATGACAGTCTAAAAATGCTAATCCATATTTATTTTTTAACTCTTCATTTATAATTGGAGTAATATTATTTTGATTACAATGAGGAATATTAAGATTAGAATTTAAATGTTTAGCATTAAGATCTTTAAGTACAAGCTCTTTAAGTTTACTACTTAGAAATATTGTATCTATATCAGCTTTTAGTTTTTCTCTTTCTTTTTTATTTAATTTCTTAATCAACACTAGTAATTTCCTCCAATTTTTAATTTATTGTTATTATTATTTTTTAATCAAAAAAAGAGCTAACCACAAGGTTAGCTCTTCTAGAGTGTATTTACATTTTATTAAAAACTTATTAGAAACCTAATTCTTCTGAGTTTTCAATATATTTAGCAGTGATCTCTGGCTGAACTGTTTTCTTTAATTTAATATAAATAATCGTTAGCCCATCCTTAACCTCATATGCTAAATTTTCAATTTCTTCATCTATTCGTAATTTAATAGCTAAATCAACACTATTTTGAAAATTAATTTTCTCCATTTTAGTTGCGCCCTTAACATGCAGATAACGATATGGATCACCTTTCTGAGTATTAATTTGCACTGAAATATCATCTTTTCCAATACCAAGTGTATTTACTACAAATATAAACCCATTATCAGTTTTTTCATATCTGTATGGCTGCATATCCTTTACTGGTCGATTAAAATTAGAAAAAGCTAATTTAAATAGTTGGTCGAATTCGTCAAAAAAGCCATCTCTCATAAAATATTGCCTCCTTATTAAAATATTAGTATCGTTAAAAATGTATAAAATATAAAATATAAATAACACCCTAATATATTGTTTAAAATAAAGAGAACATTTAAAGGTTTAGGACTAGCTTAACTCATTAAGAAGAATATATGATTGCAGCTTTTCATTTAGTAAGAAAAGATTAAATGAACAGTTTTCATCTTCATAGAATGTTCTTATTTTATTATAAAATGTAATAAATGTCTTTCTGTTATTTCTGCTTCCAAAAATTTCATTCATATACATAGCTAAAATTTTTTCTAGTCGTGCTGGATTGGTTTTAATAAGAGCTTTAAAAATATTTTTAAGATAAAAGTAGTCACCATTTCTTAGGATTTCATCTCTAAAGCTTAAACTAGCTTCTAATTTATCAAATAATGATGCAGCATTAATCTTGTTATTAGATTCCTTAAGAATAGATATATTTGTTGCTTTTTTAAAATTCTTACTAAATTTCCTAGTTAAATCCTTATATACTTTTTTATTAAAAGTAATATCTCCTTTTTTATCATTTTCTAAATTAGCAATTGCCTCAAGATACATTTCAATATGGGCTTTTTTTAGAGTACCTTTATTTCCATAAAAATTAATAATAGGAACAATTTCATCTGGCCTATCAGAATTTATTAAAATAATTGCATCATCAGTTTCTTTACTTAGTCCTGAGAAATACTCTAGTAAATCATTAATAGCATTAATATTATTATTTTTAAGATAATGAAAATAAAATAATGAGAATCCATCAATAAGCATTGAATTCTCTTTCAATATTTTTTTAAAATTTTCTATATGCGCATCTGTTAATTCAAATATTTCAAAGAATGAAAGTATATCATCGCCTACTTGATATAATCTATTTTCAGATTCAATATTATTATGATTTGAATTCTTAGATACATCTATCATAATTCTTTCATTTTTATATTTATACCTATAGTTATCTAATTTCCTAATTTTATTTTCAAAATATATTAATGCATTTCCTATAGTATCTTTTGTTCTATTTGAATGATTAAGACCATCTAAAAAATAAAAAATAATACTTGCTTCATTTCTACGATAAAGAGGTGATGGATTCTCAAATATTTTAGTTAATTCTTTTTTAGCCTGTTTAAGATCTTTAAATTTTTTCATTTTTATTTTTTTCTCCTTTTCTATTTAATTGTATAAAAAGTAAAATATAAAATAATGCAGAGAATATCATACTAATAATACTAATATAATCAAGCTGTTTAGTTTTATATTCTTTATTTGTTATCTTTTTTACTAACTCATTCTTATTATAAATCCTTATAAATATATTAAAAATAATATTTAATATTACTACAATCAGTATAGCCAAAAATATATTTAATATTAAATCATCTAATATTGTGTTCTCCCTTCTATTAAATTAATCAATCAATCTATTATTATTATATATATTTAGAATAATTTTTATAAGTGAACAATTTATTATATGGAAATATAGGAGGTATTATTATGGATAAAATAAGAAGAGAAAAAGATATAATATCTAGAACTGTAGATAAATATATTCAAACTACAACGAAAGATTATGCTAAGTATTTTGAGGGCAGTAGTCCAACCTATGTTATATATTATCAATTAGATACTTTAGCTACAAAACAAGATTCTAGTCTAGAAAATGTTCATTCATTAACTGGACCTAACTCACCAAATAAATATAAAAAAATTGAGGATGTTGTTGTCTATGGAGTAGATCCAATGGATATCACAAATGAGATTAATGAAAAAGGTTTACAAAGTATAATTAATGGAGAATTTTTAATTCTCCCTGATACTCTAAAACCATATCCTGGCGATTTTTTTGTATTTGATTATGAAGGACTAAGAGATCATTTATTTAGAATTGATAATGTTCAATTTGATAAAGCTAGTCCTAGAAAATACTTTAGAATCAGCTATGCAATTTATCCAGATAATACTGAACTTATTTTTGATAATATTGAGGATACATATGTTTTAAACTATGAGAATATAGGTGGAGAAGAAGCAGCTGTTATTAAAAAAGCAGATGCTATTGATGCAGAAAAAGCTAAAACAATAGTAGATGGATTAATAACAAAATTCTCAGACTTGTTCTATGATGAAGATATGGATTCATTTGTATTTAATACAACTAATTATGAAACTAGCAATGTACTTAATATATGGTCGCCAGCATTGCAGAAGTTTCTTCATAATAATAAAGTCTTAACATCATATTCAAAAGAATTATTAACTGAATTTTATATCAATGATATATTAGAGGCAGATAATACATTTTTTAGTGAAGCTGCATATAGAAAGAGTATCTTTAGAAAAGTAGAAACTCAAGATAAAAGATTAACTTTAGATAATTCATTTATGAGTGTTGTCTTAAATCCTATCCCAGAATATGATTTAAAGAGTACAAGAAATTTACAATTTTTCCATAGCGTTATTGATTATAAAATGGCTGATGTTTTTAATACAAATGCTTTCTACTTTGATGCGTTTCATATTTTGGAACAAAATTATGATCAAACAATTTCTAGACACCCTAGTTCTCTAATATTTACTAATAGTGCAGATATAGGAGATGCTGTACTAAATACTGGAGATATAGTTTATCTAATTCCTGAGCCATTAGTTCCAGTTCCAACAGATGTATTTAAAGTTTTAACTGAAGCTGTTATTTCAATAGGATTCAATTTCCTAATAAAAACTGATGCGGAACTTATGACATTTTTTACATCTCAAGGATATACTGAAGAGGATGCAGCTGATACTTTGGAAATCGTCAATAAATATATAGAAGACCATTTATTATTTTCTATAATTAAATCATATTTATTAGATGAACTAACTCTGGATACAGATCTTTTATTAGCTTTAAATAATTACTATTATGATAACTCATTTCAGACATATATTTTACTACCAATAGTTATTTATATCTTAAAGAAAAAAATAACCGAAACTGGGATATAATTTTTTAATAATTTAAATCTATATTAACATTCTATTATATATTTTAAGGGAGGAAGAAAAATGGCAATATTTTTTGTTTCAGGATCAATTAATGTAAATGTTCATAATGAAGGAAAAGTTCCCTTCTTTAATTTTATTGGTCCAAAATATAACTTTGTAATATCAAGAAGTGTTTATGAAAAGGTTAGACATGATTATCCAGGTGTTATCATATATCCTGTAAATTCTGATCCTATTATGGCTAAAAAGTTGGCAGATAGACAAGCAGAAAAGAAGGTTAGTGCTGAACTTATAAAACCTAAATCACCAGTTGAACTTATAAAACCTAAGTCACCAGTTCAAGAAACAGTAAAATTAGAAGAAAAAGTTATCATCGAACCAATTACTACAAAAACAGAAATAACTGTTGATGAAGAAATTGATAGAATGCTTGAAGATGCTCCAATTGAAGTTGAAGAAATTATTCAACCAACAGAAGAAGACTGGAATGAAATAAAAGCTAATCAAGAGGTTCCTGATTTTAAAAAATATACATATGTCGAAGCTATTGCTCTAACAAAAGCACAATTAAAACATATATTAAATGTAGACAGATGTTTTGAACCAGGAACTAAATATTATGGTGGATATCACGACAATCATGATATTTTAGTTAAATATGTTTTAGATTCACAAAAATAATAAAATTAAAAGAATAACCTTTAGGTTATTCTTTTAATTTCTCAATTTTTTCTATTAGTTCTTTTGTAGATGGAAGATTAAAGAACTTTTCTCCTAGTCTGCTATAGTCTGAACTAATAATTGAGTCTACCATTATTGGTCCTAAATCATCAGAAGTAGTATCTGCACCATCTTTAGCTTCTACATTTTTTGATTGTATAAATAGATTTTCATATCCAAATTTAGTAATTAACTTTTCTTTTATTTCCTTATCTATTAGAAAGAATTTTCCAACCTGTGTATTTTTATCTAAATTATATGCTTGTATGATAGATGGATATAATGACGAAAAATCCATATCACCAACTTTTTCAAATAAGAATTTTGATGGTCTACCATTTAAAATGACACCATTATCTGATAAATTTAGATTTGGATCTGCGACAAATGCACCATAGTTATCTTTAGTCTCTAATAATGTTTTGTAAAGTGGATCATGTTCAATATAATCTGATGCTCTGAGATAGTTCTTTTCATAAAATTCCCAGTCCTCACCATATTTGGCATTTTTATTAGTACACATTACAAAACCATTTTCAAGAGCATATTTACTTATAAAGTTCTTTAAAGAAATTGTTTTTCTAAATACTTTCTCTTTGCGAGTATTAGTGATTTCTGAAAGCCTTTGAAGTAAATCCATATCAAGATTTTTGTCTTC
>Ga0172375_10013588_pt1 | contig 10079 bp, 5 predicted proteins | sample LakKiv1m_FD_114537 | JGI IMG/M metagenome (GOLD analysis project Ga0172375, IMG submission 114537) | Freshwater microbial communities from Kabuno Bay, South-Kivu, Congo - kab_092012_11.1m | ecosystem: Environmental > Aquatic > Freshwater > Lake | place: Democratic Republic of the Congo...
AAATTGCTGTTTACTCCAATCAATTTTAATTCCTCCAAATTCATGCAAGCGATGCAAATCAATAATCATGCTTGCTTCATCTGAAGCAAGAGTATATTCAGTTTTTAAGTTAGTATCAAAAAGGTTTTTTGCTTGCGAAAGGTTTGCTGTTGGAGAAATTAGTTCAGGAGTAAAATTGTTTTCTTGAAGCGAATCAAGCGGAGTAAACGTAAAGTTATCTAGAAAAACAGTTCCTTTACCGCCGGTAACTGATGAAAGCATAAATTCTATTTTATCAATGGCAATTGGTTTAGGTTCTGCTGCCGGTCCCCAGGCTTTAGAAATGTGGCGTTGTTTAATTTTAATTTTCACCCAATTTTTCGGAAAAGTAAAATCGCGGTAAATTGTCCACCAGACGGAAGTTCCTTCTTTATCGAGGAGTTTGAATTCCAGGTTATTATTAGGTGAATTTGCTTTTAAGAAGAATGAAAACTCGTAGTTTGAAGGGAGCAAAAGGGGAAATTGAGTTTGAATTCCGCCATAGCCGGAACCGCCGACAAAATGGTAATCAAGCTTTAAACAAGTTCCCGCGACGCCATCTGTAGTTGAAGTTGAAACCTCAACCAAATCCGACGCAATTATTTTCCATTTTTTAACAGTTTCAAAATCATCTATGGAAATTCCCGGTTGCTGCGAGAACGTGAAGGGGAAAACAAAAAATACGAGAAGAGGGAAAAATTTTCTTTTCAAGTCCATAGGTAGCCATTCCTTAATAACTTTACTAACTATTTGATAAAATCAGAATTATTTGATAATTTTCTTTATATGAAAACGATTACATTAAATTAAAATTAAATTATGACAATTACAATTAAGGGATTGGCTCAAAAATGCGGTGTTTCTACGGCTACTATAAGCCGCGCGATGAATGACGACCCGTGTGTAAAAAAAGAAACAAAAGATAAAGTGCTTGCCTTAGCGGCGGAGTTAAACTATAACCCCAATTTATTAGCAAGAAGTTTTGTTACAAAGAAATCGAATATTATTGGGTTGGTGATGCCGGATATTTATGGGGAGTTTTTTATGGAAATTATCCATGGCGTAGAAGAAGTTTGTTATTCCAACAAATATTACACTATGGTTTCCAGTTCGCATGGGCGGCGGTCAACGGCGGAAGCTATTATTGATTTTATGAGCCGCGGTATTGTCGGCGGAATTATTCTTATGACGCCTGCCATCAATGATGAAGTTAGAAAAATACTTAGGCTTAATAAACTTCCGACTGTAGTTATTTCCGGGAAAAGAGATTATGATAAATGTGATTCAATTAGTATTGACAATTACAATGCGGCTTATTCACTCATTGATTATTTTATTACCGTAAAAAAAATTAAGAAGATTGCGCATATCTCAGGTCCGGCGAATAACAACGACGCTATTCAACGCCAGCGCGGTTATGTAAATGCTTTGGAAGACAACGGAATTTCTGTAAATAAAAATTGGATAGTTGAAGGAGGCTTTACCACATTAGGCGGGCAGGCGGCAAGTACAAAATTGTTAAAAATGAAAGAACGCCCTGAAATAATTTTCGCCGCAAACGATATGATGGCAATCGGATGTTATTTAACAGCGCGGGAGTTAAAACTTAAAATTCCAATTGATTTTGGAGTCGCCGGTTTTGACGACATTTTTGTTTCACAATTTCTAAATCCAAGATTAACTACCATGCACGTCCCAATCTATGAGCTTGGGAAAGAAGCCGCAAAAACGCTTATCAAAAGGATGAATATATCCGAGCCAAACAAGTATGAACATATTCTGGTCCCTGCGGAATTAATCCTCGGTGATTCTGTTAAATAATTTTCTAAAAACAATTACGATACAAAATGAACAACTTTTCTACAAAATATGGACACTTTTCAGACGACGGTAATGAATATGTAATAACAACTCCCTTTACGCCTAAACCTTGGGTAAATGTTATTTCCAACGGAAATTATGGAATGGTACTTTCACAAACAGGCGGCGGGTTTAGTTGGCTAACTCATTCAGAATTTAATAGATTGAACCGCTGGCATCAAGATATGATTCAAGATAATTGGGGAAAATATTTCTATGTGAAAGATAACAAAACGGGCGAAGTCTGGAGTCCAACATGGAATATTGTAAAAACTCCACTCAACGCTTACGAAGCGAGATATGGGTTTGGGTATCTTGTTTTTACCACTGAATACAAAGGAATAAAAATTATCTTGACGGTTTTTATTCCGATGAACGAAACGATTGAAATCTGGGATTTTAAGATTGAGAATACTCGTGATGAAAAAATTGAACTTTCTCTTTATTCTTATTTTGAATGGTGTTTAGGGTCATCGGCAGATTTTCATAGAGAATTCCACAAAACTTTTATTGAAACTGAATTCGATGAAAAGATGAATGCGATGATAGGAAGGAAAAGATTATGGGAAATTCCTCTTGGAGACCGGGGACATTGGAATATTGAATATAACTACACTGGTTTTATCGCTTCAAACAAAAAGATTTCTGATTATGAAGGCGATAAAGAAGCGTTCATTGGGCAAAACAATACGCTTGCAAATCCGCAAGGAATAAAAAATAAGCAACTTACAAAAAGCGTCGGAAAATGGAATGATTCAATTGGAACTATCAAAATTGATGTAACGATTGAACCTAAAACCACTTCGCTTGCCGCATGTTATTTCGGATTAAAAGAACATAAAGAAGACATAAGCCTTTCCGTTAAAAAATTTGATACCGAAGAAAAGATTGTTTCTGCATTAAATGAAGTAAAATCTTTTTGGAAAAACTTTTTAGGGACTTTAGAAATTGAAACGCCAGACGAAGCGATGAACCTTTCTGTTAATAAATGGTTTCGTTATCAGGCAATTGCGGGAAGGCTTTGGGCGAGAACCGCATATTATCAACAAAGCGGAGCGTTTGGATTCAGGGATCAGCTTCAAGACAGTTTAGTCTATTTGGCAATTGATCCTTCACTAACAGAAAAACAAATTAAACTTCACGCAAAACATCAGTTTGAAGATGGGGCAGTGCTGCACTGGTGGCATCCAATTTCTGAAACGGGGCTTCGAACCGATATGACCGATGATTTATTATGGCTTCCGTATATTATTACCCACTACATTGAAGAGACCGGGAATTTTGAACTTCTAAAAGCGGTTGAGCCATATTATCATTCAACAAAAGAAGCTGCTTTACTTGAACATTGCCTTAAAGCATTTGATAAAGCGCTTTCAAGATTAAGCGGCAGAGGATTAATGCTTATCGGCGCCGGAGATTGGAATGATGGACTTAGCGCCGTTGGGTTAGAATGGAAAGGCGAATCAATTTGGTTAACACAGTTTTTTTACACGACGCTAAAACGATTTGTTACTGTTTTAGAAGCCATTAACGAACTTGAGCATGCAAAGTTTTACAACACCAAAGCGGAAGAATTAAAGAAAGCATTTAATGAATATGCTTGGGATGGCGATTGGTATTGGGGGGCAACTAAAGACTCAGGAGCAAAAATCGGAAGTAAAGAAAACAGTGAAGCGTTTATTTGGCTGAATCCTCAAACGTGGTCAGTCATCAGCGGTATTGCACCGGAAGAAAAACAAAAACAAGCTATGGATGCAGTCGGGAAATATTTACTTAAAAAAAATGGAGGACTTTTGCATTTCCCCGCATATCGCACTCCTGATAAATACATTGGCTATCTTTCACGTTATGCCCCCGGCAGAAGAGAAAACGGCGGAGTATATTCTCATGCGGCTACTTGGGCTGTTTGGGCTTACGCGGCAATCAAAAATAGCGACATGGCGTACGAAGCTTACAAGAGGCTTAATCCCATTTTAAATGGAATGAATCCAGATGAATATGTTGCCGAACCTTTTGTTACTCCTGGAAATATTGATGGACCAGATTCACCTTATTATGGAATGGGCGGATGGACTTGGTACACCGGCTCTGCATCTTGGTTTGTAAAAGTTACCGTTGATTGGATTTTAGGAATTCGCGCAACGCATGAAGGATTGCTCATTGATCCTTGCATTCCAAGCGCATGGGATTCATATTCAATCAAAAGAGTTTTTAGAAATTGTAGGTATACCATAAAAGTAATTAACGACGGGCATGTATCTTCAGGCGTTGAAAAAATTGTTGTTGATGGAATTGAGCAAACTTCTAATTTAGTTCTGCCGCTCAGTAAAGCCGAATGTAACGTGGTTGTTTACTTAAAAAAATAAGCATGAAATTCTGTTCTGATGATTTTTTTTGTCCCGGCGCTAATCGGATGTTTATCATAAAAAAAGATTTAATACTATGGCGAATGTAACGCTCAAAAATATTTGTAAAGATTACGGCAATGAAAACCGCGCAGTCTCCGATGTTTCTATTGAAATAAAAAATAAAGAATTTGTCGTACTCGTTGGTCCTTCAGGCTGTGGAAAATCAACTACGCTAAGAATGATTGCCGGTTTAGAAGAGATTACTTCCGGCGAACTTTTGATTGATGGAAAAATTGTGAACGCAATTCCTCCGAAAAACAGAGACATCGCAATGGTCTTTCAAAATTATGCGCTTTATCCACACATGTCTGTATTTGACAATATCTCCTTCGGATTAAAAATAAGAAAATTTCCCAAAGATGAAATAGTAAAGCGAGTAAATGAAGCTGCAAAAATTTTAGGTCTCGAAGAATATTTGAAGAGAAAACCAAAAGAATTATCCGGCGGGCAGAGGCAAAGAGTAGCTTTGGGAAGAGCGATTGTTCGACAGCCAAAAGTTTTTTTATTTGACGAACCTCTTAGCAATCTTGATGCAAAACTTCGCGTGCAAATGCGTACAGAAATTTCAAAATTGCACAAGAAGTTAGATGCAACAATTGTTTATGTTACACATGACCAAGTTGAAGCAATGACGATGGGAGACCGCATTGTTGTGATGAACAAAGGCGTTGTTCAACAAGTCGCGCCTCCGATTGAGTTATACAAAAATCCGGTAAATAAATTTGTTGCAGGGTTTATCGGAAGCCCCGCAATGAATTTTATTCAAGGTACGATTACCAAAAATCAACAAGTTCTTTTTACCAGCGATAAAGGTTCGCTTACATTTGAAATCCCTGAAGCTGAAAAAACGAGGCTCGATAACTATGATGGGAAAAAAGTATGGGTTGGCATCCGCCCGGAGGATATTTATGATTCGCCTGAAAAAATAACCACATTGCCCGCCGCTAACATTAAGGCAACCATTGATTTAGTTGAGCCGATGGGAAATGAAACTTTTGTTTACTTTACGTTGGATGAGGCGATGGTTACGGCGCGTATTTCGGCAAGAGAAAATCCTTCTTTAAATGGTAATTCTCAATTTGCCATTGATCTTTCCAAAGTAATTTATTTTAATAAAGACTCGGAAGAAAGAATTTAGAATGAAAAACAGCCCGAAACGTATGCTGCTGAACGGAATATGGAACTACCTCTGCGATTCCGAAGGGAACTATAGTTATGGCGATGTTGAATCGGAGTTGCTTAAACATCCGAAAAATAAAATTTCTATCCCGTCCAATTGGGAGTGTGAAGGGTTTCATAATTTTAATGGCTCGATGTGGTTCGCAAAAAGATTTAATTTCAAAAGCGATTCTGCCAAAGATGAAATCTATATGCTGCTTTTTAATGGTATTGATTACTTTGCCGATGTTTGGCTGAACGGAATAAAGATTGGAAGCCATGAAGGATATTTTCAAAAATTTGCTTTTAACGTTTCAAATGCGCTAAACAAAAATGGGAGCAATTTCATCGCCGTAAAAGTTACCTCGCCGAAAGAAATTCCCGGAGAAGTTTGGCCCTTAAAGAAAAAACTGATTAAAGGAATTTTTAATCATCACGATTGTAGACCCGGCGGATGGAGCTATGAGTTTGGGCAAGATAAAAACACCGGCGGTATTTGGAATGACGTTGAATTACTATCGGGGGAAAAGTTATTTGTCGAAAATATAAAAATTAGTTCAACTATTTCAACCGCAAAAAATAAAGCAAAAGTTACCGTTACCGGTTCATACCGAAATAATTTTACCAAGCAAATAACAACAAAAATTAACATTACTGTAACCAACGGTAAGCATAAAATTTTGCAGAAAGAATTTTCTCTTCGCATAAAACCAAAACAAAATTCTTTCTCGTTTTCATTCGAAATAGAAAATCCCAAACTCTGGTTCAGCTGGGATACCGGTAAGCCGGAAAGCTATCAACTTGAATTATCTTCTGAATTATTTAATACGAAAGTTGAGCCATTCGGAATTAAAGAAGTAAGATTAGACGGCGAGAAAAATTTTTATCTTAACGGCAAAAAACTATTTCTTCGCGGAACAAATATTATCCCAACACAATTTTTAAGTCAGCTTTCAACCGCCAAAATTAAAAAACTTGTAAGTAACATAAAAGAAGCAAACATCAATTGCGTTCGCGTGCATGCGCATGTTAACCGGCAGGAATTGTACGATGAATTTGATAAACAAGGAATTTTACTTTGGCAAGATTTTCCGCTTCAATGGACGTATGACAGTTCTGCATCGTTTGCTTTAAATGCTGTAACACAAATCAAAGAGATGGTTCGGCAGTTTTACAATCATCCCTCAATTGCTGTTTGGTGCTGCCATAACGAGCCGGGGGAACAAATCGAAACGCTTGATAAACTTTTGTATGAAGCTGTGTTAAGCGAGGATCAATCGCGGATTATCCGGTTAGCTTCAAATTATGAAGAGCATCCGTACGATGGGTGGTATTGGGGGAAAAAAGAACATTATGCCGCCGCCCCTATGGGTCCGCTTGTTACAGAATTTGGAGCTCAAGCAATTCCGCAGCTTTCTTCGCTAAAAAAAATCTTGCCTCAAGAAGCAATTCAAACGTATGATTGGAAGAAATGGGAATATCACAATTTTCAATACGACCAAACTTTCAACATCGCAAAGATAGACCGCGGAAGAAATGTTGGAGAGTTTATAAAAAATTCGCAAACCTATCAAGCCGATTTGTTGAAAACAGCAACGGAATTTTATAGAAGAAGAAAGAACAACGGCATCACCGGAATTTTTCAATTTATGTTTGTTGATTGTTGGGATTCTATCACTTGGTCTGTACTTGATTTTTACGGAAAGAAAAAATTGGGATATTTTGCTTTGCAAGAGGCATTCAAACCATTGCTTCTTTCTGTTCGTCTTAGGCAAGATGTTTATTTACCGGAAGCAAAATTCAATTCCGATATTTGGATAATAAACGATTTGCACCAATCATTCAGCGGTTGTACGCTAACGTATGTTTGGAAAGAAAAAGTTCTCTTAGAAATTAAAAATATTACTCTTTCAGAAAACGAAAATAAATTTTTCTTCTGGGAGCCGTTGGTTTTCAACTTGCCCAAAGACATGAAGTTAGGAAGACATACAATTACTGTTTTGTTAAAGCTGCATGGAAACGTGCTTGACAAAAGAGCTTTATCATTCCAAATAACCGCAAAAAAATAGAAAGTAGGTTCAGCATGAAGTATATTAAAATAGTTATGATATCGTTACTTCTTTTAACGATAAAAACATCAGCGCAAGATTTTATATTTTTTAACGATAGCCCCTTAGCTACTTATTATGATCCAAGTTGGGGATACGCCAGCAATGGAAGTTCACTTGAACTTATCAACACAAATAAGTTTCCGGTAGAAGCAACCATAAAATACTCCGGAACAAACGCGCTCCGGTTGAAATATACTTCTATATCCGGCGGAGATTGGGGAATGGCTGTAGCCGGAATTGATTGGCCCGGGCGTAATGTTACAACAAAAGATTCACTTATTTTTATGGCATACACAACTACCGCAATCACAGCTTCAAACTTGCCAATAATTTATTTGGAAGATTTAACCGGGAAGAAAACCAGCAAAGTTCCATTATCAAATTACGTTACAACTATTCCGGTAAATGTTTGGTTCAAGATCAAAGTTCCGATTTCTATTTTTGTCGCTAATCCCGGAACGGCGGATTTGACGATCATCAAAACTATTTTTTTCGGGCAAAATACTTCGGACGCTCAACAGCATATCTTTTATCTTGATGAAATAAGAATGGCATCTTCGGGAACAGCAACGCCCCTTTCTACACCGCAAAACGTTACCGCAAAAGGGTATTATAAACACATTGATATTTCATGGGATGGTAATCCGGAAACTACTGTCGCCGGATACCGAGTCTATAAACTTGAGAATGGAAATTTTGTTTCAATTGGAAGCGCTAAACCGGAGGACCGGTTTTATGTTGATTTTGTCGGTTCTCCTTTTTTAAGCGGAACGTATAAAGTTTCCGCTATTGACGGTAGTTTTAACGAATCAAATCTTAGCGCTGAAGCAACTGCCACAACAAAGTTAATGAGCGATGACGAAATGCTAACCATGCTGCAAGAAGCCACCTTCAGATATTTTTGGGATTACGCGCATCCGATTTCCGGTTTAATACGCGAACGCTACGGCTCTGCTAATACGGTTACCATTGGCGGCTCCGGTTTTGGCGTGATGGCAATTCTTGTGGGCATCGAACGAGGCTTTATATCCCGCCAGCAAGGGATTGAAAGAATTCTAAAAATTATAAATTTTCTTGAAGGCAAAGCTGACCGCTTTCATGGAATATGGTCGCATTGGCTTAACGGTCAAACCGGAAAAGTAATTCCGTTTGGAACGTATGATGATGGCGGAGATTTGGTTGAATCATCTTTTATGTTTGAAGGATTGCTTACTGCTAGAAAATATTTTGATCAAAATAATGCGCAAGAAGATTCTATCCGTTCGGTTATAACGCGTTTGTGGGAACAAGCAGAATTCGATTGGTACAGAAGAACTTCAACAAGTAATTTTTTATACTGGCACTGGTCTCCTAATTATGCATGGCAGATGAATATGCAGCTTGCCGGATGGAATGAAACAATGATTGTTTACATTCTCGGAATTGCTTCGCCGACGCATGGAGTTCCGGCGAGCCTCTACGCAAATGGCTGGGCAAGCCGTTCATATTATAAAAACGGAAAATATTTTTACGGATACAAACTTGATGTTGGCTGGGATTATGGCGGACCATTATTCTTTGCCCACTATTCTTTCTTAGGGTTTGATCCAAGAGGGAAGAAAGACGCTTACACAAATTATTTTATCAACAATAAAAATCATACGTTGATTCACCGCGAATATGCTAAAGCAAATCCCAAAGGAATGCCTGGGTATAATCAACTAACTTGGGGAATGACGGCAAGCGATGATCCGTTCGGTTATTCTGTGCATGAAGTTTCTAACGACAATGGAACAATTTCTCCAACCGCTGCGCTCTCATCAATGCCTTATACACCTACAGAATCAATTATGACATTTAAAAATTTTTATAGCACGTACGGAAATAATCTATGGGGAATTTATGGTTTCAAGGATGCTTTTAATGTAAAAGAAAATTGGTATGCCTCAAGTTATTTAGCGATTGACCAAGGTCCGATAATTGGAATGGTTGAAAATTACCGCTCACAGCTTTTGTGGAACAACTTTATGAAAAATACTGAGATAGACAGCGCGCTTAAAAAAATTGGTTTTGTAGCTGACCCAACTGAAGTAGAAAATGCGAACGAAATACCAACTGAATTTTTGTTAAATCAAAATTATCCCAATCCTTTCAACCCAACAACAACCATAAATTACCAACTGCCAAAAGCCGGATACGTAACCATAAAGATTTACGATGTACTCGGCAACGAAGTAAAAACATTGGTAAACGAGATGAAGGAACCGGGCAAGTACACGGCAATGTTTTCCGCCGACGGCGGAGCTTCATCACTTGCAAGCGGCATGTATTTAATATCGTTAACCGTAACCAATGAACGGGGAATACCCATTTATACTGATATGAAGAAAGCCATTTTACTTAAATGAGTATATTTAGTGTATTTATAACGCTTCAAGTGGAAAAGGAATTTCATAAATTTACTTAAGGTAAAAAGGGAACCTATACATGCGACATGTTAAAAATATCTTAGTAATAATACTACTTTCTATAAAAGTATTTCCGC
>Ga0172375_10013591_pt1 | contig 10077 bp, 8 predicted proteins | sample LakKiv1m_FD_114537 | JGI IMG/M metagenome (GOLD analysis project Ga0172375, IMG submission 114537) | Freshwater microbial communities from Kabuno Bay, South-Kivu, Congo - kab_092012_11.1m | ecosystem: Environmental > Aquatic > Freshwater > Lake | place: Democratic Republic of the Congo...
AAGCTCAACGAACCAAAACAAACATGAGAAAGTGTATCCTACCATCCTTGAGCTGTCAAGAGGAAGCTGATAGAATACATAGAGTGTAAAAGCTGATTCTGAAGCTAAATATCTCAGCATTTTTTTTACGCCCCCATCGTCTAGCGGCCTAGGACAACACGTTCCCCGCCTGTCGAAGCCATAGAACGATGGTAAAAAATATTAAATTTAGGCGCGTTCGTCTAGAGGCCTAGGACGGTTGGTTCTCAACCAACAAATCACCGGTTCGAATCCGGTACGCGCTACAAAATCTTAAAGATGCTTGGTGACGGACAGGTCAACGTGTAAATCGCCGGTTCGCAAACCAGCAGTTAATGAACAGTTTCTAAAACTGTGAATCTTACTGCTGGCGAGTGCCGTGTAATCACGGCGATCCGGATAAGGATACTCTAATCCTGCTTTATAAATCTCATTATGTCTTCTGAGCTTTTTTCATCTGTGCGAAGAGGAATAGAGCTACAGGTACTGCCGCGTTTTCTTTACCACATGGAAATGGATCAAGAATCAAAAAATAGGGCTGTATCAATACGCAATAGATTAAAACAAGAGAAGAAAAATGCAATTATCTACATCAACCATACTGCCTATGGTGATCCTCTCTTTGGAGTAAAAATTGCTGATAAAATTACGCAGGGACTTTCTTACGTGATCATTGCTCCGGCTTCATTTTCCCATACTGATCCGGAAAACCCCATTAACCGTAATTTTTACCAAATTGTACAAGAGGGGAAAAGAATCGGAATTGAAGTCCATAGGGTCATTCAACCCTATCAGATAGGCAATCCCGATTTCGGGTATACGCAGGAACAGGCATCAAAACAGAACACTATATTCATGAACCGCCTAAGAGAATTACGGCAGACCGGTAAAAAAACAGTCTGTGTTATCAGCCCTGAGGCAAGCAGAAGCAAATCGGGTGCATTAATTGAAGCCGGACGCGGCATTGAACTCATCGGTAGTCTTTTATCTCCGGTTCTCTATGTACCGGTTGCAATAACATATCCTAATGGGTATGAAAGGGATAGTTTAAACATAGGAAAAACCGTTTCTGTCACAGTCGGCGAACCGATTTCAATTGAAAGGCGTCAGGAAAATGTACCGGTTCAGCAACTCATGGAACACATGACTCGTTATCTTCCCGAACACATGCATGGATTTTATGCAAAAGAACTATTTACATAATATTTCAAATATCACCTCATCACCTTTTTATAATTTTTCTATGATACAATTTGCCAATGTATTATTCCTCAGAGAGACAAATTCATAATGAAAACCCAAAACACATCCTTAGAAAATTAACTGTTATCGGCATCTTTATAAGTATTCTTGTTTTCCTTTTTTTGGGTGTATATAGACCATCACAAACAATAATCTCACCTCTTCCGCAAAGCGACATATTTACTTTCTTCCTTCCGCTTTTTACACAAAAAAAGAATCCAGACGATCTGAAAAAAATAATCACGGATTCCGTAGGAGATGCATTTCCGCAATATTCTATTGTTGTGAAAGATCTCCAAAATGATTTCTCCCTGCAGATAAACGAGAATATCATATTTACCGGGGCATCGATAAATAAACTTTTTATTTTCGGAGCGCTCTACTATCTCGTCCAGAAAGGTGAAATAGATCCGGATAAAAAAATCGTGATACAAAAAGATGATGTCCAAGATTACGGAACGGGATCTATCAGGTATGACCCTGCGGGAACAGCATATTCAATAAAAACGCTTGCCCAACTTATGATGCAAAAAAGCGACAACACGGCAGCGTACATACTGGGACGGCATGTAATAGGCATGGACAAAATCCAACAACTTATCGAAAGCTGGGGCATAACGCAAACGGATATGGAAAACAACAAAACTTCAAATGCCGACGTCGCGCGGCTTATGGAAAAAATATACCGGGAAAAAATTGCGAATAAGGCTCTCACAATTGAGATGCTTTCTTTTCTGAAAAACGGCGCGATCGAGGACCGCATACCGGCATTATTGCCAAAAGGAACGATCATATATCATAAAACAGGCAACGGCATAGGATTCTTGCATGACGCAGGTATCGTCGTTGGACCAAAAACTACGTACTATATCGGCATGTTTACCGGGGATGTCCAAAATGAAAAGGAAACGATACAAAAACTCGCTACGCTATCGCGTCAAATATATGATTTTATAAAATAGGTTTAGTTTTTTTCTTAACAGGAGGCTTAAGGAGCGCCACCTGCAGCACTTCATCCATGTGGTCAGCAAAAATGAATGTCAAATCTTTTGTCACACTTTTCGGGATATCTTCAAGGTCTTTTTTATTGTTTTTGGGTAGCAGGATTGTCTTTATCCCTGCCCTATGAGCTGCTATCACTTTTTCCTTCACCCCTCCGATTTCAAGTACCCGCCCGCGGAGTGTTATTTCGCCGGTCATAGCCACGGCGCGCTTGACCGGAATTTTGGTGAGAGCCGATACCAAAGCGGTAGCTATTGCCGCTCCTGCTGACGGTCCGTCTTTTGGCACTGCTCCTTCCGGAACATGAATATGAACATCCAGTTTCTGGTAAAAATTTTCCGCAAGTCCGAATTTCTTATATCTGCTCCGTACATAGGAGAGGGCGGCCTGAGCTGATTCTTTCATGACGTCCCCCAACTGTCCGGTCAGGGTCAATCCCGCTCTTCCCGGCATGAGAGCAACTTCGATAAAGAGAATCTCTCCTCCTGCTTCCGTCCATGCCATACCGGTAGACATGCCGATCTCATCTTTTTTCTCAGCCAGGATGGAGCTGAATTTATAAGGACCCAGATATTTCGGCAGATCTCCGCGTCCGATCGAAAAAATTTTTTTTCTGGATGATTCGTTGTCTGCGATTTTTCTGGCAACTTTCCTGAATATTGCCGCGGTTTCACGCTCAAGATTTCTGACGCCTGCCTCTCTGGTGTATCTCCTAATAAGTTCGTACAGGGCTCCGTCAGTCAGAGCGACGATATTTTTCGGAATCCCGTGAACCATCTGTTGTTTCTCAAAAAGGAAATCTTTCACTATATGGAATTTTTCCTCCTCAGTATATCCGGGAAAATGTATGATTTCCAACCGGTCACGAAGAGCCGGAGGTATGGTATCCAGGATGTTGCAGGTTGTGATAAAAAAAACATCGGAAAGATCAAACGGGACGTCTAGATAATGATCGGAAAATGCATAATTCTGTTCCGGATCCAATGCTTCCAGAAGCGCAGCTGACGGGTCTCCGCGGAAATCCGCTCCGACTTTATCGATTTCGTCCAACATGAATACCGGATTTTTGGTTCCTGCCTGCTTAATCCCCTGAATAATCCTTCCGGGGAGCGCTCCGACATAGGTTCTCCTGTGTCCCCTGATTTCGGCCTCATCCCGAATGCCCCCAAGGGACATTTTGACGAATTTTCTCCCTATGGAACGGGCAATGGATTTTCCGATAGATGTCTTCCCTACTCCCGGCGGTCCGACAAAACACAATATGGTCGGAGATTTTCCTTTACGTTTTTCCTCTTTTGCTACACGTACGGGCTTTTTATCTTCTTCCTCACTCCTTTGGGACCGCAATTTCATGACAGCCAGATATTCCAATATCCGCTCTTTAATTTTCGTCAATCCGTAATGATCCGTATTAAGCACGCTTTCCGCATCTTTTATGTGAACACTATTCGGGCTTGCTATAGACCAGGGCAATTCAACGAGTGTCTCCAGGTATGACCGGACATAGGAAGTCTCAGGGTTATACTGGGACATTTTCGCAAGGCGCGATAATTCTTTATCTGCTTTTGTACGCACTTCCTCAGGCATCCCCGCTTTTTTTATTTTATCCCTGAGCTCTTTTATATCTTTATCATCATCATCATCTCCTAATTCTTTTTCTATGGTTTTTATCCTCTCCCGAAGCACTTGCTCTTTGACGTTCTTGTCAAATTTTTCCTGGGTTTTCGTGGCAATATTCTGCTCAATCTCTAAAATTTTTATTTCATGGGATAAAAATTGGGTTTCCTGATTCAGCCTGTCTTTAACGAATGATATTTCGAGAAGTTCCTGCCTTTCACGGGGTTTAAGATCCAAAATAGAGGCGAATTGATAGGAAATGGTAAGAGGCGTATTCCCAGACATGATATTCATAAAAGTCAAAAAATCAATAGTCTTCCCCAATTTGACTGCCCGCCGAAGCTCGCTTACCAGATGATTTGCCAGGGCACGCATCTCATCGTCATCAATAGTAATATCTACAATCTCCTGGGCTTTGGCCACAAAAAATGGATCCACCGTCTCAAAAGACTGTATTTCAACCTTTGTCAAACCTCTCACAAGAGCGTTTATTTCACCTTCGTTTTTCATCATCTGGACAATTTCCCCCATGGTTCCGACCGTATACAAATCAGAGGGTACGGGATCATTGATATTCGTATTTTTTTGCATGACAAAAATAACCCGTTTCCCTGTGGTTTGTGCGGCTTCAATAGCTGAAACCGACCTGGCTCTTCCGAAGGTAAGAATCATTTCAGTCCCGGGGAATACCACCCCGTCCCTGATGGGAACTACCGGCAATAACATATCCTGCTGTAAATAAAGATCTGCCATACAAAATATCAAAAAAATTCTAAAAGACAAAGGGACAGGTAACGATATTAGCACTCTATTATAATAAGTGCTAATTTCAAAGTCAACCTATCGAAACATACTCAAAAAATCGTCTCGGTTTGGGATTCCCAAAGAAGCATTAACCAACGGATTGATTGCAACGGATTCAAAACCTTCAGATGTTTCTTTTTGTTCCTCATAGATAACCCCGAGCGGTATCTTATCTCCCCATTCCATCGCTCTTTCCAAAGCTTCCTTTTTGGTGCCTGTTGGCTCTACTTGATAGACACGTTTCCTATACCACTCATATGTATGAATCTTGTCAAACGTTACGCACGGTTGCAGTATGTCGACCACAGAAAATCCTTTATGCCGTATCGCCTTTTCCAGAATCCCGGTCAAATAAGGAATATCTCCTGCGAACCCACGACTGACAAATGTGCCTCCTGCCACGAGCGCCAAAGACAGCGGGTTCAATGGTGGCTCCGCCACTCCGTCTGGGGTTGATTTAGTTTCCATTTTTTCTTGGGCAGTCGGAGAAGCTTGCCCCGTCGTCAAACCGTATACCTGATTATCATGAACGATCACGGTTATGTTGGGGTTTCTTTTTGCAGCGTGCAAAAAATGATTTCCGCCCTCTCCGATACAATCCCCATCTCCTGTAACGGCAATTACGGTCAAACCGCTGTTTGCCAATTTTACTCCCTGAGCCAGGGGTATCGCTCTCCCGTGAAGCCCCTCGATCCCATAGACATGCATCCAATCACGCATGTTTCCGTGACATCCCACTCCGTACACGATAACCGTATCGTGGGGAGGAACCGCCAAGTTCTTTAAAGCACTTTTCAGAGCCATCCAAATACCGTAATTACCGCACCCTGGACACCAGGTGGGAAGAATGCCTGTATCAAACTGATCAATTTGGTTGTTCATATATCCTACAAATTATAAACAAATATGCAAATTTCAAATCTACAAATCAATGATTAAATCATTTAATTCGTTTAATCATTGATTTGCTTATTTATAGATTTGTCAGATTTGTTTATTTCTTCAACTATCTCCTCGGGATACCACTGCCTTCCATCATTTTTTAACAGTTTTTCCTGTATATCAATACCGGTTTCCTGCATAAGCAGTGTTGCAAATTGACCTGTTCCATTGCCCTCAACACCTATCAGACGTTTCTCATTCTTCAGTAACTCCTTCACTCTACTCCCATTCATCGGGTATACCCAGGAAAAATGAATCAATTTTGAAGAAATCCCTTTACCCTCCAATAGCTTCATAGCTTCCAGTATCGGCCCTTTAGTCGAACCAAAAGAAACAAACGTTATCTGGCTGTCGCTTGAACCATAAATGGTTGGCGAAGGGGATCGGTTAATGATTGCGTTTCGCTTTCTCAAGCGTTTATCCGTCATTTTTTCTCTCATGTCCGGATCTTCGGTCGTAAACCCTTTTTCGTCATGTTCATAGGAATTAGCAATATATATCCCGTCTTTTATCCCAGGGGTGCTTCTTGGAGACACTCCGTCCGGCGTGGCTGCATCATACCGCTTAAAATCCTGTACTACAGCATCTATTGAAATAGATTTCCCGTCATGGGGAGGAGGGGGAGACGCAAACAAATTTTTTGCCGCACACCATTGATTTTCATTGAGGTATTTATCGGTAAGAATTATTACCGGAATTTGATACTCCTGTGACACATCAAACGCCTGACGGGTCAACAAATAGCATTCCGATACATCACCGGGGGCAAGGATTATCCGTGGAAATTCCCCGTGTCCTGAAAATATCACAAATAAAAGCTCTCCCTGTTCCGTCCATGTAGGCATCCCTGTGGCCGGTCCCGGACGCATCCCCAAATCTATAACAAGCGGTACCTCAATAATTCCTGTAAGCGATAACCCTTCCACCATAAGACTGAATCCGCCGCCTGATGTAGCAACCATACTTCTGACTCCCCCCAGTGATGCCCCGATTGCCATGTTGATTCCTGCAATTTCGTCTTCCGGCTGAATATATGAGATGCCCAGGTCCTTTTTATGATCAGCAAAAAAAGTGATAAGAGCGTTAATCGGCGTCATGGGATAGATGGCGGCAAATTTCATGCCCCCATCTAGGGCACCGATCCCGACTGCTTCGCTTGCGTTCATGACATATAGTTCTTCCGATTGTTTAGGGGGTTCCAAATAATATGCATTAAGCGATGCATATGTTTTCTTTATCTCATCAAATCCTGCCCGTGCTACACGGATGTTCTCATCAACAACCGCTGTTCCTTTTTTTCCAAACTGCGTTTGGATAACGTCAGTCAGAACTGAAAATTCAGCACCCAGAAGTGCAACCGTAGCTCCCAAAGCAACAGTATTACGCATAACCGCATCAGCCTCAAGCGTTTTGACTATTTCGGACAACGGAAGACTGATACACTGAACTGCCACAGGAAAATCGGACATCTGTAACGGTTGGTTCTTGGGATCAAATACCACCAGACTCCCCTCGTGAAGTTCTTTCTTGTGTGCCTCAATCGTTTCTTTATTGAGCGCAATAAGAATATCTACGGTTTTATAGAGGGAGTCAAATTGTCCGCTACCGATCCCGACGGTGATAACATTGTGTCCGCCCCGTATTAGAGACGGGTATTCATTTGCGGTAATGGTATAAAATCCGTGCCGCGCAAATGCTTTTGCCAGCATGGTACCTGCTGCCATAATTCCGAATCCCGCTTCCCCGCCGATTTTCCATGTAACGAATTGTTTCATAAATACTTAGGGAAATATTTGTTTTCCTGTTTTATTATCTGTAATGATAATAGCTGCAACCGGACATCCTTTGGCCGCATTTACTATCCCCTCATCTGTTTCTTCAATAGCCGTATCCAGAAGAATTGCTTTTGCTTCATCATCAAGTGTGTATGCTTTCGGAGCCAAGGCAACGCATGTGGCTGCGCCGATACACAATGAGCGGTCTATCCTAACAGAATATTTTCCGATTATTCTTGTCACTTTCGGGTCATTGGTGTCCATAGATATTCACTATACCACTCTTCGGTTTTCCCATTCAATAATACATTTTTGTATGGCTTCCAAAGGGAGCAGGGCGCATTTCATCCTAGATGGCGTAAGTGTCGCATGAAGCAAATCCAACATGGTTTTTGCCTTCATTTTCATAACCCTCTCTTTCCCCAATCCCCGTACATAATCCGTAAGCAATGACGCTGAAGCCTGGCTCACAGCACACCCTTCACCAGAAAATCTGATATCCTTAATGGTTTTCCCGTCTTTTTCAAATTTCAACTCCATAATAACTTTATCTCCGCATGTGGAATTAAAAAGCGTTGCTGAAACATCCGCCTCAGACAGGTGCCCAAGATTGTGAGGGTGTTTGTAATGATCAAGAATCTGTTGACGATAAAAATCCATAGGAAAAAAATTATCCAAATATATTCTTCACTCGTTTCAATCCTTCTACCAGCGCGTCTACATCGTCTTTATCATTATATATATTAAAGGAAACCCGAACGGTCGGACCAATACCTAAATACTCGTGCAGCGGCATGGCGCAATGAAACCCGACGCGTATACATATATTATCTTCATCTAATATCTGTGCAACATCATGAGGATGCGCTCCTTTCATCTGGAACGCTAAAACCCCTGCGTGATACTCAATGTTTCTGGGTCCATACAGCGTCATTCCTCCTATGGAGGATAATCTCTCATATGCATATGCAGTCAATTCTTTTTCGTGATTCCGGATTTGTTTCATCCCTATTTTTCCCAAATACCCGACTGCTGCTCCGAATCCAAAAGCACCTTCTATAAAAGGCGTTCCGGCTTCAAATTTATGAGGAATGTCATGAAATACCGTCTCCTGTTCATGTACTTCTTTAATCATGTCACCACCGTAAAGAAACGGTTTCATGTCGTCCAGAATCTCTTTTTTCATCCATAGTGCTCCCATACCGGATGGCCCGAGCATTTTATGGCTGGAGAAAGCAATCGCGTCTGCCCCCCAATCCTCTACATCTACCGGCATATGGGGCACTGCCTGGGCCGCATCAACAATGACCATACATCCGGGATTGAGTGTTTTTACGATACCGGTTATCTTTTTAATCGGGTTTATCGTACCCAGAACATTTGAAACCGCTGTGAAAGTAACCAGTTTGGTTTTTTTTGTAACCATTTTTTCCAGACCATCAAGGTCCAATGTCCCGTCGGGAGTTATATTCCAAACAGTAAACGTGTACCCTAATGTTTTCCTCATCTGCTGCCACGGGACAAAATTAGAATGGTGTTCCATGATGGTTGTTATCACTTCATCATATGGTTTCACATGATCGGGTAACCATGAATAGGCGATGAGATTTAGGCTTTCCGACGTATTTCGCGTAAACACAATCTCATCGGTTTTTGCATGAATGAATGCCGCAACGTCAATCCTGGCTTTTTCATATCCTGCTGTTGCCTCTTCCGAAAGCGTATATATTCCACGAAACACATTTGCCGTACACCTTTTGTAGTACCTATTTACGGCATCTATGACACATCGGGGTTTAAGCGCTGTTGCACTGGAGTCTAGGTAAATAATAGGTTTCCCGTTAATTTTCCGGGTTAATAGTGGAAAGTCCTTACGGATTTGATTCACGTTGATCATATGTTTTTTATCCTACTCCATCTTCCATTTGTATTGCAATCAACTTATTTAACTCGACGGCATATTCAAGCGGCAATTCTTTCACGATCGGCTCAATAAATCCGTTTACGATCATGGATTCTGCCACATCTCCCGGTATTCCTCGGCTTCGAAGATAAAATAATTGGTCATCCTCGATTCGTGAGACGGTGGCTTCGTGTGAAGCCTTAACATCATGATTCAAAATTTCCATAGACGGATAGGTATCTGCTTGGGATCCTTCATCCAGAAGAAGAGAATGGCAGGAGACAGAACTTTTTGCATTTTTGGCACCCTTTGCTATACGGACATATCCCCGGAATGAGGCTCTTCCTCCATGACGGCATATGGATTTTGCGACAATCCGTGATGTCGTATCCGGAGCCAGGTGAATCATTTTGGCTCCGGTGTCCTGCAGTTGATGGTTCCCTGCATATGATACCGATAATACTTCACCCCGGGCTTTCGAACCGGCCAGAATCGTTGTCGGATATTTCATATTCAGCTTACTTCCGATATTGCCGTCCACCCATTCCATCACTCCCGCCTCTTCCACTTTTGCACGCTTGGTCACAAGATTATACACATTCGTACTCCAATTTTGGACAGTCGAGTAGCGGACACGTGCGCCTTTTTTTATCAAAATTTCAACAACCGATGCGTGCAGGTTGTCTGTCGAGTATATCGGTGCCGTACACCCTTCGATATAATGGACAAAACTTCCTTCATCAGCTACGATAAGCGTCCTTTCAAACTGCCCTA
>Ga0172375_10013592_pt1 | contig 10077 bp, 6 predicted proteins | sample LakKiv1m_FD_114537 | JGI IMG/M metagenome (GOLD analysis project Ga0172375, IMG submission 114537) | Freshwater microbial communities from Kabuno Bay, South-Kivu, Congo - kab_092012_11.1m | ecosystem: Environmental > Aquatic > Freshwater > Lake | place: Democratic Republic of the Congo...
CGAACCCCGACGACTGGCCCACTTTTCGTCATGACGCCAGCCGCGCCGGCGCCGCGCCCTGTGCGTTGGGCGACAAGCTGGCGGTCCAGTGGACGGCGGCCCTGACTGGTCCGCTGACGGCGCCCGTGGTCGGCGACGGGCGACTGCTTGTGGCCTCGGTCGACCAGCATGCCGTGCACGCCATCGACGCTTCCAGCGGGAAGCCTTTGTGGTGCTTTACCGCGGGCGGACGAATTGACTCGCCTCCCACGCTGCACGCCGGGCTGGCGCTGTTCGGTTGCCACGACGGTTACGTCTATTGCCTGCGAGCCGACACGGGCGCCCTGGCTTGGCGATTCCGGGCAGCGCCGCACGACCGCAAGGTGGGCGCCTATGGCCAGATCGAATCGGCCTGGCCGGTGCCGGGCAGCATCCTGGTCCGCGAGGGAAGCGACGGCCAGGCGACCGCGTATGGCGTGGCCGGCCGGTCGTCGTTCCTCGACGGCGGCATGACCGTCTTGGGGCTCGATCCCCGGACCGGAGCCGTTCGCTGCTCGCGGTCCTTGGACGGCCCCTGGCAGGATCCGATGGCCGGCTCGACGCCCGACAATCCCAATCGCGGCTTCACCATGCCTGGTTCGCTGCCCGACGTGATGGTGGCCGACGCGGACCATGTCTACTTGCGCCAGCTGCGGTTCGATCCGTCGCTGCAGACCGAGGTGGACATGGCACCGAACTACTACCAATCGCCGCAGCTCACGGGCGAGAACCGCGGCGGAGACCACAAGTACTGGGACAATCTGATCGAGGCACCGCGGCACGCCGTGTTCAACATGCCGGCCTGGTTCTACCGCTCCTATTTCCAGAACTTCCCCGGCCAACGGCTCTTCTCCACCACCGGCCTGCTCAACGGGAACTGGCATTCGCGGATGTATTGGGCCTACGGGCAGGTGACGGGCCAGTACCTTGTCTTCCGCGACCAGGTGGGCTATGTCGTGCAGCAGTACGCCACCACGTTTCGTGACGGCGGCGCCAACGCCGGCGATGGGTACGTGATCGCCGCTGGCGAGACACAAGCGAAGGAAACCGACACCAAGCTCTTTGCCCTCCAGGCCCGGGATTACCGGTGGCGGGTCCGCGTAGGGGTGCGGCCGGTGGCCATGGCATTGGCGGGCGACAAGCTGCTGGTGGCCGGGCCGCCGGACCGCCAGGAGCCGGCCGAGGCGCTGGCGGCTGTCGAAGGGCGTCAAGGCGGCGTACTGCTGGTGCTGTCGGCGGCGGATGGGAAGATGCTCAGCGAAAGCACACTCGCCGTCCCGCCGGTCTTCGACGGCTTGGCCATTGCCCAGAAACGACTCTATGTCAGCACGACCGACGGCAAGGTGTTGTGCCTGGCAGATTAGGAAAAAGCGTGGACCATGTACGAGTGCCCGGAAGCGGAGAGCCCCATGTCCCGACAAACGGAGCTTGAACAACTGGTCATCCACGAATCCTGTGCGCTGGACGGGGTCGTGATCCTGCTTCGCATGGGCCAGGACCCCGGACGCGAGCGGATGCAACGACTCAACGCCGCCTTGGAGGAGCTGGACGGTTACCTGCGCGGGCAGACCACCTTGGACCGACGCCGGGCTTACGCCTTTTGGTCAATCGCTCACTACGTCGATCAAGAGATTCAAAGTTGGATCCGCGCGGGTCGGGAGTGGCCCGCGGAACTGACGAACGAGGAGTTGATCGAACTCCAGATCCGCGTCGAAAACCTGTTTGAGGGCGGCCTCACGGACGACGAGGCGGAGTGATTGACCCCGGGGGGATTTGCGATTCGCCGGTCGGAGACCGGGCCCAACTCGGCAGAGCCGGAACCTTTCGTACCCGGCGACCTTCGCCTACAATTCGGAGAGCGGGTGCGAGGTGCAAAAACAGGACCGTGGGGACTCCATGAACGACCAGGACAAGTCCAAGGAACAACTGATCGCCGAACTGGCGGTATTGCGGCAACGGCTGGCCGAGGATCGGTCAGCGCCGGAACTGACGATGGCTGCGGCGGTGTTGCGACTGGCTCCGCTGGGGATCCATGCGTGTGATACCGATGGCCGGATCACCTTTGTGAATCCGTCGCAAGAGGCGCTCACCGGCTACGCGGCACACGAGCTGATCGGCACCGGGATTGGGGACCGTCTCCCGCCGGGTCCCGAAAAGGACTCGCTGCCGGCGTACCTCAAGCAGCTTGCCTGCGAGCAGCCGGCCCCGACGCCGTTCTTTGCCAAGAACATCCGCAAGAGCGGGGAGATCTTCGACGCTCGCATCGATTGGAACTATCTGCGGAATGCACAGGGAGACGTCACCGGATTCATCAGCGTGGTCACCGATATTACGGAGCACCAACGAGCGGAAGAGCAGGCCCACGCGTCGCTGGAACAGCGCGTCCTCGAACGAACGGCGGAATTGACGGCGGCCAAGGAACGGCTGCAAGCGGAAGTGCAGCAACGACGGCAGGTCGAGGAGCGCCTGGTCTTGTTTCGCCGCTTCGCCGAAGCGGCGACGCAGGGGTTCGGGATGGCCGATCTGGACGGACGGATCACCTACGTCAACCCGTTCTTGGCTCGACTGTACGGGGCCCAGCAACCGGAAGACTTGATCGGCCGGCACGTCGGCAGTTTCTACCCCCCGGACTATCTGCCGCGGCGCGAGCGGGAGATTATTCCGGCGCTGCGCCGCGGGGAACACTGGCGCGGCGAACAGCTGATGGTCCTGTCGGACGGCCAGCTGCACCCCACCATCCACTCGATCTTCCCGGTATGCGACGAACATGGAACCTTACTATGTACCGCCGCCGTGATTACCGACATCACCGACCTCCGGCGAGCCGAGGACGCGTTGCGGCAGAGCTACGAGGAAACTCGCTTGAGCCAGGAGCCGTTCGAACTGGCGGTGCGAGGCGCGGGCGTGGGGATCTGGGATTGGGACATTCGGACGGGCAAGGTGTACTACTCGCCGCGCTGGAAGACGCTGTTCGGTTACGACGAGAGCGAAATCGGCGAAGGCTTTGCGGATTGGGCGACTCGTCTGCACCCGGAGGAACGCGAGGCCGTCATCAAGCTCCAAGAGGATTTTCTGGCCGGCACGTCACCGAATGTCTCCGCCGAATACCGCCTGCGGCACCGAGACGGTTCCTACCGCTGGATTGAGGCTCATGCGGTCGTCGTCCGAGACGAGCAGGGGCGGGCGTGCCGCCTGGTCGGTTCCCACGCGGACATTACGGTTCGCAAACTGGCCGAAGAGAAAGTGAAAACCGAGCAGCGGGCGCTTCGCCGCATGGTGCTGGCCGGCGACCACGAGCGGCGTCTGATCACCTATGAACTGCACGACGGGGCGGCCCAGCAACTGATGGGCGCCATCATGCATTTCCAGGCCCTGGAGCCTTCCCCTGATGGCGCGCCGCGAGCCGTGGATGCCTATCGCGAGGGGATGAAAGCCTTGCGCCAAGCTTCCTCGGAAATCCGCACCTTGATGAGCCGACTGAGAACGCCCGTGCTGGACATGTACGGGTTGGCCGCGGCGATTGAGGACGTGCTCGCCCAACTCCGTTCCCGACCCGGGGCGCCGGAAATCGAATGCCGGTACCAGACCCAGTTCCAGCGGTTGGAGCCCACCCTGGAAAACACCCTGTTTCGGATCGCCCAGGAAGCTCTGACCAACGCCTGCCGCCACAGCCAGAGCAAGAAGGTCCGCGTGCAGCTGGCGCAGCAGGGCGATTGGGTGACGTTGGAGGTCCGCGACTGGGGAATCGGTTTTGACAAGGCCTCGATTCAGGGCAATCGCTTCGGGCTGGAGGGCATTCGGCAGCGGTGCAGACTTCTGGGCGGGAACTTGAACCTCAAGACCAAGCCGGGCGGCGGCACGATGATACGCGTCAAGTTCCCTCTCGCGGAAGGCCTGCGGGAGGAAGGATAAATGGGACCACGACTTGAACCACGAGGACACAGACCGATGCCTCGAATCCTGCTGATGTTGGCGGCCTGGGGTCTGGCCGCCGGCCTGGCACACGGCCAGGACGGCCCCCAGGCCGAGGCTCAAGACGAGCAGTTCCGCCACTTGGTTATCGGCACCTGGCAAGACGAGTACCAGGGGAAGCGGACGATGACGCTCGCCGAGGACGGCACGGGGACGATGGTCGTTGAACTGGACGGCTTGAAGGCCAAGCTGTTTGCCCCGCGGCTGGAGTTCGACATGGTCTGGTCCGTGTCCAAGGGCCGCCTGAAGAAACGGACACTCAAGGGCGAGCCGGCCATCGCGGTGCAACTGATCCTGAAGACGCTGGGCGACCGGGTGGACGAGCCGATTCTGGAACTGACCCAGGACCGCCTGCAGTTGCTGGACAAAGACGGCAAGACGAAGTACGACTGGCGGCGCGTGCGAGATCCCTGATTCCTGCTCGAACCGATCGCGAGTTGATCGCCTGGAACGTGCCCGCGGGCGATGTGTGCTGGCACGTCGTGGCGGAAGCCAAAGAGCGAGTTGCCGATCTGGCGGTGCGGCCGGACAACGGCGAACTGTATACCAAGGGTACCACTTCAACCACGAGACAACGACGATTGAACCGTTCGCCGAGGACTTTGCCGGCGCCGTGTGGCGGCTCGCGGAGCGAGCCTGACGTCGCAATCGCGAGGAACGAATCGCCATGAATCCACCGCCCGCACCTCCCAGCCTGCCACCCAACGACCCACGCGTTCGCTTCGCGGCGGAACGGACGCTCCTGGCTTGGATGAGGACCGGCTTGGCGTTGATGGGCTTCGGCTTTGTCGTGGCTCGCTTCGGGTTGTTCCTCCGCGAAATTGCGGCCGCGGGGCACATGGCCGTCCAACAGCACAGCACCGGCTGGTCCCTGTGGATCGGCACCGGACTGATCGGGCTGGGCGTGGCCGTGAGCCTGCTGGCATCGTGGGAGTATTTCCGCTTTGTCGAACTGGCCAAACGCGGCCAGGATTACACACCTCGGACCGCCACGTTGGCGATTTCCGTGTCGATGATTCTCGCGATCCTGGGTACCGTGATGGCGGCTTACCTGATCGCGATCAGCCCGTGACGGTGGTAAGAGACAGCCGGCCTGTGCGGCGGATTCGACGGCGCTGGAATTCCTCGCGTTTGGCGGGACATTTTTTTCTGCCCCCGATGTTTCTGACCAAGGCCTTCCGGTACCTTTGGGGTTGTCGCTTCCGAAGCGTGACCAAGACCGCATCCCCGTTTGCCTGCCGCCGGAGGTTTCCCATGATGCAAGCCGTTCTGTTCCGCGCGTCCATCTTCGCTGCACTGGCCGGCTTGGGGGGCACTTCGACCGCCGCCGAGCCGGCTGCGTTCACGCGGCTGGTTGCGACGAAGCCCTCGATCCTGGCCGCCGCCAGGGCGTTTCCCGGCGGCAGCTACAACGCCGAGAACGTCCTCAAGCCGCCCGCGCCCAACGGCCATCGCGCGGATTACGCTTCGCACGGACTGGGCGCGCAGACGTTCATCGACTTTGACCTGGGCCAGCCCGAACCCGTGGCGGCGTTCCGGCACATCCAGCGGCAGACGATCGATACCATCGCTGAGGCTAACCTGGTGTTCAGCGACACAGCCGACTTTCAGAACTCGCTGGCCACCGTCAAGATCCAGCACGTGGACCAACCCGGAGCGACGACGTTTGCCGCCTTCCCGCCGGTCGCGGCCCGCTATGTCCGCTGGCAAGTCACCTCGGTCCTGCCGGGGCGGTCGCCGAACGTGGGCGGCCAGTGCATCGAGTTCTTTGCGGCCGGCCCGACGGAGCCTCGGCCCAGCGGCATCGGCATCGAAGCCCGCACGGTGCAGATCGTTGCACGGCAGGGCGACCGCCTGGTCCAGCCGCTGAAAGTCACCCTCGATTATCCCTACGCGGAAACCGCCCAAGCCGTGCTCACGATCACGGGCCAGGAACCCCGCGCGGTCGAGCTGGCGTTCGGCCGCCAGACACTGCAATGTACGATCGCCGCCGGAGATGCCACGCGCACGCTGAGCGTCGCGATCGAACTGGCCGGCGCGCAGGTCGCGGCCCGGGACATTCCGCTGCCGCCCACCCGCCAGTTGACCGTGTACATGCTGCCCCACTCGCACACCGACATCGGCTATACGGCCATCCAGACGGACATCGAGGAGAAGCAGATCAACAACCTGCTGCAGGGCTTGGCCGACGCCCGCCGCACGGCCGATTATCCCCCAGGCGCCCGGTTCGTCTGGAACGTCGAAGTGCTGTGGGCGGCCGACCTGTTCCTGAATCGGCTTTCGCCTCCACAGCAGGACGAGTTCTGCGACGCCGTGAAACGCGGCCAGATCGCCCTCAACGGGATGTACCTGAACGAGCTGACCGGACTCTGCCGCCCGGAGGAACTGGTGCGGCTGTTCCGCTATGCGACCCAGCTCGGCCAGCGCACCGGTGTGCCGGTCGACTCGGCGATGATCAGCGACGTGCCGGGCTACACCTGGGGCACCGTCACGGCGATGGCCCAGGCGGGGATCAAGTACTTTTCCGTCGCCCCGAACTATTTCGATCGCATCGGCGATATCTTGGTCCAGTGGGAGAACAAGCCGTTCTGGTGGGTCGGTCCGGACGGACAGAGCAAGGTGCTGGTCTGGATCCCGTTCTGGGGCTACGCCATGTCGCACCGCTACGGCCGGATGTCGGACCAGCTGGTCGAGGACTTCAGCGACGGTCTGGCCAAACGCGACTATCCCTACGACATCGCCTGTGTCCGCTGGGCGGGCCACGGCGACAACGCGGTGCCGGATCCGATCATCTGCGAGTTCGTCAAGGACTGGAATGCGACGCACGAATCGCCGCGGTTTGTCATCGCGTCGACCAGCGAAGCGTTTCGGGCCTTCGAGCAGCGGTACGGCGACCAGCTGCCGCAGGTCCGCGGGGACTGGACGCCGTACTGGGAAGACGGGGCCGGCTCGTCGGCGGCCGAAACGGCCCTGAATCGCGCCAGTTCCGAGCGGCTGGCGCAAGCCGAGGCGCTGTGGGCGCTGCTGGACCCGGGCAGCTATCCGGCCCAGCGGTTCGAGGACGCCTGGAACAGCGTGCTGCTGTACTCCGAGCACACCTGGGGAGCGTACTGCAGCATTTCCGAGCCGGCGATCCCATTCACGTCCGACCAGTGGAACATCAAGCAGTCCTACGCGACCGCCGCCAATTTGCAGTCGCGCCAGCTGCTGAACGATGCGGCCCAGCGAGGGGCCGGTTTTCGGCCGCTTCCGGCGCCGCCGGGCGAGCAGGCCGAGCGGATCTCGCAGGTGGACATCTACAACACCACCTCGTGGCCGCGGACCGAAGTCGTCCTGCTGCCGCACGAAGTGTCCGAAGTCGGCAACCTGGTAACCGACGACCAGGGCCGGCCGGTGCCCGCCCAGCGGCTGGTCAGCCGAGAACTGGCCGTGCTGGTCCAGGACCTGCCGCCGCTGGCCGGTCGCCGCTACACGATCCGCAGCACCGGCCAGTCCGCGCCCGGAGCCACGGCCACGGCCAGCGGAGCGATGCTCAGCAACGACAAACTCCGCGTCCGGCTGGACGAGCAGACCGGCGGCATGGTCGAGCTGCGGGCCGAGGGCCTGGACGCCAACCTGGTCGATACGGCCAGCGGCCACGCGGTGAACGACTACCTGTACCTGGTCGGCGACGACCTGGCCGCCCTGCAGCGGAACGGCCCCGTCAAGATCAGCGTCCGCGACCGCGGGCCGCTGGTCGCTTCGTTGTGGGTCGAATCGGACGCACCGGGCTGCCATCAGCTGGCGCGGGAGGTTCGCCTGACCGCCGGCGCGGACTACGTCCAGCTGTTGAACACGGTCGACAAGCGGCGGCTGGCGGCGGCCAATTACTACAGCAACGAAGGCAAGGAGAGCGTCAACTTTGCGTTCCCGTTCCAGGTGCCCGGCGGCGAGATGCGGCTGGATGTGCCGCTGGGCATGATTCGTCCCGAGCAGGACCAGATGCCCAGCGCCTGTAAGAACTGGCTCAGCGTGGGCCGCTGGGCCGACGTGGCCAATCGCGATTTCGGCGTCACCTGGGTGACCTTGGACGCGCCGCTGGTGCAAGTCGGCGGGATCACGGCCACCCTGTTGAACTCGCAGACCAATCCGGACGTGTGGCGCAAGCGGATCGAGCCGACGCAACAGCTGTACTGTTGGGCGATGAACAACCACTGGGGGACCAACTATCGCGCCTACCAGGAAGGCCCGGTCGTGTTCCGCTTCGTCGTGCGGCCGCACCGAGGCACCACGGCGGCGGAAGCGTCCCGGTTTGCCACGGGCTTCAGCCAGCCGCTGGTCGCCGTCCCCGCTCGCGGCGCCCCGCCGCCCGCGACGCCGCTGCTGCAGATCGAGCCCGCCGACGTGTTGGTCAGCGGCCTGAAACCCAGCGACGATGGCCAGGCGATCATCGCGCGGCTGTTCAATGCCAGCGACCAGCCGGCAACCGCCAAGTTGCAGTGGCCGGCCCCGGCTGGCCGACAGATTTGGCTGAGCGACACCAGCGAACGCCCGCTCCGAGAACTCGCCGGCGACGTCGCGATCCCGGCCTGGGGCTTGGTCACCCTGCGAGCCCTGGGGCCGACGATCGCCCACGCGGCTCAAGGAACTCGGCCAAATTGAGGGTCCGCGACTGAACCGCTCCGGATCGGCTTCATGGCGTTGACGCACGATGTTGCCGTTCTGAGCGTGCGGTGACGGATAATCGCCTGGGCGACTTCGAGGCCGTCTCAGGTCGGTCGCCCTGTTCCGACTGGAGCCAGCGGCTCCAGCGCACGCCACCGCTCGTACCGCTCGAGGGCAGCCACTTTGCTCTCGTCGAGGAAGGCCAACGCCAATGCCTGGGCGTACTCCGACTCGTCGGGGGTGAGCCGCGGCGGTGTTTCTCGGCCGTGCAGCGTCCGCTCCAGCCAGACGCGGATCTCGTCATGACTCAAATGGTTGACGGAGGTCGATGCATTCATAGCAACCAAGTCTACGCTTGGACAATACGGAGGGGAAGCCGCAGAGGGGAAGCCGCAGTCCTTGACTGGTCGTTTCGGGCATCACCCTATCTTGCCATGCGCCAGGCCACGTCGTGATTCATCTGCCGGCCGCTGGCACGACCTTCACCGCCGTCGTCGGTGTCGATTCGAATCCCCAGACAATCCGCGGTCGCGGCAGCGTGGTATTTTCTGCCAGCTTCGGGGGCAAGCAGGCGTTTCGTTCACAAGTGCTCCGCGAGGGCATGGTTGGCGTCCCAGTCAGTGTCGAACTCGGCGTGGCCACGGAGTCCTTCCACCGTCGTATGGGCGGTCTACTTCCGGCCCTGGCAGGAGTTTTGTGTCCTATGCAAGATTCGTATCCAAGAACGGCACTTCCCCGCGACTGCCATCGGGATCGGGAACTGGTTCCAGCCGCGTCTGGCTCCGGCGGGCTTGGGTTCTTCGCGAACTTGGAATCGGGCACTCTTCAAGTCGGGGGCGCGCTCAATCACATGGTAGCCCAGTGTCAGCGGCACAGGACACAATCGCGGTCCATTCGGCATGCCAGCTTGGTCTTGTTGACACGGATCATGTGATCGCGTAGTTTACCAACGTGCGTCTGCGCAGGGGGGGTAAGCTGTGCCCGAGAAGTTTGACGCTTACTATCGTTGGCTGGGTATTCCGGCCAAGGAGCAGCCGCCCAACCACTACCGGCTGCTGGGGATCGAGTTGTTCGAGTCGGACCCGCAGCTGATCGATTCGTTCGCGCTGCGGCACACGGACTTCTTGCGCGAGATCACCGACGGCCCGCACCTCGCGGACGCCCAGCGGCTGTTGAACGAACTGGCCGCCGCGCGCCGCTGTCTGCTCGATCCGCAGCGCAAGGCCGCGTACGACGCCGAACTGCGCCGGCGACTGGCCGCCGCCGACAAACCGGAGGCGGACGCGAAGACTGCCGCCGCCTCGCCCTCCGAACCCCACGTTCCGGCGCGGCAGACGACGCCGTCGGAAATGCCTCTGCAAATTGCGATTGCCGCGCCCGCCAAGTCCCGGCTGGCGACCGGCCGGAGCGGATCGCAGCGGCCAAGACCGACGCGACCGCCCC
>Ga0172375_10013594_pt1 | contig 10076 bp, 11 predicted proteins | sample LakKiv1m_FD_114537 | JGI IMG/M metagenome (GOLD analysis project Ga0172375, IMG submission 114537) | Freshwater microbial communities from Kabuno Bay, South-Kivu, Congo - kab_092012_11.1m | ecosystem: Environmental > Aquatic > Freshwater > Lake | place: Democratic Republic of the Congo...
CTACGCAATATTCAGTATCACCCTTAGCCAACTCATTCCAAACAATCACCATGGCAATACAACGGGCAAGCCCAATCATAATTAACCCTACCATATATTCAGGGTATCCTCTTAAAAAAGTAATCGCTAAAATAAACATAAGGATCGGGCCAATAATCCAATTTTGTACCAAAGAAAGTAAGAGGATTTTTTTATTGCGGAAAACATCTCCTAATTCTTCGTATTTAACTTTTGCCAATGGAGGATACATCATTAGAATAAGCCCAATAGCTATCGGAATATTAGTTGTCCCAACTTGGAATTGATTCCAAAAATTTACTGTTTGCGGCAAAAAATATCCCAAGCCAACACCTATAAACATTCCGATAAATATCCAAAGTGTCAGAAACTTATCTAAAAAAGATAACTTTTTAAGAACCTTTTCTTCCTTCATGACAAAAGCTCCGCTTTTACTAACTACTGGTTCAATGGTTGAAATACTGAAATGCTTGCTTCTAGGCTGGAAACACCTGTCTTAGCGCTTAACTGCAGCCTTTTTACTGACAACATCTGAAATGACTGTTCGATATTAAAAAGATATTTAACAAAACCCTGCAGCTGGCCTTCTGCCCTCAAATCTACCAGCATCCCCTTTTTTCCTCCGGATAAATTATCCGGCTGCGGCCGGATATCAATTATGCGGATACCAGCATTCAGTGCCAGTCTTTCAAGCTCTGTCAATAAGGCTACTCCGGGATCCTGGGTATTTATTACCTCGTGCTTTGAATAAAGCGCATTGTATTTGCTTTCAATAGCAGCCTTGCGGCTAAGAATCTGTTTATATTTTATTAACCGCGCCTTTTCGATTTTTACCTGACTGTCAAGTAAGCTATATTTTTCAAAAATAGGAGAAAAAATAAAATTATATAACGCCGAAGACAGAACAATTATTGCAATAATAAACAACATCATTTTTTCTCTTTTACTTAAAAGTTTTAGCATTTTATCCTTTTAAACAGACAATCTCGAAATCTATCACCTCAGCATTTTGAGTTTTTCTTTTTGTCGCATAACGCACCTTAACCTGATAATCAGCGTACGCTTTCGATTTTTCAATACCTGAAACAAACTCCAGGACACCATTCAATTCCCCTGCCTGGCCTCTGATAATCACCTGGTTTTCTTCATAACTGAAACTCGATAAATAAACTGAATCTGGAACAGCTTTATTGGCCTCGGTTAAAAAATCAAGCACCTGAGGTGCTGATTTTGTCCGGCTCTCTAACAATTTAATCCTCTTCTCGATAACCTCCAGATCTTTAGCCTCCTTACCAACAATACCAACTTCTTTTTTTAGGCTAAGAAGATAATTATTCTTATTATCCAAATCTTTCATTATGCCAAAACTCAGAAACAATAACGCTAACCCAGCCAAACTTAAAAGCCTAAACCTTTGCCTTAAAATTTTAAGCTTATTAATTTCCCCTTTAAGATCATTAGGCAGTAAGTTTAAATTATCTGCAATATTTAACCTGCTCAATCCCAGCAAGCTGGCAAAAGAATACCTTATAACTAAATCTTGTTTTAGGCCAGTATCAATAGAAAATTTAGGATCCTGGAGATAGTTAAAAAATTCTACCTGCCATTTAAATTCATTTTTAATTATCTGGACGGCTTGATTATGATTGTTATCTAAAGATAAAATAATGCAATTTAGCGGCAACGGCTGATCAGACTCTTTCGCATAAGCTTCAATGCTTCTCGATAACTCCTTAACCAGCTCCTCCTGCCAACTGGGATTATTTTCCGCTATTTTAAAAGCCCGGCTGAATAATAACTTTCCGCTATTAAACACTAAAATTTCTAAATCATCGGCATCAAAATCTATTAGTATCGCCGATTTTGTATTTTTTGCCCAGGAATCAAAAAGCCCGGCAGTTCCATAAGAACTTAAAACAATCTTGAAATATTTTGAATTGAGGGCTTTTAAAATATGCAGATACCGTTCAATAGCATTCTTATGCACAATCAGATGGTTAATAACCGCCGAACCGTCCTTATTTTTTGAGATAATATCAAAAGCATTTATAAGTTCACTGGCCTGATAAGGCAGGTATTTAGAAGATTGAAAATTTATAATTTTTTCAATTTCAGGAATATCTTGTGATGGGACCTTGGAAAGCCTGCAGGTGACCTGGTTTCTTGGCAGGCAGATAATTACGGGATGGTTATTAAAACCTAATTTTGCCAAAATCTGGGAAATTTTTTGGGCTAAATCATTATCACTGATCCCGGGGGCAAATTCCTCTTGATATAAACTGGCTCTAACTTGCTGATTGTCAGGAGAACTGCTTTTAACGATTTTAAAATACGTTTCGTTAATCTGAATTACAAATGTTATATTTTTATCTTTAGTCTTCTTATCCATCTTGTTCTTAATATACTATATTGCCGGACAATTTTCAATTAATCAAATAATCCTAATTCTCCTGCCAATAAACAAGTTTTTTATTTTTTTGGTTGTAAACAGCAACGACCTTCCTCTTGGCCTGATTAAACTCTGCCCAGGATTCAATTTTGAAAATATCAGAATTGACTTTAAAAATATTGGATTTAAGATAATCCAGGATGCCTGCCTCATCCGGGGTTGCGTCGCTAATTACTATATTCCCGTCATCTTTAAAAACCTGGGAATGAAAAAGCGTATTTAATTTAGTATATAATGAGTTTGCTGCAGCCAAATCATAGCCTGAATTCTCTGCCGCTGAAATTACAAAAATTTTAAGCACTTCCAAAGTAGCAGAATTTATGTCAATCTTACCATCTCCTGCCACCCGGATGATATCTCTTACCTTGTTATAAGCAATCCTTGATTCCCTGGCTGCATCTTCTTGGGAAAATCCTTTTTCATTATAAAAATTTTCCAAGATAATAATCAGCTCTTCCGGGACTATAATATTATCTTTTTTTGCAGATAGCGATTGGCTCAAAGGATTAACCCAATCAACTAACACATTACTAAGGTCCTGGGCATCCGCAATATTTTTCTCAAGAAATAAATTTTTTATGACTATTTTCTGAAAATCAGACAACCCGTTTACATAGTTTATATTAATAAGCCCGTCTTGCGGCTTTATGCCATAGATAAAATTTCCGGACTCATCAAAATACCCAATTTTAAAATTTCCCTTACCTCCATCGAATTCCCGGCTAAAAATCTCTTTCTTTGTTTTCTCGGCACAATCCTGAAATTTACTATCAATTAAAGCCACGGCCCTTAAGACACCTGACCTTGAGAACAAATAAGCCTTTAAACGATCGGATTCATTTTTAGCTATCCGCAAATCAAGGCTGGCCTGAAACCCTAATCCCACTGCCAATAACGACAGAGAAATTAAAATCCATAAACTGATAATTAATACAGAAGCTTTCCGGTTAATCATTGATTACCTCCAGCGGCAGCTGGATTACTCTCTGAAATTTCTGCATCTCTTCGCCGACGCGCACCTGTACTTTTACAGCTAAAGGAAGCCTGGTTTTTCCAATATCGTCTTTCGGCCAAGAGTCAACCCATTCATGGGATTTTATTGCATCATTAACAGAAAGAGCATATTCAAATTTAATATCCTTAACATCGTTAACCGCAGCTTTCATAGAATCAGGAAGCTGGCTCTTTAATATATCAGCCCCTAATGCTGCCTGACGGATAAGCCCGGTTTTTATAATTGAATACTTCACCTTAGCAACCTCTGACTCAGCAATTGATTCAGCTTTAAATACTTTTACCTTGGTAAAAAATTCAATACTTTTAGGCTCCCCCTTAAATCCTGAATCAGTATTATAATATGCAAAGGAATTTTTAAGATCAGAATCAATTTTATTCAAAACTGCGCGTGCTGTTTGAAAACGAACAGAATAAGCATTCACGCGCTTATAATTTAATATTCCAGCATAAAAAGCCGAATAGACTGCCGTAAGAATAACAAGCGCAATAGAAGCCGCAAGAAGAACCTCAATTAAAGTAAACCCTTTGTTCCGGCGCATCCTTATTAAATCCTCTTATATAAATAACTTTTTAAATTTAAACTACCCCTGCTTTTATCTACACTTAAATCCAACTCTTTTAAACCAGATGGGATTAAATCAGTAATTTTGTAACTATCCGCCAATGAAGTATTTTTAAAATTATTTTTTAAATCCATCTCAATCTGCCACAGATAATCCTCAGCTAAAAAACAATTCTGCAAAACACTTTGGCTGATTTTTTCAGCCTCCAACACAGTAAAGAATGAACGAAAAACAAAGACAATCCCCAGGCCAAGTATAGCCACAGCAACTAAAACCTCTAAAAGCGTAAAACCCTTATTGTTGGCCTTCTTTAATTTTGACATTACCTGTTATATCCTCAAAAGTTAAAATTGTTTTTTTGCCAGCTTCATTTTCTAAAACTATATCTACTTTATCAATGCTACCATCCGGATAAAAAAATATATTCTCTTTATTTTCAGGTAAAGTGGATAAATTCATAGCCTGAGGCAAAAACACTTGCTTAATTTTACCCTGAATTAAAGGCTGCCACTGATTATTCTTTTTTTCTAAAGGCAGCAAAACGCCTCTGCCTTTATCTATCTGAAGACGATAAACTTCTGACTGATTAACAGCCTTGGCCTGAAGCTGCCTAATTAATAAAGCAATCTCTTTGGTTGAATTATTTAATTTAAAATCATTGAATGAATTTTTAAGGCTTGGTGCGGATACAAGAGTCAATACCCCTAAAATAATTATAACCAATAACAGCTCTATAAATGTAAAGCCCTTCTTCATTATACTATTGCCAATTACCGATGTCGTCGCTATCGCTCTCTTGCCCTCCGGGGCCCTTGGAATACAAATCATAATCTTCGTTATGGATTCCCGGGCATTTATAGATATAGCCGTTGCCCCAGCCGTCCTTCGGATCTTTCTTTAAATACGGGCCTTTCCAGCTGCTAAGAGTGCCTGGATTCTTGCGTAAAGCAGCCAAACCTTCTTGTGTTGTCGGATAACGCCCATTATCAACTTCAAACATATCCAGAGCCAAAGCGATATTGGCATCTATATCAGACCTGGTTGCAACTACCCTGGCCTGTTCCGAACGTCCGACTAGTCTGGGCATAACCATAGCTGCCAAAACACCGATAATAATAACAACCAGCATCAGCTCAATGAGTGTAAAAGCTTTTTTATTCATTTTTCTTCCTCCATCGTGGTGTCAGACACCGGCTAAGCCAAGCGGTGTCAGACACCGCGATGACTATGCACAATCAGCTACTTAACAATTAAATTAATCTGAAAAATCGGCAACAACATCGCCAAAACAATAAACCCCACAACCAGACCCATAAAAAGTATAATTATCGGCTCTAATAACCGAGTAATAATTTTTAAATTCTTATTCAGGTCATTCTCGTAGTCTCCGGCTACCTTTAGAAGGGCTTTATCAAGGCCGCCTGTCTCTTCGCCGATAGAAACAATTGTAATCATAAAATCAGGGAAAAACCTAGCCTTTTTTAAAGCCGAAGAAAAACTCTCGCCATCGGCAACCTTAGCCTTTAAATTGAATGCTTCCTGAGCCAAAGCCTTATTACTTAAAACTGAGGCAGAAATATCAATTGCCTGAACAATAGGAATAGCGCTCGATAATAATAAAGACATTGTCCTGGCGAATCTGGCAACTTCGCTTTTAAGTATTAAATTGCCAAACACAGCCGGCTTAAGCTTTAAAGCATCAATTTTATTTCTACCATTAGCGCTCTGAACAAACCTATTTATTATAAATCCAAAAAATAATACTACCGCTAACATCATCCACCAATAGTTCCTTAATATCTCAGATGACAAAATTAACATCTTTGTAGGTATTGGCAATATCTGATTCATGCCTTCAAACATGGAAACCAGCTTTGGAATGACAAAAGTAAGAAGTATAATTACAGTTGCCAAGCCAACTAGAAAAATAAAAATCGGATAGATAAGGCTGGAACGAATTGCCCCCTTAAATTCTTCCTCATCTTCAAGGTAATCTGCCAAACGTTTCAAAACTATATTTAGATTGCCCCCCACTTCTCCCGCATGCACCATAGAAACATATAAATTGGGGAAAAGCTCAGGATGAAAACTCATGCTATCTGAAAGCAATTTTCCGTTTTTTATCCTGGCAGTAATATCTAAAATAATTGCCTTTGTGTGCATCTTAGAATTACGGGAAATTATATTCAGCCCATTGACTATATTTACCCCGGAATCAATGAGCGTGGCTAACTGCCGACTGAATTGAACTAATTCTTTCCCGGAAATTTTTTTTGAGCCAAGGAAATTTTTAGCTTTAGAAACAGATGGCTTTATCTCGATAGGGAAATACCCCATCCTCAAAAGCTTGTCAGCTGCCTGGGCTTCTGATTCCGCTTCAATGCTGGAATGGATAATTTCTTTGGGATTTAATTTGGCGCTATAGATAAATTCAGGCATTCTAAATTAAACCGCTTCCTCTTCTTGTGTCACTCTTAAAATTTCAGCAACAGTGGTTAATCCAAGCGCAACTTTTTCCAGGCCATCCTGAAGCAAAACACGCATGCCTTGCTTAACAGCTTTCTGCTTTATTTCATGGCTGGAAGCCCGACTGATAATCATTTCACGGATAGAATCATTAATGACTAAAATTTCATATATTGCTGTCCTGCCTTTATATCCTGTATGGCGGCATTCATCACAACCAACAGCTTCATACAATTTTATAATATCAGCATTAACGCTGGCACCGGCAAACTGACTGATTATTTCTTTTGAAGGGGAAATAGCTTTTTTGCATTTTGGGCACAATAACCGCACCAGCCTCTGTGCAATCAGGCATTCCAAAGATGATGAAACCAAAAATGGCTCTATCCCCATATCCAAAAGCCTGGTGATTGCTCCGGCAGCATCATTGGTATGAAGGGTTGAAAAAACCAAGTGCCCGGTCAAAGCCGAGCGGATGGCAATTTCTGCAGTTTCAAAATCCCTGACCTCGCCAACCATCATAATATCCGGATCATGCCTGAGCATATGGCGCAAGGCATTGGCAAAAGTAAAACCTATCTGAGGATTTATCTGGATTTGGTTAACCCCTCTTAATTGGTATTCTACAGGGTCCTCAATAGTAATGATTTTAACCTGGGAAGAATTTATATGGGAAAGTGCGGCATACAAAGTAGTTGATTTTCCGGAGCCGGTCGGACCGGTAACAAAAATAATTCCGTGCGGTTTAGAAATAACTTTTTTCAAAACTTCCAAATCATTTTTTGAAAGCCCCAGCTTGGTTAAATCTAAAAAAGAACCAGCGCTTAAAATCCTTAGCTGCACTGATTCCCCAAAGACAGTCGGAATAACAGAAACGCGCAGATCCAGCTCTTCAGCCAAAACCTTGATTTTGATCCTGCCATCCTGAGGCATCCTGCGTTCGGCTATATTTAAGCGTGCCATAATCTTAACTCTAGAGACAATTGCTGCATGAAAATATTTAACATTTTCCGGGACATTTATATCGTAAAGCACACCGTCAATCCTAAACCTCACCCTTAATTCATCCTGAAATGGCTCCAGATGCACATCCGTGGCTCTGTCTTTTACTGCCTCAGCAAGGATTTGATTGACAAATTTTACAATTGAAGCATCTTCAACCATTTCCCCTAAATCCTGCACATTTTCTTTTTCCTGGGCAACAGAGCTAAAACCGCCATTCTTAGAGATCATCCCCTCTACAGTATCAGCTCCCACTCCATAATATTTTCTGATCAACTGCTTAATCTCTGCCTCACTAGCCAAAAGCGCAGCAATCTGCACACCTAAGAACATTTTAAGGTCATCCATTGCACGGATATCCAAAGGGTCAACCATAGCAATTTTAAGCAGGTCATCTTCAAAAGCAAGAGGCATAATTTTATAATGGCTGGCAAATTTAGCCGGTACCTTATCAATAACATTACCGGGTATTTCGCAATCTTTTAATTTCACATAAGGAATATCTAATTGACGGGCAAGCACTGAAAAAATCTTATCTTCGGAAGAAAATTTTAGCCTTACTAAAACATTACAGATAAAATCCCCGGATTTTTCCTGTTCAGCCAGGCCAAGTTCAAGCTCTTTAGGAGTAATTACTCCTGCGGATATAAGCATCTGCCCGATTAATTTATTATTGTTTACCATGATATTTTCTCTCCATCCCTGGCGGCAGTAATTTCAATACCCAGCCTCTGGGCCATCTCTTCTGCCTGAATATACGGCTTTGCCTTAAGCATAGTCATGCCAAAATGAGTCAGCACAACTTTCCTCGGCTTTAATTCTTTGATTAACTGTTCTGCCTCTACAAGTGAAAGATGCTCAATCGCCGGATGAGGCTCTAAGAAAACTACACATATTATAAGCACATCAACATCACTAAAGAACTTATCCAGGCCTTTGAAATATTTGGTATCAGTTAAGAGCGCGATTACCTTATCCTTAATTTTAAACTTTAAACCGAAAGTTTCAACCGGATGAACCAGCTGCATTGAAGTTTCAAATTCAAAATCCTTAACTTTATATTTTCTATTCTCTTTCAGAAATTCTATTTTTTCAGGCAGGCTCTGGGCGTATTTTAAAATCACTGAATCGTTATCAATAGCGTCCTGCGGACAAAAAACAATACCCCTCTTTTTAAAACCCCCTTCAGTCATTGCCTCAATCATCACATTTATATCATTAGCGTGATCTAAATGACGATGGGTAAGAATAATCGCATCCAATTTACCTGGATCTAATTTTGGACGACTAGATGCACAACGCACAATACTCCCGGGCCCCGGATCAATGAGCAGATTTATGCCTGCAGAAGAAATCCAGATGCCACCGGATGCGCGCAGCTGTTTTATCATTACAAAACGAGCCCCTGCTGTACCTAAAAATTTGATATAATTATCCATAGTATTTAAACTACAAATTCCAAAATCACAAACAAATTACAATACCAAAAAACTAAATCACCAATATAAATAGTTTGTAATTTTGTATTTTGATATTTGGTATTGTTTGTAATTTGTAAATTGTAATTTGGAATTTAGCTCCATATTACCAGTTACTACCCTTTTAACCATTTTTTCTTTAACTCTTCATTGATCCGGCTTATCTGGGTATAATTCAAATCTTTGCTAGCAGAATCAATTTTTTTCTTAATTAGGCCTAAAGAACGCACCTTTTCTACTTTGAGAAATTCTTCAACAGAAATAATCTCTACTCTATGAATCCGGCTGAAAGAAACAATTTCTGCATCATCGCTTACTATACGAATATTTTTATCACTGTCATGGCGCTCTACGATGCTTTTTATGGATTCATCAGCGCTAGTCCTGCCCGAAAAAATTATTCTGATCTGATTATTGTCTAATTGGTTGGAATTGTCGCGAGGTGGAAAACCGTCAAATATAATCTCAGCTTTATTTTGCGAGCTCCCACAAAGCTGATTCGCCAAAATATACCCCGACAATGTTAAAGCTTGAGTATCAAACTTTCTTGCTTTGCTGGGGAAGCTGCGATGCCTGACTACGTTGTACCCGTCTATTACGTAATGTAAGGACATAAATAACACCTCCAGCCAAAACAAAAACAAGGATGAAGAAATCGTTAATCAAAGACATTGATCCGCTCTTGTCTGCCGCTACGCCGGCTAAGCCAAAAAATGAAATCGTAATATTTTCTCTTACCCCGAAGCCGCCAATGGAAATAGGCAGAAACGTAATAGCCCCAATAATCGGAAGGAATATTAAATAATATAATAAATTAATCTTCACTCCGATGGCTAAACCAGTTAAATAAAAAGAAACGGGAATAATCAACTGAATTATAAAAGACAAAAAGAGATTTTTTATAATCATCATTTTTTTATTCCTGAAATAATGGATTTCTTCATGTAAATTGCGTATTGTTTCGCGGATTTTACCGGCATTCGGCCGGTCCAGGAATTTATTGATTTTTTTATAGATAAAGCTATTAAAAAGAACCAATAAAACAGCAATCAAAACTCCGATAATTATTGCCAAAGTAATTCC
>Ga0172375_10013595_pt1 | contig 10076 bp, 9 predicted proteins | sample LakKiv1m_FD_114537 | JGI IMG/M metagenome (GOLD analysis project Ga0172375, IMG submission 114537) | Freshwater microbial communities from Kabuno Bay, South-Kivu, Congo - kab_092012_11.1m | ecosystem: Environmental > Aquatic > Freshwater > Lake | place: Democratic Republic of the Congo...
TTAAGCAGGTTCACATCGCCAGATAGATTTAATGAAGTTGAGTTTAATCGTAATTATAATTTATCTTCTTTGAGTGAACCACAAAATGAGTCATTACGCGAACTTAGTTTGCAACTAATTCCTTTCGAGCAACTTTTTATAAATACTTCGATTGGTTTCTTAAAGCAGGGTGATGCTTTTAGTTCTGATCGTTATAATAATATTTTAAGATTTACAGATAATACCGGCTACAACATTGATTATAATTTTGATTATGTAAAAAGTAAATCAGAAGTGCTAACCAGCAGATGGCTGCGACAAAAGGGAAATGCTTACTATACTTTATGGAAGATAAAGCCGGGGGTGGAATTTCTTTCTGAAAATAAAAAAGACAATTTCATTTCAAATGATTCTCTATCTTCTTCCAGTCTAAAATTTTACGAATTAAATCCGTATTTACAGCTAATTGAGTATGAAGGGCTAAAACTTTCTACCAAATATTCCTTGAGACAAGATTACTTTCCAAGTGATGGAAAACTTGTCAGGGAGTCTGATTCACGTGCACAGTTTTACGAAATGAGTTACAATGGAATTCGCGAAGTTAATTCATTATTTTCATTTACATATCGAAAAAAACAATACTCCGATGAATTTAAACTAAAAGGTTTGTTGGATAACGAGACAATCCTTATCAGAACACAAAATAAATTTATTCCATTAGAAAAAATTTTAAACGGTGATTTATTTTATGAAGTATCGACGCAAAAATCTGCCAAGATAGAAAGAGTTTTTGTAAGGGTGGAGAAAGGAACTGGAACTTACCGGTATCTTGGCGATTTGAATGATAATGGAATCGCAGATGAAAATGAGTTTGAACCAACACTTTATGACGGTGAATATATTTTGGTAAATATCCCTACTGATGAGCTGTTCCCTGTAATCAACCTTAAAACCAGCACAAGATGGAAATTAAATTTTGCAGATATGTTTAATGATCAGTCGCTTGTGGGCAAATTATTTTCGCCGCTTTCATCAGAGAGTTATTGGCGTGTTGAAGAGAATACGACTGAAGAAGACTACAAAAAAATTTATCTGCTTAATTTTTCTGCTTTTCAAAATGATGCAAAAACTATAACCGGCAGCAATCTCGTTCAACAGGATATTTTTCTCTTTGAAAACAAACAGGACTTTTCGCTTCGTTTTAGATATGCAGAAAAGAATACTCTGAATAAGTTTAGTGGGGGGGTGGAAAGGGCATACAACCGGGAAAGAAGTTTGCGAATCACTTTTAAAATGATAGAGGAAATAAGCAACCAAACTGAAATAAGTACAATAAATGATAATGTCCGGGCGCCTGAATCATCAAACCGAAAAAGATTTGTAACCAATAATAGCGTATCATCTGATTTCTCCTATCGACCCGAAAGTAATATCGAGATTGGATTTAAATTGAAGATTGGCCGCAGCGAAGATGATCTACCGTTAAGTCCTACCATCATTGATCTAAATTCACAATTGATCAGGTTAAACATTTCATTTGCTGGACTCGGGAGACTGCGTGTGGAAATTCAGCGCGATGAGTTGAATGCAAATTCTTCCGAAAATTTTATACCTTTTGAATTAACCGGCGGCAATGCAATTGGGAAAAATTATTTTTGGCGGTTAAATTTCGATTACAGAATTTCGACTTATCTTCAATCAACACTCAGCTATGATGGTCGTGTGCAAGGCGGAGGTAAAGTTGTTCATTCTGCACGTGCAGAAGTGCGTGCTTATTTTTAATTTTAAAAAGTAGATTATGCCCAAACTCATTTCAAATATGATCGAAGTACATATTTTCAAAATGTCTGAAAATAAAATTGAATTTCTTTTGTTAAAAAGATCCGAAAAAGAAATTTATCCGGGGTTATGGCAAATGGTTTCTGGCAAAATCAAAAAGAGCGAGAAAGCTTATCAAACTGCTTTACGCGAAATTAACGAAGAGACAAACCTAAAGCCAATAAAGTTTTGGGTTGTCCCAAATATTAATTCATTTTATCTGCCTCAAAAAGATTCGGTTACATTCCTGCCTGTTTTTTTAGCTCAGGTGATTAAACAATCTGAAGTAAAATTAAGTAATGAGCATTCTGATTATAGATGGCTTAGTGCAAAAGAGGCGAAAAAACTTTTAGCTTGGAGCGGTCAAAGAAGATCTGTTGACATAATTATCAAATATCTTACAGAAAAAAAATCTTATCTTAACTTTGTGGAGATAAAAATTTAATACTTTCATTTCACTATTTTTCATTATCATAAAAAACGGAGTATAATTTGGGATTATTAGTTGTAGGTTCACTTGGTTTAGATACTGTATCAACTCCATTCGATCGAGTCGAGAACGCACTTGGCGGCTCGGCAACATACATATCGCTTGCTGCAAGTTATTTCGGAGGTCCGGTACGTCTCGTTGGAATAGTTGGCAGTGATTTTCCAGAACAATATATTAAAACATTGGAAAATCACAATATTGATCTTGAAGGTTTGCAAATAGTGGAGGGGGGTAAAACTTTTCGATGGTCAGGCAAATATCATTACGATTTGAATGTAAGAGATACTTTGTTAACCGAATTAAATGTGTTTGAGAAATTCAACCCAATAATTCCTGAAAAAGCACGTAAAGCGAAGTTTATTTGTCTTGGAAATATAGATCCCGAACTCCAAATAAAAGTTCTGGATCAAATGGATGATACATACTTCGTTGTTTGTGATACTATGAATTATTGGATTGAAGGAAAAAAAGATGATCTTTTAAAATTGTTACCAAGAGTCAATGTGCTCATCATTAATGATTCTGAAGCAAGATTGCTTGCACAAGAACCGAACCTTATAAAGGCTTCCCGCGAAATCCGCAAATTAGGTCCTGAAATTCTAATCATAAAAAAAGGTGAGCACGGTGCGTTGCTCTTTACCGAAGATATAATTTTTTCAGCCCCAGCTTATCCAATGGAAATGATTTATGATCCGACAGGGGCGGGGGATTCCTTCGCTGGTGGATTTATCGGTTACTTATTTAAGTCGGGTGATATCACACCTGATAATTTAAAATGTGCTGTAGTGTACGGCAGTGCAATGGCTTCGTTCTGCGTTGAAAAATTCAGTACAAAAGGCTTGGAACAACTTTCTTATTTGATGATTAAAGATAGATACCGTGAGTTTTTAGACTTATCAAGATTCGATGAAAAATAAAGATTACTTCTCTTTTAAATTTGAAAACGACCAACTCGTTTTTATTGATCAAACAAAACTTCCATTTCAAGAAGTTTATGTTAACACAGATCAGTACGAGAGAATAGCAAGTGCAATTGAACGACTCGAAATAAGGGGTGCGCCCGCAATTGGAATTACCGCAGGATATGCTTTGGCGCTATCAATAAAAAATTGTCATCAAAACCTTATTCCAAATAAATTTAATGAAGCGCTTGCGAGGTTGAAATGCACTAGACCAACGGCGGTAAATCTATTTAAAGTTTTAAATGACTTGGAAAATTATTTCAAACAGCATTCTTCTGAATCGGATATCTATCTTAAATTATTGAAATTTGTTGAATCTATCTACTTGGAAGATATTTCTTTTTGTGATCACATCGCACACAATGGATTAGGTATCTTCAAAAAAAAATCGAATGTGCTTACTCATTGCAACACCGGTAAATTAGCTGCTGGTGGTGATGGAACAGCGTTCAACATAATTAAAATTGCGCATCAAAAAAGTTTGATTTATCATGTCTATGCTGATGAAACGCGACCTCTGCTGCAAGGTTCGAGGCTTACAGCATTTGAACTTTACAAATCTGGAATTCCATTTTCAATCATCACAGATTCATCCGCAGCTTTTTTAATGGCACAAAGTAAAGTTGACTTAGTGATCACTGGTGCCGATAGAATCGCATTGAATGGTGACACTGCAAATAAAATTGGAACATATAATCTTGCTTTGCTGTGCAACTATCATAATATCCCATTTTACATTGCGGCACCTACTTCAACAATAGACAGGCATATTCCGTCTGGAAACGAAATTGAGATTGAGTATCGAAGTAAAAACGAAATACTTGAATTTAACGGGATTCCAGTTTGCCCTCTCGAAGTCAATGCATTTAATCCGGCTTTTGATATTACTCCATCGCATTTAATTTCTGGAGTTATTACGGAGGAGGGTGTGTTCACGTTTCCGTATAATTTTATCCGATGAGCGAGATAGTAAAAACCGAAGCCATAGTATTGAGTAAAATGGATTTTAGTGATACGAGTATAATCACTAATTTATTTACTAAAGATTTTGGAAAGTTTTCTCTAATAATAAAAGGCGGTAGGAATCCAAAGAATAGAATAGGCCCTTTGATTGACATCCCCAATTACCTGAACATAGTGTTTTACAAAAAGGAAAATAGAGAGTTACAATTATTAAGCAGCGCAGATTCAATAAATCATTTCCCGGGAATCAAAAACGATTATTATAAAATTATTTATGCTTTTGCCATTGTTGAGATTATTAAAAAATTAATTCCGGATAATGAACTTCACAATAAATTATTTAATGGTGTTGTTCGAATCCTGACTCTTCTAAATTCATCGGACGAGGCTGTTGAAATTTTATTTTCAAGGTTTTTTTTATTCTTTTTGGAAGAAATTGGTTTTCAGGTTCAGTTAAATGAATGTAGCATTTGCGGAAAAAATCAATTGCACCAGCAATCCCTAGGATTCAATTTTAATTCAGGCATTATTTGCGAGAGTTGCAAAATTGATTCTCAAAATTCCTATCAGATTAATGCGGAACTTTTTGAGTATCTCAACTGTCTAAAATTCAGTAAAAAAAACAAATTATTAAAAATTGAGATAGCAAATACCGCGATAGCTTTTATGGAAAAATATTTGAAATTTCATATACCTGATTTTCAAGGAATTCAATCACTAAAAAATAATTTAAGGAGTGTTTAACGGTTAAATTTGTACTATGTTTAATTAACTGATAATCGTATTAAATAAAAGGTAAAAAATGAAATCAAAAAAAATGGTTGGTGCAGCAGCATTGATCGCAATCGGTATAGTATTCGGCGCTTTGCTTATCACTGGTTTCGGATGGATTCGTCCCGGGCTTTCAGACATAAATCTGGGCGCTGCATATCCGCCTGTAAATCTTGATGCTGATGCAACGGCTTTTAGTAAAGCATTTATAGAAGTGGCCGAAAAGGTTACCCCCACCATAGTGCAGATAAATGTCGTATCAGAAACAAAAGATAACCCACACGATAATTTCTTCTTCTTTCCCTTTAACGAAATTCCGCCAGAACAACGAGGTTCGGGAAGTGGAATAATTATTTCGAACGATGGATATATCCTTACAAATAACCATGTTGTCGAAAATGCAAAACAAGTTTCCGTTGGGCTTTTCGATAAAAGAACCTTTGACGCAACTGTAGTTGGGACTGATCCGCTAACCGATCTTGCTGTTATTAAAATAGATGCCGAAAATTTACCTGATGCTTATCTCGGTGATTCTGACAATCTAAAAGTGGGTCAATGGGTTATGGCGATTGGTAATCCATTATCTCTATCTTCAACGGTTACGGCTGGAATCGTTAGCGCAATAGGCAGGGGGCAATTAGGATTAATAAAAGATAGTTACGGAGTTGAGAATTTTATTCAAACAGACGCTGCTATAAATCCGGGTAACAGCGGAGGTGCTTTAGTTGATCTTTCGGGCTCAGTAGTTGGTATAAATTCTGCAATTGCTGCCGGCAATACTGGAACGTATATCGGGTATGGATTTGCGATTCCAATTAATCTTGCAAAAAGTGTTGCCAAAGATTTAATTGCAAATGGAAAAGTTAATCGTGGATATATTGGTGTTAACATTGGTGAGGTTGATAATGCAATTGCTAAATCACTTGGCATGGATAGACCTCGTGGAATCATTGTGCAAGGAATTGTTCCCGGCGGTGCAGCAGAAAATTCTGGTGTTAAAGCCGGTGATGTTATACTTAAGATAGACGGCAGAGAAGTTAACCAACCAAATGAATTACAAAGTTATGTGGCTTCAAAATCGGCCGGGTATTCAGTTACGCTTACAATTTTTAGGGATGGAAAAGAGCTTGATAAAAAAGTAATTCTAAAATCTCGCGATAATGATTCTAAGATTGAACCTGTGAGTGATAAATCAAAAAATGATTCAAAGAACGAATCTAATTCTTCAACAATAAATTTTGAGGAATTAGGGTTAGTTACTAAAAATCTTACTAGTAAAGAAAAGACAGAATACAATCTTGATGAAGGCGTACTCATTGCTGAGGTAAAACCTTTCTCTAAAGCCGAGGATCAAAAATTATTTAAAGGATTGGTAATCGTAGAGGCAGATAAGCATACGATAAATTCTGTTGATGATCTTCAAAATGCAATTGAAAATAAAAAAGGCAAAGCAATTTTATTAAAAGTGCTGGATTCAAAAGGTAATGCCCGTTATGTAGGTTTGGAAATCCCTAAATAAAATTTGATTGAATTATTATTTCTAACGCTAGCGCCCGAATATTCGGGCGTTTTTTTTATCTTTACTTAAAACTTATAAAAAATATGATACGATTTTTAACAGCCGGCGAATCTCACGGAAAAGCAATAACAACAATTGTGGAAGGCTTTCCTTCAAATATGATTTTTGAAAAATCAATAATTGATTTTCAATTGCACAGAAGGCAAGCCGGCTATGGCAGGGGACTAAGAATGAAAATCGAATCTGATGAGGTAGAAATTCTTTCAGGTGTTAGAAATAAAAAATCTCTTGGTTCTCCGATTTCATTTTTAATTAAAAATTATGATTGGGAAAATTGGAAAGAGCGGATGTCGCCTTATGATGAAAATATCAGTGAAAAAATTTCACTTCCAAGACCGGGTCATGCAGATTTAGTTGGAACTCAAAAATATAATTATGATGATATCAGAAATTCCATAGAGCGGGCAAGTGCAAGAGAAACAGCTGCGCGTGTTGCTGCAGGATCTGTAGCAAGAATATTTCTAAATAACTTTGGTATTTCAGTTGGAAGCTTTGTAGAAAGTATTGGTGGTATTTATCCGCTTAAAAGTTTTTACCAAAAGTTACTTCAAAATAATTTAGTGAAGGATTTTGTAGCAGCAAGGTTGTCAGAAATTGCTGATAAAAGTTTGGTGCGGGTGATGGAGAAATCTCAGGAAGTAAAAATAATTGCGAAAATTAAATCTGCCAAAAAAATGGGTGATACGCTTGGAGGTAGTTTTATTGTTGTTGCATCTGGACTTCCTGTCGGACTCGGTAGCTTTGTTCATTATGACAGGAAGTTAGATGCTGCTATTGCCCATTCCATAATGTCTATCAATGCTGTTAAGGCTGTTTCTATAGGGAGTGGTTTTTTATCCGGTGATAAATATGGTTCAGAATCTCACGATGAAATTATTATTGCAGATAAATCTTTTTCAAGGCTGACAAATAACGCGGGTGGAATTGAAGGGGGAGTTTCGACAGGATTACCAATAATTGTTCGTGCGGCAATGAAACCTATTGCTACTTTAATGAAACCGATTCGCAGCATTGACCTTAAAGATATGAAACGTGCAAATGCACGGCGTGAGCGGAGTGATTTTGTTGCTGTTCCGGCTTGCTCTGTAATTGCTGAAGCTATGCTTGCATGGACATTAGCAGATTATTTTCTTCAAAAATTTGGCGGTGATTCAATCGAAGAAACGTCAGACAATTATCATAATTATTTAAAAAAAAATTTTATTAGGATAAAAAAAAATTTTCACCAAGACACAAATGATTAAAATTCAGAAGTTTATTTTTAATTCCTTTTGTGAAAATACTTATATCGTTTGGGATGAAACTTCTAAGGAAGGTATTATTATTGATCCAGGATGTTTTTCAGATTCCGAAAAGAAATCCCTTTCCGGTTTTATTAACCTAAATAGGCTCTCTATCAAATATATGATTCTAACTCATGCGCATATTGATCATATCCTTGGATGTAGTTACATCAAAAAAAACTTTGCTGCAGAATTTTATATGCCTGAAGGTGAATTAACACTTCTTAATCATGCAGCCAAACAGGCAGAGATGTTCGACCTGATTATTGAAACACCCCCTGTCCCTGATTATTTTTTAAATGAAAAATTAGTGTTGTCAATTGGAAATTGCGAGCTGATATTTTTATCAACTCCCGGTCATACTGCTGATGAATATTGCATTTATTTTGAGACGGAAAAAATTTGTTTTACAGGTGACATTCTTTTTCAGAACAGCATTGGTAGAACAGACTTATGGGGTGGTAATTATAATCAGCTAATGAATTCAATCAAAAATAAATTAATGAATTTATCAGATGAAATAAAAATATATCCAGGACATGGCAATGGAAGCACAATCGGTGTTGAAAGAGTCAATAATCCGTTTTTAAATAATTAAAGTTATACCGTTTGTTTAAAATGTTCAATATATTTAATTAGAAATTTGAAGAATTAATACGGCAATGACCAGAAAAAAATATTTTTTAATAAAGAATTACACCCCACCTATCTTTTTAGTATTACTTTGGATAATTTTATCTGAGTTTATTATTCCGACAATTTATTTCCTGCCTAAGCCATCGGTTGTTCTCGAATCGTTTTCTTCTCTTTGGAATGATTACAATTTGCTGTTTAACTTTTATTCAACTTTGGGATGTATATATTTATCACTTTTTATCTCAATAATATTTTCGCTTTTATTAGCTAATACAGTGATGGATAAAAAGTTGTCTAAATATTTAATTAAAGAACGAAATAAAGGTCTTTTGTTTTTTTTGATATCTTCGTCATTAATTCTTTCCACCATCTGGTTTCCGGATTATTATTTTTTTAAAATAATTTTTGCTGCTGGTATTTCGACATCAGCACTCACAATAAAGAACTTAAGAGGGATAAATAAAGTTGACAGCCAGTTCATGGATTCAATGAAATCGCTTGGATTTTCAAAAAGTGTGATACAAAAAAAAATTATTCCAAAACTTTTAATATCTTCACAAATTAATTATTTAAAGTATTATCAGTTTGTCTTATGGACGATCTTAATAATTTATGAAATATTGATCGGTAGAGAGGGCATAGGTTTTATGATTAATAAAATTGTTGCGTATCGAGATTTATCTGCCGCAATCGCACTACTGTTGATTTTAGGTTTTATGATTTTACTTCTCAACAGAATCTACTGTGCTATAATTAATAATTTTAACTATCAGAATGATCATGAGTGAATTTATTCAATTGAAAATAAAAGGGGTAAGTTATTTCTTGCCGCTTGGCACTGGAGTAACAAAATCGGTTCTTGAAAATATTAATATTGATATTAAATCACAGGGGGGGCAGAATTCCTTCACATCCATTATTGCACCCTTTGGTTCCGGTAAATCAATACTGTTAAAACTTATTTGCGGATTGATTTCACCTACTGCAGGTCAAATAGAATTTTTCCCTGATTCCAGTGTTTCACAGCAAAATAAAGTGATCTTGATAAACGAATTTCAGAATCACCTCCCCTGGCTTTCTGTGAAAAAGAATATTGAATTCACAATTGAACATAGCAGCCATGATGGGAAAAAGAGTAAATCTGAGATACAAAACATTATTGACCTTGTTGGCTTAAACGGCTACGAGGATCACAGTCCAAAAAGCAAAAGCAAAGGGTTTATTTTTAGGATATCAATTGCAAATGCTTTAATCACAAATCCTGATTTTATATTATTGGACGAACCGTTTAGAAATTTCTCTAGTTTATTGCGTTCAGAAGTTTATAATGTTCTTTACAATATTAGATCCAACACAACAGTAAATTTTATTTTAGCCACCTCAAATATTTTAGAAGCAATTTATTTTTCGGATATAATTTTTATGATGCAGAAAAATCCAGGGAGAATATTTGATTCCATAAAACTTGATAGATCAAAAGCCTCGGTCAGTTTAGAGATTACTAATTACACGAGTGAAGTTATTAAGGAAATTCAAAATAGATTTGCTGAAAAAAATAATCTTGAAATTATAAATTTTTCATTATAAAAATATAA
>Ga0172375_10013597_pt1 | contig 10074 bp, 4 predicted proteins | sample LakKiv1m_FD_114537 | JGI IMG/M metagenome (GOLD analysis project Ga0172375, IMG submission 114537) | Freshwater microbial communities from Kabuno Bay, South-Kivu, Congo - kab_092012_11.1m | ecosystem: Environmental > Aquatic > Freshwater > Lake | place: Democratic Republic of the Congo...
ATATTAAACCGATTAAAATCGGAATGAAAATAATCGGTGTTTTGGACAGAAAAGAAAACATGTTCTATCCTGCCTCTGCGCTTGATGTTGATGAAGATGAATTGTTCGAGAAATTCATTCTCGCACACCAGCAGGCCGTTAACCTTGCTGTTAATGCAGAAATCTTCGAAGACGAAGTGGCAGAATTGATTGTAGTTAAAGCAGAGCGCGAAGCTAAGGCTTTGAAGTCTGCAGTTGATGCAGCTTCTCCAAGTGAGGCTTCTCTTTAACTAAGAATTATTTTTACGAGGTGAAAGAATGCAATACGTATACACAGCTATGTTGCTTCATTCAGCAAAGCAAGAAATAAACGAATCTACCGTAGAAGCTGTACTCAAAGCTGCGAAAGTTGAACACGACGCGGCTAAAGTAAAAGCAATGGTTGCTTCACTGAAGAACATAAACATAGACGATGCAATAGCTAAAGCAGCTGTTTCAGCAGTTGCAGCACCTGCAGCAGGAGCAGCTCCGGCAGCAGAAGAACACAAAGAAGAAGACAACAAGAAAACAGAAGAAGAAGCAGCAGCTGGTCTTGGAGCATTGTTCGGATAAACCCGACAAGGTTCTTTCACCAATGGTTAACTTAAAAGTTGCCGAGTCGCAAAAGTTATGCATCTTTTGCGGCATTGTATGCTTTAGTGCAGCGCGGCTTTCCTTTTGGAAAGCTGTGTTTTGCATCTAATTTTAAATACAATTAATTGGAATTATTGCCATTAATTAAGTCAATTGACTAAATGAATTTTTTTCAGTTAAAAAATTTCAATATGGTTTTTATATTAGTTTGAGGGCAATTATACCGGAAGCATGTACTTGAAACAGGATTTGCTTTCGAGAGAGTTTGGGAAAGCGCCAGAAGCGTGCTCACCAACGTGTGGCGTACCTATAATTGGTTTTTTCGTTCTAGGCGCTTTCCTTTTTTGTAATTTCAAAAATTTTGTTTTTTTTTAGCCTTTTTTTCATCTTTCTTTGTTTATTATTTTTATTAATTTTTACTTTTTTTAGATTTTTTTAATTTTTTTTCTTAAAAGAGTTCGTTTTAAATACTTGAATTGCTTTATTTTTCTGGTTTTTCTATGCCTCACTCGTACGCTGGTAAAATTTTTTTTATATTTTTGGCTCTTCTTCTTTTATCTCCTTTTTCTCTTGCCTTTCTGCAGAATAGTGAGATGAAGATTTTTGCTGTTACTGAAGACGGAAAAGGAATGTCTGCAGATTTACTTTTGTATACTATTCCTGGGACAGGCAGGATAGCTTTTATCACATCCGGCTCTTTAGTGGGAAAAGATACACAGACTACTGGAAATATTTCTCTTCTTGTAGCCAAAAAAGAAACTGGTGTTTCTGTAAATAATTTGGATTTTATTTTTGATATTCGGGCAAATGCTTCCGAAGTTGATGGTCCTTCTGCAGGCGCTGCAATGGCTCTTCTTTCATATGCTCTTCTTTCGGAAAAACAGCTTCCTGTTGATGTTGCTGTTACAGGCACAATAAACAATGACGGTTCAATAGGAATGGTGGGTGGAGTAGGTCCAAAATCCCTTGCTGCTGCGGATTCTGGAATAAAACTTTTTTTAATTCCGACTGGAGAAGCGGTTACAGATATAGAAATTAACGGCAAATTCAAAACAGTTAATCTTTTGGAATATGGTCCTCAGGAACTTGGGATGAAAATTGTAGAAGTAAGCAATATTAATCAGGCAATAAAATATGCCTATTCGGATATTGATGATATTGTTGTTGACTCAAACCTTGCATTAAACACTTTTATTCCTGAGCCGATAAAGTACAATGATTCGCTTATTCCTATGCGTGAGATTTCTGAAAAATATATTGCTGATGCTGATTTGGCAATAGTTTCGGCAAAATCAGCGCTTGAACAAACAACTCTTCCTGTAGATGTGCTTGCTGAGTTCTACCAGCAATATGGTGAAGCCAACAGAACACTTGAAAATTCAAGAAGATTCCTTGACCAGAATTATCTTTACTCTGCCGCTAATTATGCATTCAACGCAAGAGTGGTAGCAGGTGCAATAAAAGAAATTGCAGAGAACCCTTCTCTTTTATCTTCCGATTCAATTCTTCTTGATACAAAAATATCTTCTTTAAAGAATGATATTTCTTTGTTAAAGAAAAAAATGGATTATTTTCCTCTTGATAGTATGGAGTGGCTTATAGGTGCCCAGCAGAGGATAGCTTATGCTGAGGACTCTCTCAATGGGATTGAGAATGCGCTTGTTGTGGGGGTTGATTCACAAGGGTCTGGAGAAGATGCTGAGATTGCAATTCAATACAAAAAGGTTTATTCTTATGTTTCTGCCCAAGCGTGGGTTTCTGTTGCCTCTGATTTTATGAAACAAACTCAAAAAAGTGGTTTGAAAAAAGAGGTTTATTATTCGAGTGATTTTTCTAATAGTGTTAAGAAAAAACTTGTTTCGGTGGAGGGAATTATTTCTGATTCAAATAGTTCTCCGGAAACGCTTAGCGAAGCTCTTAGACGATATAATTCTGCTTTAATTTCTTTTGACAATAATTTTTTCTTTGCTGCGCTTTATGATGCTTATTTTGCAGAAGCATTTGTTTCTTCCGAAGATATGTGGGCGAAAATGAGTGATGATGACCTTTTTTCTTCAGTTCAGGATTCTATTAAAGGGGGTTCAGGCACTGGTTCTGTGTGGGCGAATATGTATTTTGATCATGCAAAATTTTATTATGAAAATGCTTTATTCAACAAGAACCTGCTTAGAATTGAAGAATATCGCGCAAGCCTTCAAACAAGTTTTGACTTAATTTATCTTAACAAAAAACTTTCTGATGCGTTCAAATCTGTCAAGGAGTATGTTTATTCGGAATCTTTTACAGATTATACTTCATCCGAACCTGTTGTTGATATAAAATATACTAAAATACCCGACCCAGCCCAGTACCTTGTAATTCTAGTGCTGATGCTTTCTATTTTGCTGTTCTCTTTGATTCTGCTGATTGGTTTACTCTCTCGTTCCAAAAGAACTTCTTTGGGCTATGAAGGCAGAGCTCAAAAGCTTCACCTTGTGCTAAATAATCTTGATCGGGCTTTAACAAAAAACAAAATCTCTGATGCTGAGTATTTCTTCATGAAAAAGAAGTATGAGGATGAACTTACTCGCAACTCGGTTGATACAAAGAAACGAAAAAATTTCCTTACTCTTGATGAGCTTTATTCTAAACAAAAAGCACTTGAAAGAGGCTTGTCTGACTTAAAGCGCCACTATAAAGAGGGGCTTGTAATTCCTGAGGATTTTGAAAAACAATCACGGCAGGTTAGACGCGAAATAATTGAGGTTTCTGATGAAATAAAAACCGCGCACAAAGAGGCACGACTCGCAAGAAGAGGAAAGTCAAAGCTTTCATCAATTTTTTCTGGTTTTAATTTTATTGGCGGAAAAGAAACTATTAAAGGAACTGAAGAACTTGCGGGTGAAGAGCAAAAGGAAGAAAAGAAAGAAAAAGAAAAACGCCGCAGGATACTAAAGAAATATTCTTCTAAATAATTTTTCTGCTCTAATTTTATTTTTCTTCAACTAAATTAAGCGGCTAATTCTGTGGGTTTTTCTTGGGAATTGTTTTTTAATTTCAAACCGATTACTGAACTTCCGTCTTTTGCTCTTGCAACGCCGATAATTTGACTTGCTTTTTTTGTTATTACGTCATTGTGAGTGACTGCAACAAATTGGCTTTTTTCAGCTATTCTGTCGATAAGGTTACTCATTTTCAGAGAATTTTCTTTATCAAGAGCTGCATCAGCTTCATCAAAGGCATAAAATGGAGCTGGTCTGTAAAGCTGTATTGCAAACATAAATGCCAGTGCGGTGAGAGTTTTTTCTCCTCCGCTCATTGAATCCATGTTCTGGAATTTGGTTCCTTTCTGCTTAGCATCAATCATTAATCCGGATTCGAGAGGTTTTTCAGGTTCTGAAAGACTCAAATTACCTTCGCCGTTAAAGAATTTGAAAAACATTTCCTTAAAATTTCGGTTAATCTCGTCAAAGCAATCCATGAAAACTGATGTCCTTTTGACTTCTATTTTATCAATCATATCAAGTACGCAGAGGCGTTCGTCAGAAAGTTTTCCTGATTTAACTTGGATTTCATCAACTTCTTTTTTCAGTTCGGCAAAATTATCAACTGCTTTCAAGTTGACTGCTCCGAGTTCGTTTATTCTTTTTTCAATAAAATTCATTCTGTCTCTGCATTCTTCAAGAGTTTTTGAGGCAAAAGGTTCAATTCCCTCAAATTCTTTCTTTTCTTCATCCAAATCAGCCTGTCTTACCCCGAATTTACTTTTTTCTATGTTGAATTCATTTATTCTTGACTCGACTTTTTTGAGTTTTATTGACTCGTTCATTATTTCTTTTTCGGCTTTGTTCATATTCTTGTCCGAATAATCTTTTTCATCAGCAAGAATAGCGTTGCTCTTCTTTGCCTCTAAAAGTGCTTTTTCTTTTTCTTCAATTTCGGCTTCAAGTTTAGTTATTTTTTCCTCAATCGAATTAATTTCTTTAAGCAGTGATTCATTCTCTTTTGTAATTCTTTTTAATTCGTTTCTTTCTTCAGTGCTTTTTTCTTCGAGGAAAGACAACCTTGATTTTATTTCATTAAGTGAGTGCAAAACCCCATTCTTTTTATGTATAAGTTCTTCTGTTTTTTTGCTAGCTACTGAGAAGTCCTCGAAAATATTTTGTCTTTTGGCTAAAGAAATTTTTTCAAGAATTATTTTTCTTTCTTCCTCTATTTTTCCTATTAGCTGGGCAGAGTGTTCTCTTTTTCTTAGTTGTTCATCAAAGTTCTTTGAATCAAGCTCTGCTTTTATTTTTGCCGCTTGTCTGTCAAGCTCCTCCAATTTATCTAAAATTGTCTGCTCGTGGCTGATTTCTGCAGAAAGTCTTGAGATAAGTAAAGAATTTTCTCGTTCTTTGCTTATTTCAGCTCTTATTTTTTTTATTAAATCCTCTACTTCACCTTCTTTTTTTACAAAGTCTTTGATTAATTCCTCTTTTTGCTTTGCCAACGCTTGTTTTTTTGCTTCGTTTAATTCAGAGTCACATATTGGACAGCGGGAGTTATTATTGTTCCCTACAGAAACTTCTTTGAGATTCTTTACCGCTTTCTCTTCATGAAGCCTTTTTGATGAAAAACTTCCTCTTTCGTCAATTAAACTTGTTAATTTTTTTTCAAGTTCAATAAGCTTCTCTTCGGGCTTGTTTTTGAGTTTCTCTTCTATTTTTGTTTTCTTTTCTTCAATTATTTTCAATTCCTTGGCAAGATCTTCCTGTTCGCTTATAAGTTCCGAAAGCTTTTTTTCGTTAAAAGCTTTTTGTTTTTCCCAGTTTCTTGCAAAGACTTCTAAATCAAAAGACGCTTTTTTTTCATCTTCAATTTTTCGCCCAAGTTCAGCTGCCTTTTCTTCTTCTTTTATCAATTCTTCATCTTTTTTTCTCACAATATCTTCAAGACTTTTCCTGTGGTTTAATGCTTCTTTTAATTCTTTTTCAAGTGTTGTCAGCTCAGCGTCCAGATTTTTGCGTTTTTCGTTGATTTCGATTTTTTCTTTTTCTTCTTTTTCAGCCAGTTCTTTTTCAGAGTTAATTCTCAAATTATTTTTTTCAAAAATATCTTTTTTGTATTCTACTTTTTCTTTTTCAGCCCCAAGCTTTGCTTTTTTCTCTTCAAATTCCCGTCCTATTGTAGTATATGTTTGTTCTGACGCTTTAATCATTTTTTTTGACAATTCATTCGACTTCTTTTTTGCCTCATCAAAAAGAGCCCGGTTTTCTGCAATTCTCTGTTCAAGAATGGCTTTTTGTTTTTCCATTTCGGCGATTTCGTTATCTGCCTCAAGAATCTTTTTTTCAACCGCATAAATTTCTTTTGCAAGTATTGTTGCTTTTGTCCGCTTTCTTTCTTCTTCGAGCTCGTTGTGTTCTTTTGCGGCGTGCATTTCGGTTTCCAGCTCAGCAAGAAAATTAGTCCTTTCATTGAGAATAATTGTGGCTTCTTTTATTCTTGAATCAACTTTGTCAAGTTCCTTAATTGCTTCGTCTTTTTTTGCATCAAATTCGCTTAAACCCGCAATGTTATCTATTATTATTCTTCTTTCAACCGGAGACATTTCTATTATTTTTGTCACATCTCCCTGCGTCACTATATTATGCCCCTCCACATTTATCCCTAAATCCGTCAAAAGTGAACCTATTTCGTTAAGAGTGGTTCTTTTTCCGTCAAGACGATATACACTTTTTCCCTGCTTATCAATCATTCGACTTATCTCATACTGCTTTTTGTCATCCTTCAGAATCAAATCTACTTTTCCATAGTTTTCTTTTGCATCGTTGTTTACTAAATCAGTAAGCTTTCCTGCTCGTAGCGTTTTTAGTGAAGTAATTCCCAAAACAAAAAGAAGTGCGTCGAGTATATTGCTTTTTCCAGAGCCATTGCTTCCAACTATTGAAGTAAATCCTTTACTTATCGGGATTTCGGCTTTTTTGAATGACTTAAAATTTTTGAGCGAAAGTTTAACTAATTCAGTCATTCAATTCACAACCTGAGTCTTGATTAAATAAGCGAGCATTACTGTTCACTTTTTTGAGTAAAAATAATTTGTAATGGCTGCCGTAAAAAAACAAACATTAAATGCCTGTGCTATTATTGTGAAAACCATTTCTGGAAGTTCTCCCATAAGAAAACCTGCATACGCTAATAGATTTGCTATTGAAGCACTTATAAAAAGCGCAATAATTATGAACAATAGGGCTTTCCAAAACTTGTTTTCTGTGAATTCCCAGCTTTTTTTGAAAGCTTTTTTCAAATCATTTTCAGCAAGTGCGGGAAAAACAAAAACAAGTTTTATCAGTATAAAACCGAGTAAAAGCAAAAAGATTAATCCTAAAAAAGTACCCAGCGCCGAATTGAGTGAAGCAACCGAAGAAATCAGACTCCATGCAAAAGCCGCAATTACCAGTCCGCTCCAAAATAAAACTGCAATGCCTGTTGATTTTTTTACTTCAAGCACCGATTCGTTAATTGAATCAATAAGCGATTCGCCTTTGGCCATTTTTGTTACACAAATCATTGCCATTGTGCTTATAATCATCATAATCGTTGCAAGAACAATCATTGAAATGAATTCAAGGGGGTAGGTGAACAAAAAGTATCCTACTAAATTTTCGCTTGGAAGAGTTCCTTCATAAAGATAAAAATCCATTACTGTTTTATCAATCATTACTCCCGTAACTGTCAGAAGGGCTTCTCCTGCAATAAGAAAAGCAAGTATGGGTAGAATTATCTGCGGCCTGAAAATCACTTGAATAAACGTTGTTATAATATTTGAGATAATCATTTTTCCACCCAAAACCCTGTAATTATAAAACTCTTCTGGTTTAAATGCGTTTTGTTTTCAAATAACCTAAGCAAATATTTTTTTCCCAATAGCTTCTCGCTGATTTTTTTGCTTTCTGGGAACCTTTTAAAACCTTCTTATTCACTTCTTCCTTAATTGGTGAGTTTATGATTGTTCCTAAAGAAAAGAAGCTTTACTGCGTTAAGTGCAAAAAACACACAAAGCACAAGCTTAAGGAATTCAAATCCGCTGCAAAGAGAACAATGGCAGCAGGAAACCGAAGACACGAACGAAATACCGGACACGGTTATATGGGAAAATATAAGTATGTTGTTTTTGTTAAAAAGCAGAACAAGAAACCCACTTTCGTTGCTGAGTGCGCAGAATGCCACAAGAAAATACCTTACTCTCTTGGAAAAAGAATGAAGAAAGTTGCCCAGCAGTAAAATAATTGCTTGGTTTTTAGATTTTTTCATTCAATTTTTTCTTTTTTTTTTAAGTTTCTTGATAAATTTGTTTTCTTGCTTATCTCTTGTTTTTCTTAGTTCTTTTTTAATCTTTTTTTGCTTAAAAGCAACCATTATAAAGATAAAAAGCGTTAGAAAAATATGCGCGCAGTAATAGTTTTGTTTTTATTTTTGTTTTTGTCTTCTTTTGTTCTTTCTGCGAATTGTTTTGATTCAAACCCGTTGCTTGATTTTCACCCTATTTGTTCATGCGCGGATTTGCAGGCGATTAAGGATAACAACGGTTGTTGGAATTATATTTTAAAGAATGATATCGATTGTTCGTCGTTTGGAAATTTTACTCCAATTGCCTTTTCAGCGGATCCATATCTTACATATCCAGGAGTATTTGATGGAAATTTTAGAAAGATAATCGGATTGAAAATAGATAAATCTGGTTTTTATGATGCCCCTTATGTGGGTTTATTCTCTTATGCTACAGGAGTTTTGAAAAATATTTTATTGGTTGATGCGAATGTAAGCGGAAGAATTTATGTTGGAATTCTTGCAGGTGCAAGTAGTGCAAAAATAGAAAATTGTTCTGCTTCAGGTAAAGTAACTGCTTTTGGAGCCCAGTATATGCCGTCTACATATATTGGAAGAGTTGATGCTGGGGGGTTAGTTGGCGTTGCATATTCTGGAAGCATATCAAATTCAAGTGCAAGCGTAACAGTTGATTGTAACGGCTATAATTGCGGCGGATTAGTTGGACTGAGTTATTCTCCAATAACTAACGCTTACTCTGATGGAAATGTAATAGGGCGATTAAATGCTTCTTATCCATCCATAGGTGGTCTTGTAGGAAGCCAACAATCAAATAGTATAAGAAATAGTTATTCAACAGGAAGCGTAATTTTTTTAGGAACACAATGTCAATTTGTTGGTGGATTAGTTGGTTCTTTTTTTGGCAACCTTCCATGTAATTTTCCGAGTGGGGGGACTTATTTAGACGATAATTCAGTAATTCGTTCTTTTTCTACTGCAAGAGTTGTTAACTCTTCAGGTTCGTATGGCGGTGGATTAATTGGAGATAATAATGTTTTTTCTGCTTGCGGTCATAGTTCAAATTTGAGAAATCCTCACTTAAGTTATTGGGACACTACATTAACAACTCGTAATAATTGCCAAAAGACAGGTGCGACTGGAGGTACTGCAAGTAATATTGGATGTACATATACTTCAAATAATGCTTCTTCTTACTTTGGTGCGAGCGGAATTCCTTTTTCTGTTCTTGGATGGGATGGGAATTGGTTTGCTCGGGACAACAATTATCCAATCTTAACTTGGCAACAAAATTGTGGAAACGGAATAATTGATGCTGATGAAAATTGTTTAAGCTGTTCGCGGGATGTTTCTTGTTCTTCAGGAACAAGATGTGTTAATCCTGGAGTTTGTGTTTCATGTACTCTAAATAATGCAATTTGTTCTGATGATTCCCAATGCTGTTCTGGGGGATGTTATAATGGAATTTGTATGCAAGGGGCTCCAGAATATTATGGGTGTACACACGATTCAGATTGTGCTTCAAATGTCTGCTTAGGCGGAGCTATTCCTACTTCTTCATGTACAAATAAAGAGCAGTGTGAGTTAAGTTATGGCGAGGGTTCAGACTGTATCGGAGGTAAGTGCGTGGTTGGGAATTGCATGGGTTCATGCGAGAATAACGCACAATGCGATTCAGGCATTTGTTTTTATGGTGAGTGCGCTGGACAAAAAACTAATTGGGATTGTGAAGGAGTTTCTCCTGCAACTTTTCCTCCGATTGGCGGATTTCCCCAAAGCGTTAGTGAAATATCAGGGTATTCAACAATAGACCAGCCAAAAGTAGTTCTTGCTGTTAATGGAAATCTTTATGTTTACAAAAAAAATTCTTTTTGGACTGGTCAAACCTATTTTGCGTATAGTGGAAACCCTGATAATGGTTACGTTCAGCCATGGTATACTGGACTTTATAACACTCCTTCAACCGAATACATTTATGGATGGAATCCTGTTATGGGCGGGGCTGTTATGCTTGTGGATAATGATAAGTATGCTCGATCTAGCTTGAATTGTATAAATCAGAGTTGTACAAATTTTATTACTCCAAAACCAACTAGCACTCAACTTGAATACGAAAATATACGCTTTACTTCTCCTGTTGTTCCAATTGGGGCA
>Ga0172375_10013598_pt1 | contig 10073 bp, 7 predicted proteins | sample LakKiv1m_FD_114537 | JGI IMG/M metagenome (GOLD analysis project Ga0172375, IMG submission 114537) | Freshwater microbial communities from Kabuno Bay, South-Kivu, Congo - kab_092012_11.1m | ecosystem: Environmental > Aquatic > Freshwater > Lake | place: Democratic Republic of the Congo...
ATATTTTTACCGAACAATCGGGCTTTCAGGGGATACCGGTTTGCGTAAAAAATTTTAAAAACGAAATTTATGTTGGCACACTTTCGGGATTGTATGTTTTAAAATACAGTAAAAATATAACAAAAGAAAATAGTAATTATTTTTATTTTAAGCCAATTTCAAAAGAATACAATAGCATTATGGTATTAGATACCATTGATAATAAATTATTTGCAGCAACCCGTTATGGTTTGTTTGTTGTCGAAAACGAAAAGTTGATTCCTATTAAAAAAATGGAATTTTCGTACACGTTGTTACATTCAAAAAAATATCCAAATATTTTATATACAAATAGTGCAAACGGAATTAGTGTTTTTAAAAAAACAAATAATAAATGGTCGTATATCGGCAATGTTAAAGCAATAAAACACGAAATACGGAATATGTACGAAGAGAACGATGGAACACTGTGGATAAATGGGAACAATTTCAATATTTTTAAGCTAAACTTTAATAATATCGACTTTTTAAAACCTTCAATAAGCATATACGACTCAACAAAAGGTTTGCCTTCAAATACCGATTTAATAGTTTATAATAATCATAAATATTTTTCGGTTTTAACTCAATTGGGTTACTATAAATATAACTCAGGCAACGTTAAAGGAATTAAAAAAGACACTTTTTATAAAGACCCAAACTTCCCTGATTTAATGCCAGTAACAAATGACACAATTCGCTATTACCAATCGGCATTTTTTAAAAATAATGTTGCATACTCGTTTACTGATAAACAAGGGCTAATAAAAATTTCGCATCAAAATGGCAAATCAGTAATTACTTCAATGGCTTCCGATATTGGATATAAAAATTTAACGTATTTTATATACCCCGATAACGAAAATAATTTATTGTGGTTTTCGAATTACAAAGGATTATATTCGGTAAATTTAAATACTACACAAAAAGAAAACATTAATTTTATTACTCACATTAATTATTTAACAATAGGTAAAGATTCATTAGTATTTCCACAAAACGACACAAATATTGTTACTGAAATTCCATTTTCAAAAAACTCAATTACAATAAATTACTCTGCTTTATTTTATCAAAGCAGCGAAAACAATACGTTTAAATACATTCTCGAAGGGTTAGACGAAAAGTGGTCGGAATGGACAAAAGAAAAATATGTGTCGTACAATTTTTTGCCCGAAGGAACTTATACATTCAGAATTGTTAGTCAAAATACTTATCGAAACCAAGGCCAGCAAGCAGTTTTTAAGTTTGTCGTTTTACCTCCTTGGTATAGAACAATTTACGCATATTTTATTTATGCCGTGTTTATTATTATAATAATTGTACTAATAGTTTATTTTTATGGAAAACAATTAAAAGAAAGAAACTCAAAACTCGAAACATTGGTTCAAATACGAACAGCCGAAATAAAAAAACAAAGCACCGAAATAGAACTTAAAAACTTACAATTAAGCGAAATTAATAAACAGCTCGAAAAGTTATCAATAGTTGCAAGAGAAATAGAAAACTCGGTAATGATAATGGATAATACAGGGAAATTTGAATGGGTAAACGACTCGTTTATTAAACTTTATGGATATACTTTCGACGAGTTAATAAAAAAATACGGGCAAAATATTATCGACTATAGTAATTACCCTGACATCAAATTGGCAATAAAAGAATGTGTTGCAAAAAAAATCCCTTATTCGTACGAAACAACAATAACAAATAAAGAAAATGAACAAATTTGGACACATACTACTTTGTCGCCAATATTAGATTCCGAGGGAACTGTTATTAAAATTGTTGCCATCGACTCCAACATAAGTAAACTTAAACAGTTCGAGAATAAATTAATTGAGCAAAATAACGAAATTCAAAAACAAAAACAACTTCTCGAAAATGCAAATGGTGAACTCGAAAAACTCTCTATTGCCGCTAGCGAAACAGACAACACCGTTATTATAATGGACGATAAAACTAACTTTTTATGGATTAATCAAAGCTTAAAAAAGAAATATGAAGGCGAATTTGAAGATATTAAAAACAAAAACCTTTTAAATTCATCGTTCAACCCAAATATTAAAAAATTAATTCATAAATGTATAAACGATAAAAAAACAGTAATTTACGATACCGAAACAAAGCTTAAGTCCGGGAAAATTTATTGGACACAAACAACACTTACACCTATTTTAGATAACAATGGCAATATTAAAAACCTTGTAGCTATAGATTCTGACATTACAAAGCTTAAAAAAGCCGAAGAAAAAATTAAAATACAAAGCGACGAATTAGAAAATAACTTTAAAGAACTTGAGCAAAAAAATAATTTAATATCAAATAGCATCGAATATGCTAAAAAAATTCAGGAAGCATTTTTGCCTACAACAACCGATTTTAAAGCGGTTTTTAATAATTCATTTATATTTTTTAAGCCAAGAGATATTGTAAGTGGAGATTTTTATTGGACTTACACATATAACGATTTACACTTTGTTGCATTAGTCGATTGTACCGGACATGGCGTTCCTGGTGCTTTTATGAGTATAATAGGATCATCATTACTAAATGAAATTGTTCGCGATAAAAAAATAACAGAACCATCACAGGTTTTGCAAATGCTAAACAAAGGCGTAGTTGAGGCACTTCACCAGAAAGAAAAACAAAGCACCCAAGACGATGGAATGGATATCGTTTTTTGCGTAATAAACAAACAAGCACGAACATTAAAAATAACAGCAACAAGTAAAATGGCAATTATTTGTAACAATAATAAACTCGCAAGTATTGATTATGACATCTTTTCTATTGGTGGCTCTTTTTCGGTACGTAAAAATGCTATATATAGTCAATCAGAATTTGAAATAAATGCAGAAACTGAATTGTTTTTATATTCCGATGGCTTTTACGACCAGTTCGGAGGTATCAATAATCAAAAGCTTATGACTAATAAATTTGATGAGTTTCTTCTCTCAATATCAGAGCTCGAAACCGCAAATCAAAAAACAGAAGTAGAAAAAAAGTTTAACGACTGGAAAGGGAATAATAAACAAATTGATGATGTTCTTGTAATTGGAATAAAATTTTCTGATATTTACGGTTAAAATAATTAATGTTAAAGCAATTTTTAATATTATTTTTTGCTACAATTATCCTAAATGTTGTTGGTCAAGGCGTTGACGAAAATAATTTATTAAACTTCCCTAAAAACTCACCCGATTCGGTTAAAGCAAGATACTATCTTGAAGCAGCAAAAAACATTAAAGGAAATTCGCCTAGCGATGCCTATAATTTTGCAATAAAAGCAGAAAAGCTGTCAGTAAACTCAAATTTTTTAATTTACATTGATGCAAAAAATATAATTGGAACGATAAAAAACGAACTTGGTGAATTTAATACAGCGCTCGAAAACCACATGAAGGCCTTAGAAAAAGCCGAATCGTTACACGATAATTTCCGAATATCAGAAACTCTAAACTATATTGGAGTTGTTTACCTATCAATAAACGAAAAACAACAAGCAATCAGTTATTTTAAACAATCGCTGTTAGTTGCTGAAAACACTAACCAGAATTTTCAAATACTTAATAACTTATTCAAACTTGGTGTAATTTACGAATCGCTCGACAGCTTAAATTTAGCATATAAATATTACAAAAGAAGCTTGCTAATTCAAGAGGAAGTTAAAAACCACGAAGGAATGTTTTATAGTTTAATGGGCATTGGTTCGGTATGCACAAAAAGACAAAATTTTTATCAGGCATTTGTAATTTATAATAAAGCGTTAAAAATAGCCGACGATAAAAATATACTTGCTTACCAAACACTTTGTTATTCGAAAATGGGTGACTTGTTTAACGAACAAAAAGAATACATGAAAGCCCGTTCGTACTACTTAAAAGCACTCGATATTGCAAACTCACTCGAATTTAACAATAACCGTAAAGATTGTTATTTTAATCTTGCTAAAACAAATAAAAACTTAGAGTTTTACAACGATGCTTATTATTATTTAGGTCGCTATGTCGAAGTAAAAGATACCCTTTTTAGCCAAGAAGCAAATCTGCGAAACTTAAAAATGCAAATAAAATTCGACCTTAAAAATAAAGAAAAAGAAATAGAGGTATATAAACAAAAAGAACAACGTAATAAACTTATTAGCAATTTTTTAATAATAGGATTATTATTCATTTTATTTATTGCTTTTTTATTGTTTTACCTAAACAGAGTTAAGCAAAAAACGAACAAATTGTTAAAAGAACAGAATAAAGAAATTGAACAGCAAAAAGAAGAAATTAGCACCAACTTAGAACAACTGGCAACAATAAATAGCGAATTAGCAACAAAAAACCAGCAAATTACCGATAGCATAATTTACGCTAGCACCATACAGGGAACCATATTACCACATGCAACTGTTTTTAAAAATTATTTTAAAGATTCATTTGTGCTGTTTGTCCCTCGCGATATTGTTAGTGGCGATTTTTATTGGGTAAATTATCGTAAAGGAAAAGTTTTTATTGCTTTAGCCGATTGTACCGGACATGGAGTAGCAGGAGCTTTTATGAGCATGATAGGTTACACATTGCTTAATACCATTATTGAAGATTTGGCTGAGCCAACACCGTCAATAATACTCGAAAAATTAAATCGTAAAGTATTAGAAACAATGCATCAACACGACAATTCACACGACGATGGAATGGACATTGCAATTTGCTCTTACAATTTAAAAACCCAAACACTCGAATTTTCGGGAGCAAATCAAAATATTGCAATTTGTATCGATGGTAATATTAAAGTTTTTGAAGGCGATATTTTCAGCATTGGAGGGACATTTGGCATGAAAGAAAACCAAAGTTTTAACACAAAAATTATTAATATCGATTCCAATACCACTGTTTATTTATATACCGATGGCTTTCAAGACCAGTTTGGTGGCGATAAAAACCAGAAATTTATGTCCGAAAATTTCTTAAATCTATTAAAATCTGCAAGTAAATTAACATTAAACGAGCAAAGTAATTATCTCGAAAAAGAGTTTAAAAAATGGAAAGGCAACTATAAGCAAACAGACGATGTGTTAGTAATAGGTCTAAAATTCTAATTTTTTTATTAATTAAAGTTTTTAAATTATTTTTACGCTAACAGTAATTAACATATCTGTTTCAGTATTTAAAAATAAATACATACCTTTGCAAAAATTTTTCTGAATTTGAAAAAATTAAATGAATATATTATTAAGTTTAAAGGGCTAAAAGACGGTGAACATAGTTTCGACTATAAAATCACAAAATCTTTTTTAGCTAATTTTGATAATTCAGACATAAAAGACTTGGACGTTTTTGTTGATGTAAGGTTAATTAAAAACAATCGCCTGCTCGAATTTAATATATCGTTGGTTGGTTCAGTTGCAGTTGAATGCGACAGATGCTTAGACGATTTATCAATAAAAATAAAATCAAATACAACGCAAATAGTTAAATGCGAAGACGTTGAAGATTCAAACGAAGATATTATTTATTTGCCAATAAACGAAGGTGAAATTAATATTTCGCAAATGCTTTACGAAAGCATTATTTTTTCTATTCCTGCAAAGAGAATTCACCCTACAAAAAATGGCAAAAGTTTATGCAACCCTCAAATGCTCGAAAAGCTTAATCGTTATCTTTCAAATGCCGACAATAAAAAACCAGATATGCGTTGGAACGAATTAGTAAAAATGTTAAACAATTAAATTTAAAGAAAAATGCCACATCCAAAAAGAAAGCACTCAAAACAAAGAAGAGACAAAAGAAGAACCCACGATAGTGCAGCAATTCCAACATTAGGAACATGCTCAAATTGCGGAGCTTCAGTACCACTTCATCATGTTTGTCCCGAATGCGGATTTTACAGAGGTAAAAAAGCAATCGAAAAAGAAGTAGCAGTATAGCTTGCTAATGAGAATAGGTGTTTATATAAAAAGGAATTTATTTATTCCTAAAAACACACTACAAGGTTTTGTTGTAACTCGAAAAAATCCTTTTGAGTTAATAAAATTGTTTTTTGGTGCAATTAAAACATTTGAACCAAACATTAAATTTTTGTTTTTGTACAAAAAAAATAAATTGGAGTATATTCTCAATTTTAATTCTAGAATAATGGTTTTAAATCATTAATTCTAAAAAGCTAACCAAATATGAAGATCAAAAGAAAGAATGATTTAAAATATAGATTAATCGAAGAATTTAAAGAAAATTTTAGATGCAAAAATTAAACGCTGTTATAACGGGTGTTGGAATTTCGGTTCCTGATTATATTTTAACTAACGAAGAACTAAGCAGAATGGTCGATACTACTGATGAGTGGATAATGACTCGTATTGGTATTAAAGAAAGACGTATTTTGCGTGAACCAGGCAAAGCTACAAGCGATTTAGCCACAAATGCTGTAATAGAATTGCTAAATAAAACGAAAACAAAACCCGAAGAAGTTGAAGTATTAATTTGTGCAACGGTAACCCCCGATATGCAATTCCCGGCTACTGCTAATATTATTTCAGATAAAGTAGGCATTAAAAATGCTTTTAGTTTCGATATTAATGCCGGTTGTAGTGGCTTTTTATACGCATTAGCAACAGGTGCAAAGTACATTGTATCTGGAAAATATAAAAAAGTTATTGTTGTTGGAGCCGAAAAAATGTCATCAATAGTTGATTATACCGACCGAGCAGTTTGCCCTATTTTTGGCGACGGTGCCGGCGCAGTAATGCTTGAGCCAACTACAGAAAATATTGGAATACTCGACGAAATATTACTTTCTGATGGTTACGGAAGAGTTCATTTGCATCAAAAAGCAGGTGGATCGCTAAAACCCGCATCATTTGAAACTATAGTCGCTCGCGAACATTATATTTATCAGGAAGGACAACCGGTTTTTAAATGGGCAGTATCAAAAATGGCCGATGTTTCTGTAGAAATTATGCAAAGAAATAATATTAAACCAGAAGACCTTGCATGGTTAGTACCGCATCAGGCAAATTTGCGAATAATTGATGCTACTGCTAACAGAATGAATTTAGACAAAAGCCAGGTAATGATTAATATTCAGAAATATGGAAATACAACTTCTGCAACTTTGCCTATCTGCCTGTACGAATGGGAATCGAAATTAAAAAAAGGCGATAACATTATTTTGTCGGCATTTGGAGCTGGTTTTACATGGGGAGCTATTTACATAAAATGGGGTTACAACTCAAACTAAGTTAATTACGTTATTGCGAACATAGTGTAGCGATGTGAAGCAATCTTAACACTCCACAAATTCTATCAATCATTATTGCGGTATATAGGCAGATTGCTTCGTCCCAAATCATCAGGCATCGGGACTCGAAAAGACGACCATAATTATTTGTTGTAACAAATTGCACTTTGCATCAATCTGAACCCTGAACGCCAATCAGAACTTGTTTCAGGTTCTACACTCTCTTTAACCCTATAATTGCTCGCTATTTGAGCATACTAACCTATATTAAAATATGTTTATGTTATAACATTATTAAATGTGTTACTTTTTAAAATGCTTTAGTACCTAAAATTTAATGGTAGTCGTATTTTAGTTCATTTTTTATCACAAAAAAAACAATTTTGTAATAATTTAAATGAAAAATATTGAATATACAATACAAATCATAATTGATTTGTTTTTGCAATAATTTTTTGTTCTGTTAACATTAAAATAAAAAGAGCCCGTAAAAATTACAGGCTCTTTAATACAATTAATATTTTTTTATTTTAAATATTGAATTTCTGTAATAGTATTTGATGTAAAGTTATTTACTCTTATTTCAGCTACAGTATATCCTTTGCCCTTAGAATAAAAATTATAAGAATAAGTTGTATCGTTTGTAGGGTTTCCGTATTGTGTCCAAGGTCCTGTTTGTGAAAATCCAAAATACATTGTTTGTGTAGTTATTTCTGTTCTCTTGTCTCTTATACAATCTAAACCAGAAAAGGCAGGTGTAGTAATTTTACCAGAAGCATCAACCTGACTTGTATAATTTGTTCTCATTTCTACTTTAAACCAATTTGAACCTGATTGTGCAATAATATCAACAGCACCGGCGTCGGTAAAAGATGTACCAAAGTACATTGGGAATTTTAAAATTGTTTGGTTATCGGTATAACTTGCACTCATAATTGTTCCGTTTTGATTAGCATATAGTCCAATAACTTCGATGCTTGCATCTGATTTTTTTATGTACGAATATATTTCTTGTGTTGGCTCTGGCATCATTGCAAGATTTGACGAAGGGAACGAACTTGCAGCAGGTGTTGAAGCAGGATCAATAAATTTCATTGTATCAACCCAATCATTTCCAAGAGCAGAATAATCCCATGTTTGGCTTTCGGCGGCATTACCTAACGAAAAACCGGTTAAATTGGTTGAGTCGTTTACAACAATATAATTTGTGTTTATTGCACCTACATCGCTTGAGCTAATTGAGTACTTTGCCGGAGTTGATGGTGATGCTGGCTTGTCTTTTTTACACGAAAATAAAACAATTGCTATTAACGATAGCATTAAAAATGATTTTTTCATATTAATAATTATTTAAATTGTTAAGCAAATATAGTTGTTTTAATTCAATAAATAACCTATTGTTTTAATTTTATCATTTTTATCAGTTACAATCTCAATAACATTCCACTTTTTCGATTTCGACCAAAAATTATATTTATAAACAGTATCGATTGTTGAGTAAACGCTCATTCCTAAAACATTAACATTGGTTGATGTTATTTCTGTTCTTTTATCTCTTACACAAGCATAAGTCCCTGTAGGTGTTTTAACCGAACCGGATGCATCAATAGTGCTATTAATATGATAATTTACATTTATTATAGCATTTACCGGAAATCCAAAATACACCATTTGTGTATCAATTGTTACACTGCCACTGTCAGAAAAACTGCTGTTTAATGTCATCGGAAACTTATTTGTATTTAGCTGGTCGTCTAACGTATCTTTTACAGCAATACCATAAACATTAATAACTGTTCCTGTTAGTTTTAAATACTGATCGCTTTTTAGTAAATAATTATTTGTGCCATCATTTTTAACAATATTTATATTTGAATTATTAAAAAGCACATAATCTGGGCTCAATAACGGATCAAACAATGAAATTGTATCAATTGTTGAAGATAAAGGAATCGACTCGTAGTCCCACTTCTGAGAATTGCCTATATTGCCAATTGAGTACAAACTATCTGATTGTGTTAGTGTGTATATATTTACATAAAAAACATCGCCAACATTAGCAAAGTCGGTTGACAAGTAACTGTATGGTGTTTGAGGTGTAGTATCGCCGTTATGTGTGATTTTTTCTTTTTCGCACGAAAAAAATAAAAACGACATTAGAATAAAATAAATAATTTTTTTCATTTTTTTATTTTTGTTATGTATTTGATTAGTAATACAAAATTAAAATAATTTTTTATTTATAAAACAAATATTATATTTCGTAAAAAATTATTTTATGCTTATTATTGGAATTGCAGGTGGTACGGGTTCGGGAAAAACAACAGTTGTAAAAAAATTAATAGACCGTTGTCCAAAAGACGAAGTGGTTGTTTTACCTCAAGATGCCTACTATAAAGATAATGGAAACTTGCCAATTGAGGAAAGATTAGAAATAAATTTTGACCATCCAAATGCCGTTGAATTTGATTTGTTGGTTGAGCATATCAATGTGTTAAAAAAAGGACAAAGCATAAATATGCCTATTTATTCATATTTGACCTGCACAAGGTCTTCTGAAACAATTCCAATTTTTCCTAAAAAAGTAATTATTGTTGAAGGAATATTAATTTTTACACATAAAAAATTAAGAGATATTTGCGACATAAAAGTATTTGTTGATGCCGATGCCGACGACCGTTTAATTAGAGTAATTAAACGTGATATTATAGAACGTGGACGATCTGTTGATAAGGTTTTAGATCGTTATATAAAAACAGTTAAGCCGTCGCATATTCAATTTATTGAACCAACAAAAACTTTTGCCGATTTAATTATACCTCAGG
>Ga0172375_10013599_pt1 | contig 10073 bp, 8 predicted proteins | sample LakKiv1m_FD_114537 | JGI IMG/M metagenome (GOLD analysis project Ga0172375, IMG submission 114537) | Freshwater microbial communities from Kabuno Bay, South-Kivu, Congo - kab_092012_11.1m | ecosystem: Environmental > Aquatic > Freshwater > Lake | place: Democratic Republic of the Congo...
CCAAATCCCCCTAAATCCCCCTTTGTCAAAGGGGGACTTTAACGGAAATTCCGGTAAGTTCCCCCCTTTTCTAAAGGGGGGGTAGGGGGGATTTGAGTGATGCCGCCATCGGAAAATACTTTTAGCAAACCCTATAGCCCTCCTCTCCCCACACTTTGCCAGGGGCTAATCCAGCAGCAGCAGCCAATCCACTGCCGTGGTACTGGTGTCTTGTAAGGCCAGCTTGGTGACGAAGGCATCAAATGAGCCCCCAGGCGCCCCCTGGTAGGCCTTCTTGACGGGAAAGTCGCCGCAGTCAGTGTGGCCGGTAACATAGGCGAAGCCGTTGCCGTCGGCCGCTATCCCCTGGCCAAAGGTCTGATCCTCGCCTCCCAGGTAGGTGGAGTACACCAGGGATTGACCATCCGGGGTGAATTTGGTGACAAAGGCGTCCAGGACCCCCAGGAAGGAGCGCTGGTAAGGATTCTTCATGGGAAAGTTGCGGGAGTAAGTGTAGCCGGTGACATAGGCGCAGCCAAGGTTGTCCACCGCCAGGCCGGAGCCATCCACATATTCATTATTATCTCCCCCCAGGTAGGTGGAGTAGACCAGGGATTGGCCGTCCGGGCTGAACTTGGTGACATAGAGATCCCAGTAGCCGGGGGCGCCGATCTGGGGCTGGTAGGCATTTACCTTGGGAAAATCCAGAGACGTCGTCCAGCCGCTGGCGTAGGCGGAGCCGCTGCCGTCCACCGCGATGCACTGACCCTGCTCGCTGAGACTTCCCCCCAGGTAGGTGGAGTAGACCAGGGATTGGCCGTCCGGACTGAACTTGGTGACAAAGGCATCCCCGCCCCCCCCATAAGAATTCTGGTAGGCATTCTGCCTGGGGAAGTCGTCGGAGGAAGTGGTACCGGTGACGTAGGCGGAGCCAGCGCTGTCCACCGCAATGCCATGTGCCGTCGAACCTTTGCTTCCCGCCAGAAAGGTGGAGAAAACCAGGCTGCCCCCGGCGTCGAACTTGCTGACAAAGGCGTCGGTGCCGCCGGTAAGCGTGCCCTGATAGGGGTCCTTGGTGGGAAAGTTGGGGGATTCAGTAGAGCCGGTGACATAGGCGGCGCCGCTCCCGTCCACCGCGATGCCATACCCGGTGTCGTAATGATAGTTGCCCCCCAGATAGGTGGAGTAGACCAGGGAGTTGCCCTCGGGGCTGAGCTTGGTGACAAAGGCATCGGAATAACCACCGCCCGGGCTGGGCTGGTAGGCATTGTGGACGGGAAAGTTGCTGGATTCAGTTTGACCGGTGACACAGGCGTGACCGCTGGCGTCCACGGCGATGGCCTTGCCCAAATCCCTACCGCTGCCCCCCAGAAAGGTGGAGTAGACCAGGGATTGGCCATCGGCGCTGAACTTGGTGACAAAGGTGTCGATGTTGCCCTTGTACGTATCCTGATAGGGATTCTGGAGGGGAAAATTGTCGGAGTAAGTGTCGCCGACGACATAGGCGCAGCCGCTGGCGTCCACCGCGATGGAAAAACAGGATTCCGACAGCGATCCCCCCAGGAAGGTGGAGTAAAGGAGGACCAACGGGTCGATGACCAGGGGATAGCGGGGGTCGTAGGCCGCAACCTCAAAGCCAAAGACCTGGCGGGCTGTGTCCCGGTGAATCCTGAATTTCGCCTCCCGGGCTACCCGCTGGCCGCCTATCTCCTGGTAGACCAAAGGTTTCTTCTGGAGGAATTCACCGCCACCGGGGAGCTTGATGGACAGGTCGCCGGCTTCGGTGATCTCCAGCCTGCTGATGCCGGTATACCGGAAACGCACCTGGCCGGGGTCGGCCCCGGGCTTAACGATGATGTCATACTCCAGCTGCCGGGCACTGCCGTAAAACTTGAGGTCGATACCCGGGTAGGCCTCCCGGTAGAGCACCGCCCGGTAGGTGGGAATATCGCGGTGCCACTGTCGGGGATCGCGGCCCTTAAAATAGTTGACTCTGGCCTCCTGGGGCTCCAGGGGGATAAGAGTCCGGTTTCGGCTCATGCCCTCGGGGGTCAGCCGCACCACCTTGACCCGGCCGCCTTCCCGTTTGGCGGGCTCAGGTTGACGAATTTCAGTCAGGGTGGTTTTGCGGCTGATTTTCTCCTGGGCCCCTTGCGGGCCGGTGGGTTCGGGAAAAGTGCAACACACCCCGTCCCGGGTGAACCAGAAGCTCTGGCCCCCGGTCTGGGCGTAGAGCTTCACCCGCCGGTCCACCTGCCCGCGGTTTTCGATGAAATAGAGGGGCAGCCGGCCGTAGGTCTCCGCCAGCGTGACGCCGGGAGCGGAGCCCAGGGGCAGCCCGGGGGCAGGTTCCGTGAGGGAAAGGGGAAGCCCTGCCGCGGCCTTCTCCGGCCCTCCCCAAACCGGGGGTGTTCCGGCAACCAACAAGGCGCCGCCCAGCAGCGCCAACGCTACGCCAATACGTCTGGGAAAAAACTTGCGTTTTTCCATGACCTCCTCCTTCGTGGGGTCATTTTGTGAAGCACCCCCGTCGCGGCTCGCGCACTTCTCAGCCCGCGGTAATTCTCCTGGATCAACTGGCAGCCGAATTCCGCCAATTTCTCCAGCAGCCCGCGCCGGTTCAACCTTGCCGAAATATGCCATGCGGGGCAATGAAAAAGTACTGGTCTGCCGTTTTCCTGCACTGGCGATACCAGACCACCAGTGCCTCCAGGTGGAGCAGGAGATGGTCCGGGGCCCGGCCTTCAGACGTTGTTCGATCAGGTTCGGGCCGATGAGTTGCTTATTTGATGGGAGATTATGCAGCAACCCCGGCAACCGCAGTCCAAACATGGTTTTTGGGGACCTCTGGCGGAGAAATCCACTAAAATTCGCGCTCTTGAAGCCGATTCATTTCATACATTTTATACTAAAATTTATTACAAGACTTCTATAAAGCTGCATAAAAATCAATTAAAGATTGAGGCTCTACCAAAATTACTTATTGCCGCTCCCTGTCATACTGAGCGAAGCGAAGAATCTCGTATTTCTAACAGGTTGAGATCCTTCATTTTATCTAGGGTCACTGCCCTCCATGTCCGTTTCTATGGCCTAGAAGAAGAGGTTCTGAACCTCCCATTTGTAAGTTTTGCTCACGAAGCTGCCTGACATCGCCCGACCTATGGAGGCCAGGGGCGGCGGCGAAACCTCACCAAAGGAGAGGGCCAGGGCTCCTCCTAAGACCCTCCTGTGAGCCCCTGAGACCGTCCAGGGTGAATGCTCAGCCTAGTACATTATTCTCTCTCCACCCGACGGGAGGCCGGTGGCTCACCCCCCACTGGCGCGGGGACCACGGAAGCCAAAAAAGACGGCGAGGCTGGCCAAAAAAGAGCACATATAGAAAGAGTATCGAAGTATTTTGGGAGGCCCTAAAAGAGCCGATAGAGGCCAGGAAGCCGCAGTAGCGTTTTGAAGATTCTTAATTTGCATAATGCGTATTGGCTGGTTTAGGGATTCATTGAGGAGGGTAAGAAACCTAAGGGCGGCCTGGTAAGCCGCCCTTTCTGTCATCATGCGGGACGGTAATGAGCAGCCGTGGAGTTTTTTGGCTGGGCCACTATCCCGCGGTCAAAGGCACGGACATTACTTCGGATGCTCCGCTTTCGGTTGCGCCGGGGCAGCCGGGGCAGCCGGGGCAGCCGGAGGAGCCGGGGCAGCCGGCGGGGCCGGAGGCACTACCTTCTCGACCGATGCCGGTGGGGCCGCCGCTTTGGTGGGGGCTTTCTTCTCTTCCTGGCTGCCGCAGGCCAGCACCAAACCAAACAGTGCTACGATTAGCAAGATCCCGAATCTTTTCATTATAGTCGCCTCCTGGTGGAATTTTGTGTTGGCATGGCATGAAACATATTGATTCTGTTATCGACAACAAACCCATGGAGGGGGAGGATGAATTAGACATCCTGTTCAGCAAACATGCTCCCCTAATTCTGCCATATCATCGAAACTTACCTGAAAAGGGCAAGCAAGGCCTAATCCCCTGCTCCTGGCATTTGGGGATAAAGGGACACATGATAGCCTATTCCCCTGCTTATTTTTTCTTGGTTTCTTTGGCTTTGGCCGGTTCCTTAACGTCCACCTTGGTTGCGGTCATGCGGTACTCGATGGTCACCTTGGAGCCCACCTTGAGGTCTCCCGTCACCTTGGTGTCAGGGCCCAGGGCGATCTCCCAACGGTCACTGCCTTTCTTTACTGCCACCATGTCACTGGTGACCTCCAGGACCGGCCCGGTCACTTGGTAGGTCTTAACCGCGCCGGCGAAGGCGACAGAGGAAAACAACCCAATAATTACCATCACTGCCAGAATGCGTTTCATGATCAGCCTCCTTTTGTTGGCGCCGAGGTTGTCCGGCCATACTGCGTAAAGGCCAGCCTTATCGAACTGGTCAGTTTACCGTTATGTGGTCTTTGATCCGGTCAAAAATCCCGCCTTTAATGCCCTTCACCTTCATGATGTCTTCAACTTTCTGGTAAGGCCGGCCGTCGATGATGGCCTGGGCCTTCACCGGACCGATGTCGAAGAGTTTATCGAGATCTTCCTTGCTGGCCGTGTTGATGTTCACCTTTTGCCCGGGGGCCAGTTTGGCCGCGGTCCCCTTCTCTTTTGCCGCCGCCGGTTGGGTTGGCGTAGCCGGCTCCTTGGCCGCGGCCGGCTCCTTGGCCGCAGGCGGCGCTGCGGGCGCCGGGGCTACCGGGGCGGGCTGGGCCTGAGGCGCGGCTGCCTTCTCCTGGGCCACGGTGACCTTGTCCTTCAAAGCCTCCATCTTGGCCTTGCTCATGCCCTTCACCTTGCCCAAATCGTCCACACTTTTAAAGGGCCGAGCCGCGATGATCTTCTTGGCCGTAGCCGGACCAACGCCCGGCAGGGCTTCTAAAGCCTTCTGGTCCGCAGTGTTCAGGTCGACAGGCGCTCCGGATAAGGGTTCTGCAGCTTTTGGTCCTTTAACCGCGGTTTTCGGTGTAGCTTCGCCTTTCTTTGCAGTCTCCTTGGCGCTCTTTTTCTCTTCCTTGGCAGCCACAGGAGCAGCTGGGGCTGCAGCCCCCCCGACAGTGAGGGAGGATTTAAAGGATTCCACCTTTTTGGCGGACAGGCCGGCCTTGCTGAGCTCATCCAGGGACTTGTAGGGCCGGTTGGCGATGATTTTTTTGGCGGTAGCCGGGCCGACTCCCTTGACCGCTTCAAGTTCCGCCTGACTTGCGGTGTTGATGTCCACCAAGCTCTTTTTTGCGGCAGCAAGAGAGGTTCCCTGGCTAAAGGTCAGAGCCAAAACCACTAGGGCCATCACCAGCGCCGCCTGCCATCTCGTCCGAAACAATTTGTCAATGACTACATTCATGGATGCCTCCTTTCCTTTATTACCCAAAATTATGCAGTAGGTTTAACCACGTTACCTTATGCCGCCGTTAGCTGCGAGGTGCAGTGGGGGCAGCGACTGGCCTGGATGGGGATGGTGGTGAAGCAGAAAGGGCATTCCTTGGTGTTGGGCTCGGCCGCGGGTGCCTCTCGTTTCATGTGGTTGATGCCCTTAATGACCAGGAACACGGCAAAGGCGATAATGATAAAGCTGATGATGGTGTTGATGAAAAGACCCAGGTTGAGGGTCACGGCCCCGGCGGCTTTGGCTGCGGCCAGGGAGGCGTAGGGGCCGGCAGCTTTGGCTCCTTCTTTCAGCGTGACGAAGAGATTAGAAAAATCCACATTCCCCAGGAGCAGGCCGATGGGCGGCATGAGAACGTCATCCACGAAGGACTTAACAATAGTCCCGAAGGCGGCGCCGATGACGATGCCTATAGCCATGTCCACCACACTGCCTCGCATGGCAAATTCTTTAAAATCTTTGAGCATCACTATTGCCCTCACCTTTATTAAGAATGGCCTTTTTTTAAGGCTCCTTACTTTTGGGAGAACAGGCTCCCCAATAGTTCTACGCCTTTACCGAGGAGGCCCCCTTCGGGAATTTTTCCCTCGGGAGTGACCTTGTCGATCAAGCCGGGCAAGAGTTCTGACAACTGCGCCTTGGCCGCATCGACGGAAACGCCGGATTTTTCGGCCAGTTGCTGGATCACGTCGCTACCCAGGACCTCTTGGACCTGGTCCGGGGTGATGGCGGTGTTGTTACCCGTGCCCACCCAGGACGAGATAACATCTCCCAAGCCTTTCTGGTTGAAGGCCTGCATAAGTCCACCCAGACCACCCGTCTCCTTGTTCGTCAACAGGCTCATCACTCCTTCCACTAAGCCTCCCTGTTCCCCCTGGGAACCTTTGACCGCGTCACTAACTTTTCCCACGAGATCGTCAAAAAAACTCATCTTATTCCTCCTGTACAAATCTTAATCGACAGAGGTCAGCGTTAAATGGTGATGGGGGCAGGTCAACTTCACGACCACCAAATGCCCATAACAACCTTTCTTCGAGATTATGCGCCAACCTTGACTACCGCAGGTAAAAAACGGCTTTGAAGACTCCTTGGCCCAGGGAAAATCTCCCAAGGTTTCTCTTCTTGAAGCCAAATTCTTTCATCCTTGCCACTATAGCAATATTTTTTCTGAAAATATACTGTCATCCCGAATTATGGTAGAATGCACATTATGTTAATCATCCCTCTGTCGAGCCACCAAGCCATCGGTAGGTGACCCCCGCCAGCAGCGCCCCCGCGATAGGTGCAACCCAGAAGAGCCATAGCTGCGACAGAGCCCAGCCGCCCACAAAGATCGCTGGACCAGTACTGCGTGCCGGGTTTACCGAGGTATTGGTGATGGGAATACTGATGAGATGGATCAGGACCAGGGCCAAACCAATGGCAATCCCGGCAAATCCTGCCGGCGCCCGCCGGTCGGTGGAGCCCAGGATAACCATGAGAAACATATAGGTTAAGACCACCTCAGACACCAACGCTGCCAGGAAAGAATACTTTCCAGGAGAATGATCACCATAGCCGTTGGTGGCAAAGCCGCTGGCCACTACATCAAAACCTGGCTTGCCGGTGGCAATAACGTAGAGAATAAATGCGCCCAGGATTCCGCCCAGAACCTGTGCAATAATATAAGGCAGCAATTGAGAGGCTGGAAACCGGTTGCCGGCCCATAAACCAAGGGAGACAGCCGGATTGATGTGGCAGCCGGAAATGGGGCCGATAGTATAGACCATGGTCAACAAGGTCAAACCAAAGGCACAAGCCACGCCGGTGAAGCCGATGCCCAAATGAATGTTATTGGGCGCGCCGGAAGTAAAAGCCGCGGCAAACACGGCGCTTCCACAGCCACCAAAAACCAGCCAGGCGGTCCCGATAAACTCCGCCACCACTTTTTTCCCCATCGACATCTGAGTAGTCTCCTTTATTCAAGCTTGTCAAACAGCCTTGACCGCAGCTGTCAAAATATGGCTTTAAGGGCTTTTCTCCCCGTGTTTAACCCCGAGAAGGTTCATCTTTGTTTAGTCAGATTGTTTTATGCGCGGCATGATAGCACATATTCCGCTGAAAAAGTAATTGTTCCTGAAAGTTGAGATGCGGTATTCAAGGATAGAGATTTCTTTCCATCAATATAACTTATTGACATCACTATTAATATTGTGATATAGGAAATTATTGGGCTCGGCGATAAGTTTCAGATCAGGGCAGTTAGTTTCCATTCTGATGTTCTGTCGATGCGCTAAAATGAAAGCCAACCGCCGCACCGATTATTCCCGCCGGCCATGGTTGTGCGGGCGCCCGTCTATTCTTATTATATCCTTATGCAAATGGTTTGGGAGACAACATCCTCTGGCGTTGATTCTGGCCGTTCTGATTATCATCCGCAATTGGATATCTTTAAAAATAAGCATATTAGCATTTATACAAAATCAACGGGAAACTTATGAAACCAAAACTTTTGATAATTAGTTCATTGATTTCATTGTTGCTTGGGAGTCTATCAGTGCTGGCTCAAGACATTGAGCAGAATAATCCTATTTATAAGGAATTAGCTGAACAAGGGAGGATGACTACTGGGGAGATAACTATTGTCTACGGCGTACCATGTGTAGAAGTTATGCTGAATGATGGTGAAAGCATAAGGACATTTGTCTATTCCATATCTTCTTTAAGGAAAAAGCCTATTCCCTCTCAGGATAGGATCGCTCTCATTAATGGAACGCACTATCTTTTGGTTGTGAATGGACCCGGGAACATCAGCACTGAGAAGAACAAAATATTCGTGCCCCTCGACTATTCGATTGAGCCGAAAATTCTCCCGGAATTTTTGTCTGATGCGGCCAATCGTGAAAAGTACCTTCTGATAGATCGCCGTCAGCAATATCTTGGCCTTTATGAATGGGGAAATTTGAAATACACATTTCCAATTTCTTCAGGAACCCACAATTCGACACCGTTAAGAAAATTCGTGGTGCATTATATGGATCAAGTTCATTACTCCAGTAAATTTGAACAGGCACCCATGGATCATGCCCTGAATATTGGCGGAGATTATTTCATTCATGAAGGAATAGTTCCTGGATATCCCGCATCCCACGGATGTATCCGGATATTTCCCCTTGATGCCCGTTTTCTTTTTTATCAGTGGGCCAAGCCGGGAATTCCCGGGAAAATCATCGATTGAGGCACTTGCCAAAAGGTTAAGGCCAGTACAAGATTCAAGTTGATTTTCCCTTTCCGGTATAAATATTTAAACCGAAAGGACTTGAACGATGCAGGAGTAGAGAATAATTATTATGTAATATCTGCAAGTTATATTCATAAGATGATTTGGCATGATTAGTGCATAAAATAATTCCAAAACATGAACTGATTAAGGACTCCCCCCCTTACAAGTTCATACCATTTTCTCCTTCTAACTGGCTGGGACTCCCCCTCTCGGCCAGTTTATTTTTTGCTTTAGTGGTTACTTCCTCAAGCAGAAGTTTTTGGCCGCTTGACAAATTCTTACCCCTAACGGATATCAACTACACAAGTCTAATTGATTAATGGAACAATATCTGGCGAGGATTAAAAAATGCATAACAATCTCTTTCGGTTAACCATATGTTCTGCAATTGTTTTTTGCTGCCTTGCATGTGCGGCAGCCAAACACCCAATTTTGGCGCCCAATGAGCATCTCCAAGAGATGACAGCGGATGCCGTACAGCGTGATATTGATGAATGCATGCGGCTAGCTAAGGAAGCCGGACCAGGGGCGGCACGGGGCAAACAAATCGCCGGTCAAACCGCAGGAGGTGCAGCTATTGGCGCAGCGTCTGGTGCGGTTGCGGGGGCAATCTCCGGAGGTCCCGGGCTTGGCGCTGCGGCCGGGGCGGCTGGCGGAGCCACGGCGGGCCTGTTGAGTGGACTCTTAGGATCGCGTGATTTGGATTCTGGGCAGCAGCATTATGCTGAGGATTGCCTCCGTCAAAAGGGGTACAACCCAATTGGCTGGCAATAGAAAAATGTTCCATTGCAAGACATGTTGGATAGAGTTTGCCTTACCGGACAAGACCTGACAAGACCTCAGCATTCTGTATCATAAGGTTTTCCTGGGCGTATATGCGGCAGGCATAAGCGTGAAGGTGGGTGTGCATTACCCGGGGAGATCTGCCGGCCTGCCCCGTGCTGCCGGCGTCGCGAGGCCCTGGGAAGGGCCGGCAGAAGTCAGCCACTGGCCGCGGATCAAGGAAGATCTGTGGGGGGGGAGGTACGGGCCGAGTCCGGTGCGGCTGGTAGAGATACCGAAGCTTGGGGGCGGCCTGCGGCCCCTGGGGATTCCCACGGTGCTGGACCGTCTCATCCAACAGGTGTTACATCAGGTTGTGCAACCTCTGTTCGACCCTGACTTGACCCTGACTTTTCGGAGTCCAGCTATGGGTTCCGGCCCGGCCGGAGAGCGTGGCAGGCGGTGTCCCAGGCCAGGGAGTATGTGGCCGGGGACCGGCGCTGGGTGGCGGACCTGGACCTGGAGAAGTTCTTCGACCGGGTCAACCACGACCTGCTCATGGCTCGGGTGGCCCGGAAGGTTGGGGACCAGCGGGAAAAGGAAACGCTCCTCTACCCGCGCCCGGAACCTGATGAAACGCGGCCTGGGGGAGGAGC
>Ga0172375_10013600_pt1 | contig 10072 bp, 5 predicted proteins | sample LakKiv1m_FD_114537 | JGI IMG/M metagenome (GOLD analysis project Ga0172375, IMG submission 114537) | Freshwater microbial communities from Kabuno Bay, South-Kivu, Congo - kab_092012_11.1m | ecosystem: Environmental > Aquatic > Freshwater > Lake | place: Democratic Republic of the Congo...
CAGTATTGTAATAGAAGCTACTGAAATTGGCAACAAATCGTTGCTTGGTCAAATTATAGATTCAGTAAAAAAAGCTCAAGGGTCAAAAGCTCCCGTTCAAAATTTAGCCGATAAAATTGCAGGTATATTTGTCCCTATTGTTATTTTAATTGCTTTTATTAGCTTTTCGCTTTGGTTATTTTTTGGAGGAACAAATTATTTTGGGAATGCATTGCTTAGTTTTGTGTCAATACTAGTAATTGCATGTCCTTGTGCATTAGGTTTAGCTACTCCAACGGCGATTATTGTGGGTGTTGGTAAATTTGCCCAAAAAGGAATTATTGTAAAAGACGCATCGGGGATTGAAAAAGCTAATAAAACAAAAGTAGTGGTTTTCGATAAAACAGGAACTCTAACAGAAGGTAAGCCAATTGTAAATAATGTTATTAAATCTGATAATGTTATTATTGAAGAATATCTTCCTGTAATAAGCTCAGTAGCTAAATTATCGGAACATCCACTTTCAAAATCAATCGCATCATACTGTAAAAATTTTAATTTGCAAAATGTGAAAATTAATGATTTCAATAATATACCGGGCAAAGGGATAGTAGCTTATTATAACAATGTGAAAATATGCATCGGAAATTTAAATTTAATAAATGAGAATAACTTTCTTATTAATAAAGATTTTGCAAAAAAATGCGTTGACATTGCAAATAACGGATATACAATTGTATATGTAGGAATAAATAACAATACTATTTCTGCTTTTGCTATTTCAGATAAAATTAAACCCGAATCGAAAAACACTATTACTGCTTTAAAAAATAAAAATATTAATACAGTAATTTTAACAGGCGACAATAAATATAATGCAAATTTAGTTTGCTCTGAAATAGGTGCAAATGAATTTAAAGCAGAGTTGCTTCCATACGAAAAAATGAATTTTATAAACTCCATAAAAACTACATCAAATACAGTAGCAATGGTGGGCGACGGCATTAACGATACTCAGGCAATGACAGAAGCCGACTTTAGTATTGCAATGGGTAGTGGTTCTGATATTACAATTAACATAGCTGACTTTACTATTGTTTCTTCAAATCCATACAAAATAGTTGAAATAATTGAGTTATCAAAAAAAACATTTGACACTATTAAACAAAATTTATTTTGGGCATTTATTTATAATTTAATAGGTATTCCAGTTGCAGCCGGATTACTATTCCCTATTTTTGGGTTTATGCTAAACCCTATGATTGCAAGTGCTGCTATGGCATTAAGCTCTGTTTCGGTTGTAACAAATAGTTTAAGAATAAAATATTTTAATTGATATAAATATGAATACAGTAAAATTAAAAACAAATTTTAAATGTTCTGGGTGTAGTGCAAAAGTTGATGAATACTTAAAGAAAGAACCTAGGATTAAATCTTGGGAAGTAAATTTAAATGATATTAATAAAACTTTAACTATAAATTATGAAAACATTACAACTGATGAAATATTACTTTTAATAAAAAAAGCTGGTTATACAGCAAGTATTTTAATTGATTAAATAAATTTATATATGCTTTATTTAAAATTATAATATATTTACATACTTTATTTTACATATTTACAATATTATTATTTTTGTTATTTTTCTGCTTAATAAATGTTTTTTATCATAATAACAATTAACAATAAATACCCCCCCACTGCCAAATAACATATTGTAATTCAGCACTTTTATGCTTTTCAACATATAATTAATTAAAATTAATAATTTACATTTGTTGATTGTAAATTATATAAATATGATAATAAATATTAAGCACATAATTTTGTTTTGCACGTTATTACTTTTAAATACTTCGTTATTTTCACAAACGAATGACGATTGTTTAATGTGCCACGAAGACCATAGCTTAATTAAAGTTAAACAAGGTAAAAACATATCACTTTATGTAAATAAAAATATATTATTAAACTCAGTCCACAAAAAAGTAACTTGTGCTGGTTGCCATAAAGATGCTGCAGTTGCAGAGTTCCCTCATCTCGAAAATTTAAAACCAGTTGATTGTGGTACTTGCCATAAAAATGCACAAATGCAATATTTTGGTGGAATTCATGGTCAAGCATTTAAACTAAATGCTCCGTACGCACCCGATTGCAAAGAATGCCATGGGCAACATGATGTTTTAAGCCATACAAATCCAAACTCTAGAACTTATAAAATGAATATTCCTCTTTTATGTGGTAAATGCCATAAAGAGGGTTCTCCTGTAGGTCGTTTGTATAATATTAATGAGCATAACATATTAGAAAATTATAGCGAAGGTATTCATGGACAGGGAATGTATAAAAAAGGATTAGTTGTAACAGCAACTTGTAACGATTGTCACGAAAATCATTTGATATTACCTCATACCAGCCCAAATTCATCTATAAATAATAACCGAATTGCAAAAACTTGTATGAAATGCCATGCTAAAATTGAGCAGGTTCATTTAAAAGTTATAAAAAGAGAATTGTGGGAAAAACAACCCGGTGCAATACCCTCGTGCAACGACTGTCACCCGCCACACATTGTAAAAGTCGCAAAAACTGAAGAAGCAGGTGTTTCACAAGTTTGTATTAATTGCCACGAAAAAGATAATATATTTAAAACAGAAAACGGTAAAAAAATTTCATTAAAAGTAAGCCGTACCGATATTCAAAATTCAGTTCATAAAAATATCGCTTGTACTAAATGCCACTCCGATATAAATGTTGAGATGGTTAAAAATAAAGAGAAACAATGTAAAAATATTAAAAAAGTAGATTGCTCAAATTGTCATCAACAAGAGTCTGAACAATATATTAACAGTGGGCATGGTAAAGCATTTTTCGGAAAAAACAAAAATGCTCCATATTGTAGTACATGCCATGGAGGTCATAAAATACTTTCACGTTACGACGACACTTCACCCACCTACAGAAGTCATGTTCCTGAGTTATGTGGAAATTGTCATAAAAAAAACGGTAAAGCAACAATTAATACAAACCTTAAAGAGATAAACGTATTTAGCGAGTACTCATCAAGTGTTCATGGTAAAGGGCTAAACGAAAAAGGTATATTAGCAAGTGCAGTTTGTATCGACTGCCATACTTCGCACAACGTATTAAAAGAATCCGACGAAAACTCAACAATACATCCTAATAACGTACCAAAAACGTGTGCAAAATGCCATAATAGTATATACGAAGAGTATATATCGAGCGACCATGCCTATAAAGAAAATGATAAAAACAAAAAATATCCAACATGTGCTGTATGTCATACTGCTCACACCATTTCAGAAATAGACAAAGATAAATTTTTAACACAGATTACTTTGCAATGTGGAAGTTGTCATCAGAAGTTAGCAAAAACATATATGGAAACATACCATGGTAAAGCATATACACTTAACTATCTTAAAGCTGCACGTTGTTCTGATTGTCATGGAGCACATAAAATTTTAAATGTTTCAAATCCCGAATCAATGGTGTCGCAGAAAAATATCGTAAAAACATGTAAACAATGTCATGCAGAAGCTAATGTTGAGTTTGCAGGGTACCTAACACACGCTACACATAACGATAACAAAGTGCTTTATTACACATTTTGGGGAATGACAGGTTTGCTTTTAGGAGTATTTGGATTTTTTGGGTTACACACTCTTTTATGGCTTCCACGCTCAATAAAAGAAGCACGTAAAAAGAAAAAACATGTACATAAAGAAGGTGAGCAATTGTATTTCCGTAGGTTTAAACGGAACCAACGTGTTACACATATTTTTGTAATTTTAAGTTTTATATTGCTTGCACTTACAGGAATGATGCTAAAATTTGCACACATGGAGTGGGCAAACAATTTAGCTAAAATTGTTGGTGGTGTTCAATCGGCAGGACGAATACATCGTTTTGCTGCAATTATCACTTTCGGATATTTCTTTTTCCACTTAATAACTTTAATATTATTAAAAATTAAACAAAAAACAAGTTTTATGAAATTTATTTTCGGGAAAGACTCGTTAATGTTTAACAAACACGATGTTAAAGAGCTTATTGCAACTATGAAGTGGTTTTTAGGAAAAGGCGACAGACCTCGTTATGGAAGATGGACATACTGGGAAAAATTTGACTACATGGCAGTTTTTTGGGGAGTTGCAGTTATTGGTTTATCAGGATTAATATTATGGTTACCCGAATACTTTACAAGAATATTACCCGGGTGGGTTATTAATATGGCTCAAATTATTCATAGTGACGAAGCTTTGTTAGCCGTTGGATTTATTTTTACAATTCACTTTTTTAACACACATTTACGTCCAGAATCGTTCCCAATGGACACTGTAATTTTTACAGGTCATGTACCGGTAGAAGAATATAAAAAAGACCGTCAGGAAGAATACGAAGAATTAGAAAAAGCAGGGAAATTAGAGAATGTCGTTGTAAAGAAAGATATTCCTTTGTCGTGGATAAAGTTTATAAAGGTATTTGGGTATATTTTCTTATTTACCGGATTGTTGTTAGTTATTTTAATAGTTTATTCTTTGATAAGAGGCCAATATTGATTTAAAAAAAATCTTAAAATACCTTAATTTTTTTTTGTGAATAGAAAATTATTTCTATATTTACAAAATGAGAATAATTACATTTATTACAATTATAGCATTACTAACTGCAAACCAGTTGTTTACATTTTCGCAATCGACAATTCTCGAAAATGAACAAAATAAAGATACTACTTTAAAAATTACCGAACATCCTTCGGTAGATATTTATGGAAATTCGTGGGACACGATGTATGTTCGTTTAAGCAGGCACGAAAAAGTTAATTTGCAAGATTCTATTATTTTAAATTTATTAAATGAAGAAAATACTGCTTTTGTTATGCCTGTTCCCGGAAAAGTATTATCGGAGTTTGGTTGGAGGCATGGCAGAATTCATGCAGGAATAGACATACAGCTTAATAAAGGTGACTCAGTACATTCTGCATTTGACGGAGTTGTTAGAATGAGCAGATATTTTAGTGGTTACGGAAACATTGTTGTAGTAAGGCATTACAACGGATTAGAAACTTGTTACGCACACATGTCTAAGTTAATTTCAAAAGTAAACGATGTTGTTAAAGCCGGCGATGTAGTTGGGTTAGGAGGAAGAACAGGTCATGCAACATGTAACCACCTTCATTTTGAAGTAAGATACAAACAAGAGCCAATAAACCCCCGACTAATTGTAGATTTTGAAAATCAAAAAATAACTACCGAAAAATTAGTTGTCTCAAACGAAACATTTTTTCACAAAAACAAAAACACTAAAAATAAACAATCATCAAAAAACAAAATATTTAACGAACCAGTAAAAGGTTATTATACAATAAGGCAGGGCGATACTTTATATTCGCTTGCAAAAAAATATAATACTACTGTTGCTTCATTGTGCGATAAAAATAATATTTCTAAAAATTCGACTTTAAGAATTGGTCAGAAATTAAAGCTATAATCTTTGTTAAATATTTAAGATTAGCCCTTTCGACTTTTTATTTATATTAATTTCGCTCTCTTTAAACATATCTTTAGTCGGCTTATTTGACTTTTAAATTATGTAAGTGCACAAAAAACTCAATATATTAGAAGAGCAATTACATTAACAAAAGAATAATAGCGTAAATCGTCAGTAATAATAGGTGTTTTAGAGTTACTAATATAAAACATTAAAACATAATGTAATTTATAACCAACATTTTTATATTAATATTGTTGGTTACAACCAACAATATTAATATACACTTAATATAAAAAACCGAATAACCATAATGGAATATGGTTAGCGTAACCAGTTTCAATATTATCTGAAACAACAAATGAATTTTTTATATTTTTAATTTGTTTATTGGTTTTGTTTGCTCCACCTACTTCAAACAAATATTTTCGTTCAACAAAAAAATCTGCTTTACCCGAATATTGCAATACATGTCGGTTTGAAACCTGGTTCATAAAAAAGGTTTCTCTTAAAGCGCCTATTTCGGGAGTCTTATCGCACAAGGCATAAAAAAGAGAGGTGTTATTTAAATATATTTTTTCGGGTTTTGTTAAGTACCCTGTTGGTAATGTATTTTGTTTTAATAACTGGAACAACCCTGCATTATTGAGTAGCCAAAGGTATTTTAACAGCTGGTCTCTGCTTGTTCCAATTTTCTGGCTTAAATCGGTTATATTTGGTTTAAACGGTACACTGTCGCTTACAACCATCAATAATCTTTTAAGCTTAACAACAGTTTCGTAAGTTATTTTTTCGATGGCAGGTAAATCGGTCTCCACTGTGTGACCAACGCTCCAACGAATTTTATTTAAGTAATTATTTTTACCTTCTTGTATAAAAGGATAACAGCCAAACTGAAGATATTCGTGGAACAATTTTACTGGAACGATTTTTCTGGAAATATCTGATGCAATTTTCTTGTGATTTTGAATAATCTCATTCAATGTAAAAACATCAAATTCGGTTTTATTTACCATGCATAGGTATTCACGGAAAGAAAGTTCATGTAAAGTGTATTTTACAGCTCTGCGACTTAGGTCTGCCTCTCCTTTGTCTATTTGTAAAGCAGAAGATGATGAAAAAACGATAAATAAATCTGGGTAAGAATCGTAAAGGTTTTTAATTTCTTTCGACCATCCCGGATATTTGTGTACCTCATCAAGGCATAAGTACCTACCTCCCATTAACACAAAATAATCTGCCAACTCGGTTAGTGTATGATTTGTAAAATAAAGGTCATCTAGACTAACATATAAAGCATTTTTAATTTTGTTTTTTTTGATATGTTGTAATAAAAGTGTTGTTTTGCCTGTTCCTCTTGCGCCACGAATTGCTATAAGTCGTTCATTCCAGTCAATATCATCGAGCAAGTAACGACTAAAGGAAAGACTTACTGAGCGAAGAATACGTTCTGATTTGTCTGTTAATTTTTCCATATTATGTAGTTTTTAATCTACAAATATATAACTTTTTGTTGGTTGTAACAAACACTTTTTATTTTATTTAAAAAAAAGCGACTATTATGTCGCTTTCTTACATTTATTAATCATATAAATTATACCTGCCAGTTTTTAGTATAAGCTGTACCAATAACTCCTTTCTTGCAAAGTTTAGATGTCATAAATTCGCCCGAGTGTTTTGACTGTATTGTAATTGCTTCGGATATATCAGCATTACACGAATCGGTTATACAATTTAATATTGCTTTACGCGATTGAATTAAAATTTCGTCATCGGTAGATTCAAGACCTTTAATATCAGAAGGTAAATCGGATATTCTTTTACTATTAAAACTACGTTTTGTAATATTGTTGTTTTTGCCTGTAGCTATATTCCATGCAACCTTAATTGATTGCTCAAGCGTACCAGCATAATCGACAAGCCAACCAACAGCATCTTTTGCTTTAACTGATTTACCAGATAAAATAAACTTTAACAAGTCGTTATAATTTTCTTTTTTTACTTTTCTAAATGGCCAATGACAACCTTCCATTCCTGGTATTACAGGTAATGTTACCTCGGGCATTCCAAGTAATGTATTTTCTTCGGTAACAATATAGTGGCAATGTTCCATTAATTCTAAAAATCCACCTAAGCAACGTTTACCATTGATAAACCCAACAGAAGTTTTAAAATCTGTGTGCAACCTTCTGGCAGTTGCAGACCACACTTTACTTAGTTCGATACCTTGCTTTGCATCTTCAATAGCAGGGAAAAAATCTGTTGTATCGGCTCCAACCATTTGTGTAGAAATGTGAAAATCGCCTGTAACTATAATATTCTCGATTTTTTCGCACAACAACCAGTCTATTGCCCTGTTAAGTTCTGCATTAACATCGTGGTTATAACTTTCACGATTAATTGAAATTACTCCTACTCCATCGGAATGTTCGGCATTTACATATAATTGTTGCCATTCGGGTGTTCCAATATTATCAAATGCTTCGGGATACCAAGCTTGTTTAGCAGCTTCTTTATTAAGTTTATGATACCTTGAAACTATTTCGCAAGAATTTTTTGCACCGTACTTTCTAATTAATGCTAAAGTACCTATTCTGAATTGTGCACAAAGTTCGCCTATTAAATTCATTTGTGAATAATGCGAACGGTTTTCGTGAATTAATAAACTTGTCATTTGAAAAACCGGACCCAATAGCCATGCTTCAAACTCTTTGTATTCAGCATCGTTAAGCGACCAATCAATTAATGGTCTAAAATGGTCGAGTGGATACCAATTTGCTCCACTGTCTTTTTTCTCGTTTAAAATATTTGTTGGCGTAAATAAGCTACCATATTGTAAACTTAAATGATGCAAACACGACCATGTTAAAAAGTTTGCTCCTGCTGCGCCAATAGCGTCGTGGGCTCTAAAAGGATTTGGACCATAATATTTGCGGACATATTTATCAATTTTCCAGAATGGCATGTTGGTAGCTTCGTTAAACCTAGTTGCAGCAAGGGTTATTCCGCAGAATAACACATCGAGTACAAAAGCCCAGTTATCGCTAACTTGCATGGGTATTAAACCGAGTGACCATAAAAGTTTTGAACTTGCAGATGGTTTTGGTTCAACTATTTCCCATATTTTATTTATTTCGTGTGGAAAAGCAGGATGTGCAATGCCTACACCAAGCTGTGAACTTGGAAATCCGGAAGTAACTGACCAAATATTTATATCGGGAAAAGAAGTTTTAAATGCCTTATAATGTTCTTTTTTTACTTCAAGAATTTCTGGAATTGCTTCTATTAAAAGCTTTGGATTGTGCTGTGCAATACCTTTTGGCAATGATTTTCCATCATATGAATATTTAACAATATTGTTCATAATGTTGAAAGCACCTGCTTTACCAAAAGCCCTTACCAAACCCGGAAATTGTTTTGCTAACCCATCGGCAACACCCGGAAAATCGAGTGCTACAACTGTTATTCCGTATGGTTCAAGACGTGAGCCAAGTTGCATAGTTTTACCAGCACCAACAATACCATTAGCACCTGAAATAACTAACGAACCGCGATTCTCTGATTTTCCAAAAACCTCATCGACCATATCGTTGGCAGAAACAGGTAATTTACCATTTTTAAAAATATCTATAACAGACCCTAATCCTAGGGTTTCTATTGTGTCTTTTCTTATTTGTTTACTCATAATTTTTCCTCCTTTTTATGAAACTTTAAAAATTCCTGCAGTGCCAACATCACCGGCTGCACAACCAAAAATAAGCACATAACCACCACCAAGGTCAACAGCTTCTTCTAAACCTTCTATTATTGTTCGTGTTAGGGTTGGTGCTTGTGGATGTCCCCACACAAGTGAGCATCCTGTTTTATTCATTTTAGCCCAATCGAAATTTAATTCTTTAGCAAAAATGGCATCGTTAACTGCAAAAGGGTTATGGTTTTTAACAACTACCATATCGTTTACAGACAAGCCGGTTCGCTGAAGTAATTTTTTTACTGCTAAAGCAGGTGCTTCGGGCATTAAACCCGGTAAAGTACGAATATCTACTTTTGCAATAAATTCTATATTAATTTCTGGTTTTAAACTTAGTTCTTTTGCTTTTTGTGTAGAAGCAACAAGTAAAGTAGCTATTCCGTCAGCAGCATGAGTTTGCGTACCGGAAGTTATGCAAGAATCGAGTTCTCTCATTTCCTTTAACGATTGTAAAGTAATTTGTCTAACTCCAACATCTTCGCTTAATGTACCTACTTTTTTGCCCTGTACATTTAATATATCGAATGGGAATAGCACTCTGTCTAAAAAGCCAGAGTTTTTAGCATCAAAATACTGTTTATACCTTAAAAAAGTTAATTCATCAACTTCGCTTCTGTTTATTTTATATTTTCTGGCAGTTTTACCGGCCGTTTCCAACATTGAGCTACCTGTTGACGGGTCGAAACCAAAATTGTCCCACACATCTGAAATGGCTTCTGTTCTTCTGTAACTTCGTCTCTCAGGGAAAACACCTACAGGTGAGTCGCTTGTTCTGTCGAAAGTAAGTACACCGGCAACATCGTACGATTTTGAATTTACCTCAGAAC
>Ga0172375_10013601_pt1 | contig 10071 bp, 8 predicted proteins | sample LakKiv1m_FD_114537 | JGI IMG/M metagenome (GOLD analysis project Ga0172375, IMG submission 114537) | Freshwater microbial communities from Kabuno Bay, South-Kivu, Congo - kab_092012_11.1m | ecosystem: Environmental > Aquatic > Freshwater > Lake | place: Democratic Republic of the Congo...
ACCTGCAACCAAAGCAACGCGACCTGCGTCCCCTTGTGCTGGGCTTCTTCGACCGGTATCTCAAGCCTCGCGCGGCGAAGTGAAGTGGCCTGCAATGGTCAGGCGGTTCTCAATATTGTCACAAGTGTCCCTGACGAGAACGCTGTCGCCCTCGTTGTAGCCGGCTTCGACGTTTGGTTGAGTCAATAATGTGCCTGCGAAAGAGTCTTCGGAAAGCATCTGTTCAATTCTCACTCGTACCATTTCCCCGTGCGCTGTATCCGATGGAAGCCAGACTTGAATGTCATCAAAGAACCATGGAATGCGATAGGGATCGAGCCATGACAGATTCCGAAAGTCGGCGTAGTGCGGTTTGTAGTAATTCTCGACGATGGACGGGATGGACGAAAGATGCAACGCCGTCATCTCGGCGTCTGTCATCTTCCGGCACGTCAATGCGGTGAGAGGCGCATTTCGCGCGACCACGAGATGTCCGTCATCCAAGATGGCGGCGCCGGTCCCATGGCGAAGATAGAACAGACGTTCATCCTGCCCCAACACATTCCGGGTGAGTCGCGGATATCCGTCTGACGAAAACACCAGAAAGGAATCAACTCGAACCGTGATGCCGGCTACGTGATCCAGAAACACAAATCCCGCGGCATGTGTTCCGTAGGGTTTTATCTGCGGCACGCGCGGGAAGGCCGAGTCCACGTCAATGATGATCCAGGAAAGCAGATGATCGAGAAAGAATTTGTCTTCCCGATATGGTTGCTCGCTGGTCATCACGCAGAATCTACACAGCCGAACCTCGTCAGGAAAGGTCGTTCTCGTTCTTGTTTTTCGCACATATCCGTTATAGATTTCGTATCCAACCGGAGCCTGCCATGAACAAAATTACTCGCCGCACTTTTCTGAAACAATCCGCCGCCGCTATTGCTGCTGCCAGCGCACTCCCAAGCATCAACGCGCTCGGCGCGAACGAAAAGGTCGTCATCGGCGTCATGGGGCCGGGCGGACGCGGGACGCTGTTGACGGACAAATTCGCCCAGCGCAAAGACGTTGTCATCTCTTGGGTCTGTGACCCCGACACGCGGAAGTTCGCGCGCGCGTGCGGTGTGGTCGAGAAAGCGCAGGGCCGAAAGCCGAAGACGTCACAGGATTTCCGAAAGATGTTGGAGGACAAGAGTGTGGACGCCATCATCAACGCCACGCCGGATCATTGGCATTGCCTCGGCTCGATTCTGGCCTGCCAGGCCGGCAAGGACGTCTATGTTGAGAAACCGATGTCGTACAACATCTTTGAAGGCCGCAAGCTGGTCGAGGCGGCGGCCAAGTACAAACGCGTTGTGCAGGTGGGCATGCAGAGCCGAAGCGCGCCATACGTCCAGAAAGCGGTGGACTGCATCAAGGCCGGCAAACTCGGCGACGTGCATCTGGTGCGTGTGTTCAACATGATGCAGCACTCGCCTATGAAGGCCGCCGCCGAACAACCGGTGCCGCAGGAACTCGACTACGACATGTGGTGCGGTCCCGCCGCGAAACTGCCCTACACACCCAGCCGTCGCTGGCTCAACCTCTATGAATACAGTTGCGGCCCCATCGCCGGCGACGCCGTGCATCAGGTTGACCTCGCGCGCATGCTGATGGGCGACTTTCCCGCGCCGAAATCGGTGCAGGCCACCGGCGGGATTTATCATTTGAAGGACGGGCGCGACACGCCCGACACGCAGTTTGCCGCGTTTGAGTATGACGGCTGGACGCTCCAGTTCGAGGCGACGCTCTGGACGCCTTATATGAAAAAGATCTCGAACGAAATCCGCGAGGGCGACCTCTTCCCGAACTGGCCGTTCTGCGCCACGCGCGTCGAAATCTACGGGACCAAGAGTTTCATGTTCTTCGGCCGGCACGGCGGCGGCTGGCAACTCTTCGACGCTAACGACAACGTCGCCGAGTTCGCCTACGGTCGCCCCGGCGACGCGCCGCACATCGAGAACTTCATCCAGTGCATCCGCTCGCGCCAGAACGCCAACGCCAACGCCGAGCACGGACACCGTTCGGCGATGATCTGCCATCTGGCCAACATCGCCTGCCGTGTCGGCAACAAGAAACTGGCGTTCGACGCGAAGACTGAGACGTTCCCCGATTGCGCCGAAGCGAACAAGTACCTCAAGCGCGAGAGCTATCGCAAACCGTGGGTCATGCCGGATCAGGTGTAGCGCGAGAACGAGTTCAGTGACGCCTACTGCAACGGCTTGATGGAGATGTTGCGGAACTCCACCGGGTCGCTGTGCCCGGCGAAACCGAACGAGCCGGACGTGCGGTCCTTGCCGGGATGCGGTTTCTTGCCCATCGTCTCGGTGACCTTCGAGAGGTCGCAATCGAGAATGACCGTGCCGTTCAACTCGACCTTGATCGTCGAGCCTTTGACGGTGACCTCTTGGTAATTCCAGTCGCCGATGGGCCGCTGGTAACCACGCGCGGCGGGCACCATGGCGTAGGCGGAGCCGTGCGCCTGGCGCGGATCAATCTTGCCGCGGACTTTCTCGTAGTTGTCGTCGAGCACTTGCAACTCGCACATCGCGTCGTACGCGGCGTTGCCCTTGCCGGAGTAACGGATAGCAAGGCCGTTGTTGCCGCCGGGCGGCAGCTTGAACTCCAGCCGCGCGATGAAGTCGGAGAACTCTTCCTTCGTGTAGATGACGCCGCCCTTCTTCGGGATCCACCCGATGGCGCCGTCCTTGACTTGGCAGCCCTCCACCGCCCCGGCCCAGCCGTCGAGGTTCTTGCCGTTGAAGACGGACTTGAAGCCTTCGGGGTCTTTTCCGCGCAACAGCTTGTTCGCTTCGTCGCCGGGAATCTCGCGGATGAAAATGTTTCGCCACCGAATCTCGCCGCCGTGCGTCTGAAGTTGGATCGGCCCCTCCGGCGGAACCGGCACGATGGGGTCAGTTACCGCACGCGGCGGGTCCTTGGGTTTCCTGCGGCCAAAATAGTTTTCCAGAATCGCGCCGTCCACGACCAGCTTCTCATTGAGCCAGACCCACGTGCGCGAGCCGCATTGGATGATGCGGAAATGGTTCCACTCACCGAATGGTTTGTCGGCGAGCACGAGGGGGTCTTTGCCGGGCGCGCCGGCAGTGTTGTTCCAGAGACCACCGGAGCCTTTGTCGGCGCCGATCTTCCACTTGCCGCCCGCCTCGGTGTAATCCCAAATCTGCACTTGCGGCACGCCCTTGAGGTAAATGCCGCTGTCGGCTTTCGGAACAGTCTTGTAGTCAACCAACAACTCAAAGTCGCGGTAGTTCTTCTCGGTCGTCGCATACAGTCCTTTGCCGTCGTTGACCAGTTCGCCGTTCTCGACGCGCCAATGCTTGGCGACGTCTTCAACGCCGGCGTCGTGTTTCTTCTGGAACTCCTCCGGCGCGAGCGCCATCCATTTGCGCGGGTCTTCAGTGGACGCGCCCCACCAGCCGGTGAGGTCCTTGCCGTTGAACAGCGCGGTGAATCCGGGCGGCGGTTCGTTCAGCGCGCGGTGGTTACCGGCGCACGCGGTGACGGTGAGAGCTAAAGCAACAAGCACCGTGTAATTGAAGATGGTTTTCATGGCAGTGGACGACTTACCACGAAACACGCGCAAGTTACAAAACAAAACTATTTCGATGTCAGGCTACGCGCACGCCGCGGGCTTTCAGATACTCCTTCAACGGCCGGATTCCGATGATGTTGAAGTGGAACACCGAGGCCGCCAAGAGCACTGTGGCGCCGGCCTGCGCGGCCTCGTGGAAATGTTCCATCGTGCCCGCGCCGCCGGAAGCGACCACCACCGCATCGGTCGCAGCCCGAATTTGTCGGATCAACGGCAGATCGTAGCCGGTCTTGACTCCATCGGTGGACTTGCTCGTCGGCAGGATCGTACGGACGCCATAACCGTTGACGCGCTTGGCCCATTCGATGGCATCCGCGCCGGTGGCGGTCCGTCCGCCGTCAATGTACACCTCGTAGCCGGACGGCATCGCCTTGGACTGCGCCACGTCAATGGCCACCGTGACGCGCTCCACTCCGAGTTCTTTGATCATCTCAGCAATGACGTTCGGTTTGCGAAACGCCGCGCTGCTGGTGGAGATCGCGTCCGCCCCGGCTTTGATCACCGCTGCCGCCGATGCCACGTCCGCAATCCCGCCGCCTGCGGTGAACGGTATCGTGGTGACTTCGGCTACGGCCTTCACCACGTTGAGCATCGTGCGGCGGCCCTCGACCGTGGCGGTGATGTCCAGCATCGCCAGTTCATCCGCGCCGGCTTCGCAATACGCCCGCGCACAGGTCACCGGGTCACCGGCGTCACGAATGTCAACGAACCGGACGCCTTTGACAACCCGCCCGTTCTGCATGTCGAGGCACGGCATGATGCGCACCGTGCCCGCTGGCCAGGACTTTTTCATGTTCGCAGTTCCTCCGATGGTCAAATGGCTTCGATGGTGGACGGTGGTTTGGCGGTGATGTTGTAGGTGACGCTGACCACCCCGGGCACTCGCTCGGTAATCAGACGGCCCAGCCGTGCGAGGGTCTTGAACGGCAGCGCGGTGGGCGTGGCCGTCACGGCATCCTGACTGTCCCAACAACGGACCTCGATCTGATAGCCGAACTCCCGCCGTCCATTGCGGATGCCCGTGACGCGGTCTTCGTGCAGAATCGCGAGGCACTGGAATGCCGGGACTCCGGCCAGCTCGCTTTCCACGATGGCGGTGGCTTGGCTCACCAGTTCGATTCGTTCCGGTGTGACTTCGCCGATCACGCGCGCAGCCAACGCTGGGCCGGGGAACGGCGGCCGGTTGTAAACGCTCGCCGGCAATCCCAGCGCGCGACCGACCCGCCGCACCGCCGGTTTGCGCAGATTGATCAACGGCTCGAGCACGGTGTAACCATAGGCCTTGCGGGTATCAATCCCGAGCTGGGTCAGGATGTTGTGCTGGCGTTTGATTCCGGCCACGGTTTCCTCGACGTCGGTCAGGATGGTTCCGTGCAACAAGAATTTGGCGCCGCTCTCCCGGACAAGCCGACCGAAAACCTTCTTGTAAAACGCGTCCGTGATGGCCTGCCGTTTCTTTTCGGGATCGGTCTTCCCTTTCAGTTCTCCAAAAAACTCGCGGCGCGCATCCACGCGAACCACCTTGACGCCGTGCTTGCGAAATAGCGCGACGACCCGTTCCGGTTCCCCGGCGCGCATCAGTCCGTGATCAATGAAAAACGTATGCAACCGCGACCCCAACGCGCGATGCGCGAGCAGGGTCACGACCGACGAATCCACGCCGCCAGAAAGAGCGTTGATGGCTGAGCCATTGCCGACGGAGCGACGGAGTTCCTCGGACTTTTGAGCGATGAATTTCTTTGTGTCCAATTTCGCCAAGGTGATTTCTGGAATCTTCATGATACGATCTCCTGTGTGTTGAATGTCGTGAACCAGTGAACATTGTGCTTCTCCACCCGCCGGCGCGAAGTATAGCAGCCTGCGAACCCTTTGCGCCAGCAAAATACTCGTTTGCTGTTGGCTTCCCCCTCTGGGATTTGGTAAGTGTGGACCATGCGACAATTTGTTTTTCTGTGGTTGTTCCTCTGCAGCGTTTGGACCGTTCAATCCGCCGACAAACCGGCCGGCATCATCGCCGCTGGAACACCGTCGGCGACGCCGTATTTTGTTCAGGACACCGGCGTGGCGGGACCGATCGTGTTGATCAGCGGGGGCGTCCACGGCAACGAGACGGCCGGGGCGCAAGCCGCTGACCAGATCCGTCACTGGCGTATCACGCGAGGCAAGCTCGTCGTCGTGCCGCGCGCCAACGTTCTCGCGCTGGATGCCGACAGACGCAACACGCCGGACGAATCGGTGGCGCTCGGCAACCTGAACCGCAATTTCCCCCGCGCCGCCAGCAATGAACCGCCACGAGGCGTGCTGGCCACTGCGCTGTGGAACTTCGCGCGCCAGCAGAAACCGACGTGGGTCATTGATCTGCACGAAGGCGGGGACTTCAACGGAATGGGCACAAAAAGCGTCGGCAGCAGTCTCATCGTGTTCCCAACGACCGAAGGCAGGTGCGTTTCCACTGCAATGCACGCCGCTGTCAATGCCACCATCACCAACGAGAATTACCGCTTCACGCTCCTCGGATCGCCGGTTGACGGCAGCTTTGCCCGCGCCGCCGGCGCGCATCTTCGCTCGCACGCGATGATCCTTGAGACGACGATGAAATCACAGCCGTTGTCGTTGCGCGTCCGCCAGCATCGCGTCATGGTCCACGCGTTGCTGAAACAGCTCAACATGATCGGCGACTCGACGACGGTGGATCAGATCGCCGATCCGAGCGCGGCTGTGCGAGTGGCGTTGTACGACGCAGCCGGCACGGGCGGTTCCGGCGTGTCGCAAATCCGCAAGATCATGGCTCCTGTAAGGAACACGACGGTGGCCGAAGTCGGGCCGGATGAAATCCAGAACGGCGCTCTCTCGCAGTTCAACGCGCTCATCTGCCCCGGTGGCACTGGCGGCGGTCAGGCGCGCGCCATCGGCGAGGATGGCCGCGCGCACATCAAGAAATTCGTCGAGGACGGCAACGGCTACATCGGCATCTGCGCCGGGGCGTATCTCGCCACGAGCGGTTTCTCGTGGGGATTGAAAATCCTCGATGCAAAAACCCCGTCGCCGAAATGGGAGCGCGGCCGGGCTGTGGTGAAGATTGAACTCACCGACAAAGGCCGGCAGATTCTCGGCAACCGTCCGGGGCTGCTGGACTGCAAGTACCACAACGGCCCGCTCCTTTGCCCGGCGAAGATCGAATCGCTGCCCGACTACGAGGTACTCGCGTTCTTCCGCACTGAGGTTGCGAAGAACAACGCGCCCGAAGGCATCATGATCAACTCGCCTGCCATCGTCGCCGGACGTTGCGGCAAGGGGCTCGTTCTCGTCATCAGCCCGCACCCGGAACAGACCGATGGCTTGGAGGAATTCGTGCCGCGCGCCATCGCGTGGGTCACGCAGCAAGGACAATAGTAGTCATCTCGCTCCGCGAGATGATCCGCATTCCCATGACCTCACGCGGAGCGTGAGGGCTACTTTGGTTTTGCGCTTGTGCCCGTCGGGGCTGGGGCTACACTGCCCGCGAAACTTCAACGGAGGACAAGCAGATGAACACTGACAACATTTCACAAACTTCTCGTCGTGAATTCCTGAAGACTTCGGCGGTGCTGGTCAGTTCCGCGGTGGCGGGGTCGCTCGCGGTCGAAAGAAGCGCATACGCGGCAGGCAGCGGTACGATCAGGATTGGCTTGGTCGGTTGCGGCGGACGCGGCTCGGGCGCGGCCACGAACGCCATGAACGCCGGCCAAGACGTCCAGCTTGTGGCGATGGCGGACCTGTTCCGCGACCAGCTCGACAAGAGTTTGAAACGTCTGAAGACGCAGAAGCCCGACCAAGTCGCAGTGAAGGATGACCACTGTTTCGTCGGGTTCGACGCCTACAAGCAACTCATCGCAAGCAATGTGGACGTGGTGCTCATCGCGCCGACGTCGTGTTTCATCCCGTGGATTCTGAAGGCGGTCATTGACGCCGGCAAACACGCGTTCTGCGAAAAGCCGCACGGCATTGACGTGCCCGGCGTGAAGATGGTCGAGGCCGCCTGCGCGATGGCGAAGCAGAAGAAACGGAGCCTCGTGTCGGGCCTTTGCTGGCGTTACAGCAACATCGTGGGCGAGACGATGAAGCGAGTCCATGGCGGCCAGATCGGCGAGATCGTCGCGGTGCAGGAGAACTATGCCAGCGCGCCCTACGGCGTGCACGAGCGCGTGCCGGAGTGGAGCGAGATGGAGTTCCAACTTCGCAACTGGTATCACTTCAATTACCTTTCCGGCGACCAGACCTCGCAGCAACTCATCCACAGCATTGACAAAGGCTCGTGGGCGCTGGGCGACAAGCCGCCGTTGCGCGCGTGGGGCATGGGCGGCCGTCAGGTTTGCACGGACTTGAAGTACGGCGACCAATACGACCACCAATGCGTCATCTTCGAGTATCCCAACGGCGTGCGGATGTACGGTTTCACGCGCGACATGCCGGACTGCTGGCGTCAAACATCCGACTACATCATCGGCACCAAGGGACGCGCCATCCCGATGGACGGCGTGATCGAAGGCGAGAAACCGTGGAAGTTCGACGGTCAGAAGAACAACATGACCGACGCCGAGCAAGCCGCGTTGATGGACTCCATCCGCCACGGCAAGCCGATCAACAACGGCAACTACATGTGTCTCAGCACGCTGCTGGGCATCGTTGGGCAAATGGCGATCTACAGCGGCCAGATGATCGAATGGGACAAGGCGATGCAATCCAAACGTGTCCTCACGCCACCCAACATCAGCCTCACCAGCGAACCGCCTGTCAAACCCGGTCCCGGCGGCATCTACCCCGCGCCGATGCCCGGCAAGGCGGAGTTCGCCGCGTGGCAGATGTAAAACCACCATCGAGCAATGAAGACTCAGAAGACGGGAATTTCCCGGCGACAGTTCCTGCAAGACGCCGGCTTGGTATTCGCAGGAGTCGCATACGCGACCGCGGCGACACCCGGGAAACCTGTGGAGACCGACCCGGACAGTGGAGCGGAGATTGTTCAACTCACGGATGACGGGCGGCACACAGATGACATCTACGGCGAGCAGCCATACTCGCCGCGCGAAAGCAACCGGATCGCCGTTGAACACGCCGCGTCAGACAAACGCGATGGCGGCATCTCCATCGTGGATTTGACGGACGGCTCGGTGCATCCGGTCGTCACCAGCAATCCGCGCTTCCCGGCGTTCCACGCGTGGGGAGACTACCTCTACTATCAGGAAACCGTCGGCCACAAACTCGTCCTCAGGCGTTGCCATTACCAGACGTTCGCGAAGAACGAGGTGATGGAACTCCCGAAGATGGAGGGCCGGTTCAGCTACGGCACCGTGTCGCAAGACCATCGTTACTATGCCGTCAGCTTCCATCCTGAGGCCGGCGGCAGCAAGGTTCTTCTCTTCGACCTGAAGACCGGCAAACGTCGCACGTTGATCGAAGGAACGGAGTATCATTTCAAGCACGAGCAGTTCTCGCGGGACGGGCGAAACCGCGTGCTCATCCAAGCCAACAAGATGCCGGATGTGAAGGAGGTGCGCTTGGGCGCGCTGGACGTGGATCGCGAAGGCGTCCAGTGGTTCCCCGCCGACCGTCCCCACACGCTGCGCCCGACCGGCCACGAAGCGTGGGTCGGCACTTCGGGGCGGATCCTGTTTTCGACAGCAAGCGCCAAGGACAGCCAAGGCAACGTCTGGACCGCGGCGCTTGGCGATGCCGTGCCGGTGCTCGTCAGCAAGACAACGACTCGATTCGGTCATGTGAGTGTATCACGATGCGGAGGGTTTTGGATTGGCGATGCCACAGGCGAAAAAGGCGTGCCCATTCACATCGGTTTAGTGAAGGGTGGAGTGCATCGGCGGCTGGCGTTCAGCCGCACCGTGCACGACGGCAAACAATGGTCGCACACGCATCCGTATCTGACCGCCGACAATCGCTGGCTGATCTTCAACTCGACGCGTTCCGGCGGCGCGCAAGTGTATGGCGCGCGCCTCAAAAAAGGTTTTCTCGACAGTTTGTGATCCTGCATCTCGGCGGCGCACGAACTCCGTTTCCGTGAACAAGCCGTATTCTCTGGTTGCCACATCAATGTTATAGCTATAACATTGATGTGGCAGGCCAGCGGGATACTGCAGAACGGAATGCCAGTGTCCAGCGGTTCTGATGTCAGGCGACTGAGACCGGAGTGTCAGGTTTTGAGATTGTAGGCTATGGCGAAAACAGCGGCATTGCGCTAGACTGCTGTGCCATGAAGACAATCTGTGGCCGTTTCCTTGTCTCGTGTACAGTAACGATCTTGTTTGGAGTGGCCAGTTCGTTTGCCGGCGAGCCGACAGTGGGACAGTTGCACGTCGGTTGGGCGACGGTGGACATCACGCCATCCGCACGGGTGGTTCTGGACGGCAGCGGTTACAAGCGGGTCACCAAGGAAGTCGAAGACCCGGTGA
>Ga0172375_10013602_pt1 | contig 10071 bp, 8 predicted proteins | sample LakKiv1m_FD_114537 | JGI IMG/M metagenome (GOLD analysis project Ga0172375, IMG submission 114537) | Freshwater microbial communities from Kabuno Bay, South-Kivu, Congo - kab_092012_11.1m | ecosystem: Environmental > Aquatic > Freshwater > Lake | place: Democratic Republic of the Congo...
CCCGGAAAAAGGCTCTTTGAAATCAGGCCTACGCTCTAATTCTTTATCCGGATCGTCGGGGACGTGGCCTTTAACTGCGCTAACATCCAGCGGAGAAGGCAAAAACATCGTCACCGCGTCCAGCAGTTTCTGCACCCCTTTATTTTTTAACGACGCTCCGCAGAGCACCGGTACAGCCTTATTGGCAACCGTTCCCGCTCGTATAGCCTTGATCAATTCTTCCTTATTAATAGTATCAGGTGCTTCTAAATATTTTTTGGTCAGCGCTTCATCAAAGGCTGCTGCCCGCTCTAACATCATATGGCGGTATTTCTGCGCGCTTTCAGCTAAATCCGCAGGAATCTCTTCAATACGGTAATCCTTGCCCTGCGTTTCATCCTGATAAATATATGCCTTCATATCCAACAGGTCCACTACCCCAGCAAAAGTGTCTTCCTGGCCGCAGGGGATCTCTAACGGAATAGTATTTCCACCCAACTGCTCTTCTATCCCTTTAAGTGTACCGAAAAAATCCGCGCCTGTGCGGTCCATTTTGTTGATGAACGCGATCTTAGGCACATTATATTTATCCGACTGGTGCCAGACGGTCTCTGATTGCGGCTCGACCCCGCCTACGGCGCAAAAAACCGCCACTGCCCCGTCTAAAACTCTTAAACTGCGCTCGACCTCGACGGTAAAATCCACATGCCCCGGGGTATCGATCAAATTAATGCGGTGCTCTTTCCAGAAACAAGTCGTAGCTGCCGCAGTAATAGTAATTCCTCTTTCTTGTTCCTGTTTCATCCAGTCCATAGTGGCCTTACCGTCATGGACTTCTCCGATTTTATGCGATTTACCAGTATAGAAAAGAATGCGCTCGGACAGAGTAGTCTTTCCGGCGTCGATGTGCGCCATGATGCCGATGTTACGCGTTCTTTCTAAGCTGTATTTTGGTGTTGGGAGGGCTTCGGGCTCTTTAGGCTTTTCAGCAACCGCGGGTTCTTCGACAGGAGCAGGTACCTCGGTGGGGGGAGGTATTTCGATGGGAGGAGGCTCTACAGGAGCGGGTTCAACAGGAACTTCTACTACAGGCGCCGGCGGCTTGACTGCGGGTTTCTCCTCAACCGCAGGTACAACTGTATCCAAATCCGAAACCTTAGCCTCTGCCTGAGAAATAACCTTATTCTTTAAAGCGACTAATTCCTCGATCAGAGTGCGGGTCTTCTCCTCCTGCGCCTCCAGCGATTTTTCTAATTCCGTATATTCGTCGTTGAGCTTGCTAAACTCGGCCTTAGGTACCCACTCACTATTCTGCTCTTTTTTCTTATACGCATTAATCGTCTCTTTCAGGTCTTTTATTTCTTTTAGATCCCGCTCGATCTGATGCCGCTGCGACTCTATCTGGTCTGCTTGCTCCTTAATCTTATTATCCAGCTCTTTGAGCCGCAGGTTTAGATCCTGGATATCTTTGTTTAAGTTTACCCCTTTAGAAAAGTGCTCCTCGGTCTCTTTCTCCCGCTCGGCAAACTTATTTCTTAATTCCAGGTTCTCGGCCTTGGCCTTATCCAGCATCGCCTCTGACTTTGCCACCCACTCCTGCCGGCGGTTAAGCTCTTCCTGGAATTTCGCCTCTTTGGCTTTCGCCTCCTCGATATATTTTTTATCTTTATCGTACTGGGCCCTGATCGTAAAAAGCTCCCCTTCCAGAGAATCAATTTGAGCCTGAAGTTTCTGCTCCTTTAATTCCCGGCCCTCCTGATCAGGACGCGCAGGCTCTACCGGCCGCTTCTTGGGCTTAAGGCCTCCTTGTGCCGGGGAGACAAAAATTCCCGCCAGGGCATAGACGATGAGGCCAATGCCGATGACTAAAATGACGATAAAGATATTACTCATTATTTACCTTGCAGCGCTTCGATCACCCTCTGGCTTACCTTGTTCTTCCTTAAATAATCGATGTCATTTGCGGTAAGCACCAGCTTGGTGTTGGTGGAACGGATCTTATCGATAATAAAATCGTCGCTGGTCTTACGGGAAGTCATGTCAACAACCTGCTGCATAGTCACCTGTTCAGTTGCAGCTACCTCTGTTTTCTGACCCGGCTTATCGATCTGTGCGCCTACCAAAGCCCCTGCGCCAGCACCTACTGCCCCACCGATCAACGCGCCCTCTACCCCGCTACCCGACTGATGGCCGATGATCCCGCCGGCTAAAGCGCCCACTGCGCCGCCTATGCCTGCGCCTTCAGCAACCCTGGTTTTGTTGGTTTCACAACCTAATGCCACCACTACCAGCCCTGCGCTTAAAACAACTGCCAGAACCTTTTTCATTACTCCTCCTTTTTTAGTCTCTCCATCCTTTGTTTGATCTTTGCCTCATATCCTATATCCGTTGGCTCGTAATATTTTACCTTTTTACGTGTGTATTTCTGTTTTACATAATGGCCGGGAAAATCATGCGCGTATTTATAATCTTTGCCGTGGCCGAGCCTTTCCCCGTCACCGGTGGCGTCTTTCAGGTGGTCCGGGACCTCCTGCACTTTATTATTTTCAACATCAGCATAGGCTTTGTCAATAGCTAAATAGCTGGCGTTGGATTTTTGCGCGCAGGAGACATAAATACAGGCTTGGGCCAGAGGGATGCGTGCCTCGGGCATACCCACAAATTCAGAAACTTGCAATGCTGCGTTAGCCAAGACCAGCGCCAAGGGATCGGCATTCCCTACGTCTTCAGCAGCGAGAATACAGATGCGCCGGGCGATAAAACGCGGGTCTTCCCCGGCATAAAGCATCTTCGCCATCCAGTATAAAGCCGCGTCTGGATCCGAACCGCGCATAGACTTAATAAAAGCCGAAGCAGTATCATAATGCCCGTCTTCATCGTGGTCGTAGACTACGGCTTTCTTCTGAATGGACTCTTCGGCAGCCTCTAAGTTAAAATTAATCACCCCGTCTTTTGCAGGCGGAGTAGTCAGCACGCCTATCTCCAAAGCATTTAAAGCCCTGCGCGCATCCCCTTCCGAGGTCTTGGCCAGAAAGTCCAACGCTTCTTTCGCCGCCCTAATCTTCATCTTCCCTAACCCGCGCTCTTTGTCTTTTAGCGCGGCATTAAGGATCGTAAATATCTCATTTGTCTTCAAAGATTTTAATTCACAGACCAGCGAGCGCGATACCAGCGGCGAGGCAATGGAGAAAAACGGATTATGCACGGTAGCGCCGATTAATACGGGGTTACCATCCTCCACATCGGGAAGGAGGACATCCTGCTGCGCCTTATTAAAACGGTGGATCTCGTCGATAAAAAGGATGGTCTTCTGGCCGGAAGTCCTTTTTTTAAGTTTGGCCTGCGCGATGATACGTCTTAATTCCTCGACATTGGAAGTGGTGGCGTTGACCGAGGCGAAAGCGGATTTGGTGGCATTGGCAATGCAGTAGGCTAAAGAAGTCTTCCCGGTCCCCGGCGGGCCGAAGAGTATAAGCGAACTTAAGCGGTCGGCAACGATTGCGCGGCGCAAAAGTTTGCCCTTACCTAATATGTGCGCCTGGCCCACGAATTCGCCGAGTTCAACCGGGCGCATGCGCACAGAGAGGGGAAAATCCTGGGAGATCTTTTGGGTTTTTTCGGGGAATAGATCCATAAAGGAGCGGCCTCAATAAAAAACCCCGCGCAAGTGCCGTTGGAACGATCACTCATGAACCGCTTGGTATCAGGTGGGTGCCCTATCCGGGCGCCTTAGCGCCGGCGGAATGATCAGGCTCCCTTGATAATAGTGTTGGTTCAAAAATTATCAATTTTCCAACGTGCACCGCAGGGTCAATTAAAGTATAGCACATTAGATCCGGATAAACAAATCAGCGAATCGTCGCACCGAATCTTCCGGTCAAAAGAGCATTTAACTTTGCGTGCACGGGGGCGACTTCTGCTTCGGTCAAAGTCCGCTCGTCAGAGCGATAGATACACGATATCGTAAGCCCGCGCCAACCCGCGGGGACTTGTTTACCTTTGTAAAAATCCGTCACCTTTAATTCTTTAAGCAGCGGCTCGCCGCTAGAGCGCAGCGCCTGAAAAATATCTTCGATACCGAGCTCCTCCCTTAATAAAAGGCTTATATCGCGCGTGATCCCGGGGTACTTAGGAGGGGCTGTGAATTTTTTCTTCAGATTAAGCACAGGGATCACATTATCCAGCGAGAGCTCCGCGACAAAGACCTCCCTGTTTTTGATATCAAACAGCTCTAAGGCGCTCCGGGATAATCTGAACATAGCGCCGGCCTTCTTTCCCGCGACTTCTATGCGGACACTCTGTCCGTCAGGCGAAAAACTGAATTCTTTTATCCCCAGCCTTAAAAGCATGTTTTCGATTATGCCTTTTAAATGCAGTAAGCCCGCCTCATCCTTGACCATCCCCTGCTCCAGAGAGAGGGATTTTCTGCCGCAGAGAAGAACGCCTAAACACAATTCTTCTTTAGGGCCCTTATCAGATGCGTAAAACCTCCGGGCTACTTCAAAAAGATTTACATATTCCTGTTTTTGGTTTAAATTCAGGCTGGCGCATTTTACCAGGCTCGGCAAGATGCTGGTCCTTAATATCTCCTGCTCCCGGCTTAAAGGATTGCGGATCTCCACTGCCTGTAAATTCTCCGTTGAGCCCAGGCTCTTGGCTAAATTGCGCTCGGTCAAGCTGTAGGTTATCGCCTCATTCAAGCCTAATCCGGTAAGAATATTTTTTATTAAAGCGGCCGCATCCAACACGCCCCAGCTAAAAGCCTGCGGTTTTATGGACGGAATAGTCCGGGGTATTAATTCGTATCCGTAAATACGGGCGATCTCTTCGATCAAATCCACGTCCAGCGCGGCATCCTGGCGGTGCGATGGGGTTAAAACGCTGAATTTAGATTTTGACTTTGCCTTGACTGTAAATCCCAACGCCTGCAGTATTATCTTAATTTTCTGCGCGGGGATCTTCACTCCCAAAACCCTGGCTACTCTAGCGCAATCAAGGATTATGTTTTTCGCGACGACCTTGCTGGTGCCTGCGCTTTTAGCTAAAACAGTCTTACCCGGACTAAGTTTTTCAATTAAATCCGCAGCCAGCTGCGAGGAAGGCTCCACTGCTGACGCATCCACAGAGCGCTCAAAGCGGTAAGCTGACTCGCTCTGCAGGCCCAACGCCTGCCTGGCCTTACGGATCAAAATAGGATTAAATACCGCAGCCTCCAAAAGAATATTCTTAGTGCCCTCCGTCACTTCCGTGTCTTTCCCGCCCATGATCCCGGCGCAGGCAGCCGGTTTACGCGCATCCGCAATGACTAAAATATCCGGCGAGAGCTGTTTTACTTCTCCGTCGATAGTAACGATTTTTTCTCCGGGGCGCGCGCGGCGCGCAATAATAGATGACCCGCTTAATTTATCCAGGTCAAACGCATGCAATGGTTCTCCGGTTTCAAATAAGACGTAGTTTGTGATATCTACAATATTATTTACGCTTCGGCAGCCTACTAATTCCAGCCTGGACCTTAGCCACTCCGGGGAAGGCCCGACCTTAACCCCGCGGATGATCTTAGCCGTGTAAAGCGGGCAATCTTTTTTATCTTCTATTTTGATTTCTAGATTCTCTGTTTTTAAATTTTTAATTTTGACCTGTGATTTTGATCTTTGGATTTTGATCTTTGAATTTGTAATAGCCGCTACTTCTCTGGCAATGCCCGTGACACTCAACCAGTCCGGCCGGTTAGAGGTAATTTCTATCTCAAAAACAAAATCACCATGCTTCTGCTCCAGCGAGACCACTTCCAGGCCTGCCATAGTAAGTTTATCGGCGAGCTTTTCCGGAGAAAGCTTGATATCCGTAAAATCTTTTAGCCAGTTGTAGGTTACTTTCATAGATTAAAACTGTTTGAGGAACCTCAAGTCATTCTCAAAGAATAACCTGATGTCATTAATGCCGTATTTAAGCATGGCGATCCTCTCAATACCCATGCCAAAAGCGAATCCGCTGTATTTCTGGGCATTGATTCCCACCTGTTTGAATACATTAGGATGGATCATCCCGCAACCGAGGATCTCCAGCCAACCTTTCCTCCCGCAGACCGAACAACCGGCACCCTTACAGATAATACAAGATATGTCTACTTCGGCGGAAGGTTCGGTAAAAGGAAAAAAGTGCGGCCGGAAACGCATTTTAATATCGTCTCCGAATACGGCTTTGGCAAAGATCTCCAGCGACCCTTTTAAATCCGCAAAAGTGATATTCGCATCCACCATAAAACCCTCGATCTGGTGAAACATAAACAAGTGGCTGGCATCCACCGCATCCGGTCGGTAAACCCTACCCGGGACGACTATCGCCAAAGGTGGTAAGCGGCCTTTCATCGCGCGCACCTGCACCGGTGAGGTGTGGGAGCGCAAAAGCAGCTTCTCGTAATCTTTTAAATAAAATGTGTCGAAGGCGTCTCGGGAGGGGTGCTCCAACGGGATGTTTAAGCCGGTAAAATTATTGAATTCCGTCTCGATCTCCGGCCCGTCTGCAACGCAAAAACCCATGCGGGTAAATATGGAGGATATTTCGTTGATCGTCTGGGTGATAGGGTGGAGGCGGCCTAATTCCTGGGCGATCCCCGGCATCCCGATATCATCGGATATCTCCGGGCCGCTTTTTATCCCTGCGCCCAGGCTTTTCTCTTTCTCCGCAATAAGGGAAGCGAGGTTATTTTTCAGCGCATTTACTTCCTGTCCGAATTTTGCCCGCTCTGCCTGCGGCAAAGTCGGGATAGCCGCAGTAAGCTGGGCCAGGGCGCCTTTACGGGAGAGATATTTTAAGCGGAATTCTTCCAACTGGCCCTGCGAATGCACTGCCGCAAGGTCGCTTTCTATCTGCGCCTGAATAGATTTAATATCCATCACACCCTGCCCCTGGATTAAGTTTACGCCTTCTTAATTTCTTTGACCAGATCGACTAATTTCTTGAATGCCTGGGCATCCGTGACCGCCAGATCCGCGAGGATCTTTCTGTCGATGCTGACCTTGGCCTTCTTAAGCCCGTTCATAAAAGCGCTATAGGTCGTCCCGGCCTGCCTGCAGGCGGCATTGATGCGCACGATCCAGAGCGAGCGGATCTCTCTCTTCTTATTCCGCCTGTCGCGGTAAGAATACACCAGGGCATGCATCAACGCCCGGCGCGCCTGCTGGAACTGCTTAGACCTTTTACCCCAGAAACCTTTGGTCTTTTTTAATAATCTCTTCTTCCTTCTGCGTGTTGCTCCGCTGTGTTTTATCTTAGCCATTGATACTCCTTTGGTTAGCCGTAAGGCAGCATGGATTTGATGAACGCCTTCTCTTTTCTCTCGCCCAGATACGAAGCCTTTCTTAAAGAGCGCTTCCTCTTGGTCGATTTACTCGTCGCCAGATGCGATTTTCCGCCGGAATGGTACTTTAATTTACCCTTCTTAGTCAGCTTGTACCGCTTGGCAACGCCCTTCTTGGTCTTCAGTTTTCCCATTTTTACTCGCTCCTCGCTTTACTTGGTTTATTTCGGTGAGACCACAAAATACATGATCCTGCCTTCTAAGGCAGGCGCCTTTTCGATCTGTCCGTCCACCTGAACGGATGCGATAAATCTATCTAAAACTTTTCTGCCCAGGTCCAGATGCTCCATCTGGCGGCCGCGGAAGAAGAGGTTGATCTTTACCTTGTCTTTTTTCTTCAGGAAAGATATACACTGCTTTACCTTGGTCTCAAAATCATGGTCATCGATATTGGGCTTTAAGCGGATCTCTTTTAAGCGGCCCTGTTTCTGGTGTTTCTTGGCCTCGCGCTCTTTTTTCTCCTGATCGTATTTAAACTTACTGAAATCGATGATGCGGCATACCGGCGGAGAAGCGGTGGCAGCTACTTCCACCAGGTCCAGATCAGCCTGATTAGCCAATTCCAATGCCTTCTGGATAGTGACTACCCCGAGCTGGTCTCCTTGTGCGCCGATAAGCCTGACTTGCGGCACGCGGATCCTGTCGTTAACGCGTATGAACTTTTTTATAGCACACCTCCTGTGTTTATCGCCTAAGCTCCGAGCCTAGGCCATGTTTTTGATCTCTTCTTTTAATTCCCGGATAAAATCTTCCGTCTTTTTAGCGCCTAGGTCGCCCTTCCCTTTGCGCCGGACCGCTACACTCCCGGCCTTGGCCTCGCGTTCTCCGACGACCAGTATATAGGGGATTTTATTTATCTCGGCTGCGCGTATTTTCTTATCCAAGGTCTCGTTACGAATATCTATTTCGACGCGCACGCCCGCTGCTTCCAATTGCTTCTTAGTATTTTCCGCATACTCTCTCACCGTATCTTTGATCGGGATTACCTCAACCTGCACCGGAGCAAGCCAGGCCGGGAACTCTCCGTTATAATGCTCGGTTAAAGCACCGATAAAACGCTCGACACTTCCTAATAATACGCGGTGCAGCATGATCGGCTGTTTCTCTTTCCCCTCGGAATCTATGTAAGCCAGGTTAAATCTCTTGGGGAGCGCGAAATCGCATTGAATAGTCGCGCACTGCCAGGACCTTTTGAGCGCGTCCTTTAATTTGATGTCGATCTTCGGACCGTAAAACGCGCCTTCTCCGACGTTGATCTCATACTGTAATCCTTTTTCTTTTAACGCGCCTTCCAGCGCATCGGTTGCGGCCCGCCAGTCCGTTTCGCTTCCGATATGTTTCTCCGGACGGGTGCTTAGCTCGATGGCCACATCTTTGAAACCGAAGACCTTCATCGTATCAAAAACAAAATCTATAACGCCTTTAATCTCGGCACGCAGCTGCTCGGGTAAGCAAAAGATATGCGCATCGTCCTGTGTGAACCCGCGCACGCGTAAGAGCCCGTGTAAAACTCCCGCTTTTTCATGGCGGTAGACCGTACCCAGCTCAAAGAGGCGCAGAGGTAGGTCCTTGTAACTATGCATCTTGGACTTGTAAATTAAAATGTGCCCCGGGCAATTCATCGGTTTTAAAACAAACTCCCGCTCTTCGATTTTAAAAGTATACATATTCTCTTTATAATAATCGTAGTGGCCGGAGGTCTTCCAAAGCTCCGCCTGCATAATGTGCGGGGTGACCACGATCTGATATCCGCGTTTCAAATGCTCATCCTTCTCGTAATCTTCGATGATTTTGCGCAAGATCGCACCTTTGGGGTGATAAAAAACCAGGCCTGCGCCGGCCTCCTCGTGGTAAATATCAAAAAGTTCTAAAGCGGGCCCTAATTTTCTGTGGTCGCGCTTCTTAGCCTCTTCCAGATTCGCCGAATATTCATCCAGCTGTTTCTGGGTCTCAAAACAGGTGGCGTAAATCCTCTGCAGCATAGGGTTAGTCTCAAGCCCGTGCCAGTACGCGCCTGCAACAGAGAGTAATTGAAAGGCCTTTATTTCACCGGTAGACTTTATATGCGGCCCGCGGCAAAGATCAGTGAATGACTTTCCGGTTTTATAGATCGAGGCCGTCTCATCCGGGAGATTAGCGATCAATTCTTCTTTATACGGCTCGTTGAGTTTCTTAAAAAGTTTCAGCGCCTCTGCCCTGGAGAGTTCTTCGCGGATAAAAGGCTCATTCTTAGCGATGATCTCGCGCATCTTCTTCTCGATCTTTATTAAATCCTCGTCGGTAAACGGCTCCTTCTTGTCAAAATCATAATAAAAACCGTCTTCGATGGATGGGCCGATACCGAGGCGCGCCTCCGGCCAGAGCTCTTTGACCGCTTGAGCCATGACGTGCGAACACGAATGCCTTAATATATCTAAATCTGTTTTATTCACTGGAGAATATCTTCTCGCTTAAGAGCCCCAACTTCTGGAACTGCTGGAAGAATAGCGGGAAATACCTGATCGCAGGCTTTAATTCGCCGATGATCTTCCCGTCCGGCTCGACCTTCTTGGTCTCAAACATAAAGAGGTCGTTAAATTGTATCTCTTCCCGGTCTAAACCGCGGATCTCGGTAATATGCGTAACCCGGCGTACTCCGTCTTTCATTTTTTCGATGTGCACTACCATATTAACTGTTGAGGCGATCAATTTTCTGATCTCCCAGAGCGGCAAATTTATCCCCGACATAAGCA
>Ga0172375_10013603_pt1 | contig 10071 bp, 10 predicted proteins | sample LakKiv1m_FD_114537 | JGI IMG/M metagenome (GOLD analysis project Ga0172375, IMG submission 114537) | Freshwater microbial communities from Kabuno Bay, South-Kivu, Congo - kab_092012_11.1m | ecosystem: Environmental > Aquatic > Freshwater > Lake | place: Democratic Republic of the Congo...
CCGGCCGGTGGGCGCTCTGGTGGGCGAGGTCTCGCCGGGCGGCCCGGCCGACAAGGCGGGAATCAAGCAGGGTGATGTCATTGTCCGCTACAACGGCAAGGAAATTTCCCAGGTCAACTCACTACCCAATCTGGTTTCCCAAAGCCCGGTGGGCAGCCGGGCCACGCTGGTGCTGATCCGCGGCGGCAAGGAACGGACCGTGACCACCACCATCGCCAAACTCGATGAAGAACAGGCCGCCGCCGAAAACGGCGGCGAGCAGACCAGCCAGGAACTCGGCATAAGCGTGCAGGACCTCACCCCGGAACTGGCCAAAACCATGGGGATCAAGGAAAAAAGCGGCGTGCTGGTGGTCAATGTGGAGGCAAATTCGCCGGCCTTTGAGAAGCGCATCCAGCGCGGCGACCTGATCCTGGAGGCGAACCAGCGGGCGGTCAAGAACGCCGCGGAATTCGTCAAGGCAACCAATGCCGCCAAAAAACAGGGCAGCCTGCTCCTGCTGGTGAAACGCAACGGCCATACCCGTTACGTGGCCATCCGCCTCAAGTAAACGAACCCTGGACTAGGAGGGAAATACATGAACAATTCACAGCCGAAGCGGCGTAAATGGCTGGGGGCCGCAGCCATGCTGGGCCTGGTCCTGCTCGTCAGCGCCTGCACCTACAAAGACCGGGTGGCACCGCTAAACCTGCCCGAGGCCAGCCGCAGCGTCAACGTGGCCGGCGGGCTCAAGATTTCCGGCGAGGCCTTCACCGATGCCGCCAAGGCGGAGCAGACCTTTGGCTTCAACGCCCATGGCGCCGGGCTGCTGCCGGTGCAGGTCACTTTCCAGAATGACAGCCCGGAAACTGCCTACGTCAATGTCGAGCAGACCTTTCTCATTGACCAGAACAACAAGGCATGGCCGATCCTGAGTCTCGAAAAGACCTACCAGCGGACCCAGGGGCATGTGGACGTCGGTGAAATCGCCAAGGAAACCGGCAAGCCCGCCCTGTTGCTTGGCGCGGCCGGAGCCATCGCCGGCGCGGCGGTCGGCATCGTCACCGGCGAAAACGTTGGCTCGGCGGCGGGCAAGGGGGCAGTGCTGGGGGCGGCGGCTGGCGCCATCCTGGGCGGGGCCAAGGGCTATGCCTCGGGAGGCGACAAGATCCGTGAAGATTTGGCCAGCAAGAGCCTGTCGGGTGGGCCAATCCTGCCGAACCAGATCGCCTATGGCGTACTTTTCTTCCCTGGCATGGGAACGGATGAGGCGCAGGGTGCCACCGAGCTGCGGCTGGCGCTGACCATCAACAAGCAGACCCAGATCGTCCGCTTGCCACTGCGTTAAGGCAAATTGCCGTGCGGTGCGTTCAGGCGCCGTTGTTAGTGGCGTCGGCCTGCCGCACGGCCTCCACCACCTGACGCACCTTGGCAAGATCCTTGCGGCCAGGCGCGATCTCCACTCCGGAATTGCAGTCCACGGCAAAGGGCCGGATTTCACGCACCGCATGACCGACATTGGCCGGCGTAAGCCCGCCGGCCAGGATGACCGGGCCCGGCGGCCTAAGCCGCGCGATCAGCGTCCAATCGAAGGTCTGACCAGTGCCGCCGGCCATTTTCTCCTGGAAGGCGTCAAGGAGAAAACCGTTGACCCCCTCCGTGTAAGCCGCCAGCTCCTCGGGAGTGGTGTGGGGGCCAACGCGGAAGGCCTTGAGGACCCGGCATCCCATCTCCCGGCAGTAGGCCGGGGTTTCGGCCCCGTGGAGTTGCACTAGGGTGAGGCCGCAGTACTGGACAATATCTTGCACCACGCTTGCCTCCTCGTTGACGAAGACGCCAACCGCATCGACAAAGGGCGGCAGCCGCCGGATGATCTCCCGTGCCTTTTCCGGCTGGATGTAACGCGGGCTCTCCTCGGCGAAGATGAAACCCACCGCATCCACCCCTGCCTCCACCACCGCCGCGGCCTCATCCTTCGAGGTCATCCCGCAGATCTTGATCCGGGTGCGCACCGCCATGGACTACCTCCCCTCCGGCCCAAAGCGCAACTCGCGCAAGGCCTGGGCCTGGTCCGGAGCCCGCATCAAGGTCTCGCCCACCAGAGCGGCGGCAATGCCATGTTCAGCCAAACGCCGCATGTCCTGATAATCACGGATGCCCGATTCGCTCACCAGCGGAATCGCGGCGGGGACCACCCGGCGCAGGCGGAAGGTGGTAGTGAGGTCCATGGTGAAATCGCGCAGGTCGCGGTTGTTCACCCCAAGTAGCCGGCTGCCCGCCGCGATGGCCCGCTCCGCCTCGGCCTCGTCGTGGACCTCCACCAGCACGTCCATGCCGAGTTCCTCCGCCTGCTGACGGAAATCACGGATCTGCACCGGGTCGAGAATGGCGGCGATGAGCAGGATGGCATCCGCCCCATGGCGGCCCGCTTCGGTAATCTGCAACGGGTCGATGATGAATTCCTTGCGCAGCACCGGCAGGCTGACGGCCGCACGCACCTGGCCGAGGTAGGCAAGAGTGCCCTGGAAAAAATGCTCGTCGGTGAGCACCGAGAGTGCCTGAGCGCCGCCGGCCTGATATTGCCGGGCAATGGCCACCGGGTCGAAATCGGACCGGATGACCCCTTTGGAAGGCGAGGCCTTCTTGGCCTCGGCGATGATCGCCACGCCAGGATAGTCGGTGAGTGCCCTGGCAAAACCGCGCGGCGGGGCTACCGGGCTGACTGGTTCGCTGATGCCCTGCCGCTTGAGGGCCGCCACCTCCTCACGCTTGTGGGCGACGATGGTATCGAGGATCACGCTGTCCCCTTGCCAAAAGCCACCAGGGCCTCCATCTTGGCCAGGGCCGCCCCGCCCTCAATCACCCCACGGGCCACGGCCACACCGGCCGGCAGGTCGGCGGCCAGGCCTGCGGCCATGATCGCGGCACCCGCATTCATGAGCACCATGTCGAGCCGGGGGCCGGGGATGCCGCGCAATACCGCCCGCAACAACTCAGCCGCCTCGGCGGCGGAAGCACCGCCCCGGATGTCGGCGAGATTAGCCCGCGCAAGCCCGCATGTTTCCGGAGTGATGGTGTAGGTCGTCACCGCGCCATCCGCATATTCCGCCACCAGGGTCTCGCCGGTAATGGTGATTTCATCAAGATTTCCCGCACCGCACGCCACCAGCGCCCGTTTGGCGCCGAGCTTGCCGAGTACCTTGGCCAATGGCCCGACCAACCGAGGATCGTAAACCCCCATAACCTGCACATTGGCGCCGGCCGGATTGGTGAGCGGCCCCAGGACGTTGAAGATGGTGCGGATGCCGATCTCACGGCGCGGGCCGATAGCGTACTTCATGGCACTATGCAAGGTCGGGGCGAACATGAAGCCAATGCCAACCTCACGGATGGCCTGGCCAATCTGTTCCGGCGAAAGCGCGAGATTCACGCCAAGGGCCTCCAGCACATCGGCACTGCCACAGGTGCTCGACATCGCGCGGTTGCCGTGCTTGGCCACCGGCACCCCCGCCCCGGCCACGACAAAGGCGGCGGTGGTGGAAACATTGAAGGTACCGGAAGCGTCGCCGCCAGTACCGCAGGTATCAACCAGAATATCGCCAGCCACCCGCGCCTCGACCTTGGTCGCCTTGTCGCGCATGACGCGGGCCGCGCCGGTAATTTCATCCACGGTCTCGCCCTTGATGCGCAACGCCGTGATAAAGGAACCGATCTGGGCCGGAGTCGCCTCGCCGCCCATGATCTCTTGCATCACCGCCACCATCTCGGCCTCGGTAAGGTCGGTGCCCACCACCACCTTGGCAATAGCTTCCCTGATCACTGCCCCTCCTCCTGTGCCTTGGCCAGTTGCGCCGGATAGTCGGGCGCGATGAAATTTGCCAACAACTGCACGCCATCCGGCGTCATGATTGACTCGGGATGGAATTGTACCCCTTCCACCGCCAAGCTCCGGTGACGCACGCCCATGAGTTCGCCCTGCTCGGAACGGGCGGTGGCTACCAGACACTCGGGCAACGGCTCCTCCACCACCAGCGAATGATAGCGCATGGCCTCGAAGGGGTCGGGGAGCCCGGCGAAGACCCCTTTGCCGTCATGGGTGATGAGGCTCGTCTTGCCGTGCATGAGGCGGCCGGCCCGCACGGTTTTGCCGCCAAAGGCCTCGCCGATGGATTGATGGCCAAGGCAGACGCCCAATACCGGGATGCGACCAGCGAAATTGCGGATCGCTGCGATGGAGATGCCGGCCTGGGCCGGGCTGCAAGGCCCGGGAGAAATCAACAGCCGCGAGGGCTTGAGCCCCTCGATGAAGGAGAGGTCCACCTCGTCGTTGCGGAAGACTTGCAGTTCCGCGCCGAGCCCGCCCAGGGTCTGGACGATGTTGTAGGTAAAGGAGTCGTAATTGTCGATGATGACGATCATGATAGAGCCCCGCTCAAGCGGACGTTCGTTGCCCTGTGTCTCCGGGAACGCGCCGGCCTGCGGCTAGAATTCCTTTTCCGCCAGTTCCACGGCCCGGCGCAGCCCCATGGATTTATTCACCGTTTCCTCGTATTCGCGCCGCGGGTCGGAGTCGGCCACAATTCCAGCCCCGGCCTGCACCCAGAGGTCGGTGCCCCGCAGGATGAAGGTTCGGATGGTGATGCAAAAATCCATGTTGCCGGAAAAACCAAAATAGCCCACCGCGCCGGCATAAGGCCCACGCCGTTCCGGTTCCAGTTCCTCGATGATCTCCATGGCCCGGATCTTCGGCGCCCCACTCACGGTACCAGCCGGGAAACAGGCCTTGATGACGTCGAACTGGGTTTTACCCGGCGCCAGCGTGCCATGCACGCCGGAGACGATGTGCATCACATGGCTATACCGCTCGACCACCAAAAGATCACGCACCTCGACGGAACCAAAACGGGCGACCCGGCCCACGTCGTTGCGGCCGAGATCGACCAGCATCAGGTGTTCGGCCCGCTCCTTGGGGTCGGCGAGCAATTCCTGCTCCAGGGCCAGATCCTCTTCCGGCGTACGGCCACGGCGGCGGGTGCCGGCGATGGGCCGCAATTCGATGTCGTCGCCCTCCAGCCGCACCAGAATCTCCGGCGACGAGCCGATCTGCACCAGATCGCCCAGCTTGAGGAAAAAAAGGTAGGGGCTGGGGTTGATGTGCCTGAGGGCCCGGTAGAGCTTGAAGGGCGGCAGGTCGGTGATCGTGCGGAAACGCTGGGAAATGACCACCTGGATGATGTCGCCGGCCTTGATGTATTCCTTGGCCCGCTCCACCATCTGCTCGAAGGCGACCGGTTCCATGTTGGGGGTGAAGTGGTGGGGAGCGGCCACATGGCCGTTGCTGCCAAGCATCTCGGCCGGCAGCGGCAGCGTGAGCCGCTCAACAATGGCGTCGATCCGCGCCAGGGCCGCGCTGTAAAGCGCCTGCGGATCAGCCCCCGGCGCCACCTCCACGCAGTTGACCACGGTGAGCGCCTGCCGCAGGTTGTCGTAGATCAGCACCAGCCGCGGTACCATGAAGGCGGAATCCGGGAAATCGGCCTGCGGCGGATTATACTCCGGCAGCCGCTCCATGAAGCGCACCATATCGTAGCCAAGATAGCCTACCGCGCCGCCGAAGAAACGCGGCAGAAAGGCATCGGTGGAGCAGGCGTCGAGCGAATTGAGCAGGGCCTCAAGGGCCGCCAGCGGATCGCCGACCTGCTCCGCGGTCACGCCATTGCGGCGGATGGCAATGGCCGTGCCCCGGCTTTCGAAAACAATGAAGGGATCAAAACCGATGAATGAATACCGCCCCCATTTTTCGCCGCCCTCCAGGCTTTCGAACAAAAAGGCATGGGACTCCACTCCCGCCACCTTGGCAAAGATGGTGAGCGGCGTATCGAGGTCGGCGATCACCTCCCGATACACCGGGACCAACCCGAACTGGCCGGTCAACTTCCTGAAATCATCGAACGCGGGCTGATGCATGGTTTCCCCTGCGCGCTGCCGCACGCGGCAAATAAAAAAGCCATGGCCTCGGAAGACGCCATGGCTTTCGAACTGCGGAATTATTTCCAGGAGTTGCGCACTACCCCGCCGGGTTGCAACGGGCCGCCGCAGAGGCTGGCCATGTTGTCAGCGTACGGCCTCATCCCTCGATGCAATCCCGTTTTCGGCCCCACGCCGCCTGCGGACAGCGCCGGTTACGCTCCCTGGGCCAGAGCGTTCACATGCTTGGTCAACCGAGAAACCTTGCGCGATGCGCTGTTCTTGTGCATGGCGCCCTTCACCGCCGCCCGATCAATGACCGGAATGGCGGCCTTCAGGGCCTCCTGGGCGCCATCCACCGACTTCTGGCCGATGGCGTCAGTCACCCGACGGATCGCGGTCTTGACCTCGCTCTTGTTGGCGCGGTTCCGTGCCCGACGCTCCTGGCTCTGACGGTTTCTCTTCAATGCTGATTTGTGGTTAGCCAACGCCTGCTCTCCTTAACAAAAATTATACCATGCCGAATGCCGCCAAGGCATTCATTCCCTCAACGGAAAAACCGTAACCCAATGGGATTACGGCATCTTTAACGCGCCGCCACCAAGCGGGGCGCCTAGAAAATTTCGCGATACTACTGCAAATCCCCCCCCGTGTCAAGCCGCAACCCGGGGCCTAAAAATTTTTTCTCTGGGCGCCATCCTAACTCCTGACATCACCCTGTTGGCGTTTTTTTTACCAAAATCAGCGTGTTCCTCTTGCCCAAAGCGCATCCTTTCGTATACTCTGATCCCAATAAAGACGCGCGCATAGCGCGTCCGGCAATCCACACGCTTCTGTCGGTGCACCCACGCAATGCTGGACACAATTACCGCGATCCGCTGGCAAGATCTCTGCGACATCCTGATCGTTGCCTATCTCATTTACCGCGTCATCCTGCTCATCAAGGGCACCCGCGCAGTGCAGATGCTGGCGGGCATCGCGGTGCTGATCGTGGTCTATTTCGCCGCCCGCGAGCTGGAACTCCTGACCCTTTACTGGCTGCTCGGCACCTTCCTCAGCTCCATCTTTCTGATCATTATCATCATCTTCCAACGCGACATCCGCCGCGCCCTGACCCAGGTCGGCCGCACCCCCTTCGCCATGGCCGACGAAGAGACCGTCCACGCCCTGCTCGAAATCGTCAAGGCCGCCCAGATCATGGCGCGCCGCAAGATCGGCGGCCTCATCGCCATCGAACGCGAAACCGGACTCAAGGACTACATCGAGACCGGACAGTTGGTGGACGCAAACATCAGCCGCCAGCTCATCTTGAGCCTCTTCCTGACCGACTCGCCGCTCCATGATGGCGCGTTAATCGTGCGCAGCGGCCGCATCGTCGCTGCCGGGTGCGTGCTGCCGCTCACCCGCAACCCTTACATCAGCAAACAACTCGGCACCCGCCATCGCGCCGCCATCGGCCTTTCCGAGGAAACCGATACCGTGGTCATCGTCATCAGCGAGGAAACCGGCAAAATCTCGCTGGTCCAGCACGGCGCCATCACCACCGATCTCGACGAGCAAGGCCTGCGTTCCCGGCTCGATGCCATCCTCCTTTCCAAGGAATCATCCACCACACAGCTATGGAAAACCTGGCGCCGCAAATAGAAAAACAAGCGAGCACCCCACGCAAGTCACGTTGGCCCAAAGACTGGCTATTGCGGTTGCTCTCGCTCTTCTTCGCCTGCCTCCTCTGGTATTTCGTGGTGGGCGAGGACAAGGTCGACACCAGCATCTACATCCCGGTGGAGATCGTCAACCTGCCCCGCGAACTGGTAATTGCCAACCAATTCAAAAAGCAGGTGGAAGTTTCGGTCAGCGGCCCGCGCGGACTCATCGACAGCCTGCGGCGGCAACGCATCAACCGCACGGTGAATCTCGCCAAGGCCACCCCCGGCACCATGGTCGTGCGCAATGAGCCGGAGGCGATCTCCCTGCCGCGCGGGGTCAATATCCTCCGTATCCAACCGACCCACATCACCCTGATGATCGACCGGCTGGTGGAAAAAACCCTGCCGGTGGAACTCAAGGTCACCGGCCATCCGGCCGAGGGCTACGAGCTGATCTCCGCCCAGGTCGAGCCGCCGATCATCACCATCAGCGGTCCCCAGACAACACTGGGGCCGGAGACCCAATTCCTCACCGAACCGCTGGACATCAGCGGGCTCGATAGTAGCGTTACCAAACAAGTGCCGCTACGGCTGGCGCCGGCGGTCATCGACCTCATCGGCGAGACCGTGGTCAGCGCCCGGGTGGTGGTTAAGGAAAAGACCACCCCACGGGAATTCGGCGCCGTCCCTCTGACCGTGGCCCAAGGCGACCCTCGCCTCGGATACCAGTTCGCCCCGGCCACGGTGACGGTTACCGCCAAAGTGCCCTTGAGCCAGGTCCATGACCCGGCCCGACTGCTTTCAAAAATCCGCGCCACCATCAACGTGGCCGGCCTCTCGCCCGGGCGCCACAAGGTCTTCACCGAGGTCAACGCCCAAGAACCCTTGATCGTGCAGGGCTTTACCCCGAAAACCGTGGTGGTGCGGGTCTCTCCGGCCAAACCCTGAGCCGCGCCACGATACCACCCAGGAGTTTCTTGACCATGCGACGACTCTTCGGCACCGACGGTGTCCGCGGTGTGGCCAACATCGACCCGATGACCACCGAAATCGCCATGCAGATCGGCCGGGCGCTGGCCTTTCTGGTGAAAGACGTGCGGCGAGGCCACGGCATCGTTATCGGCAAGGACACCCGCCTTTCCGGCTACATGCTGGAAAACGCCCTGGCCGCCGGCATCTGCTCCATGGGGGTGGACATCCTCCTGGTCGGTCCGCTGCCCACGCCGGGCATCGCCTTCATCACCACCAGCATGCGGGCGGACGCCGGAGTGGTGATCTCCGCCTCGCACAACCCTTTCCAGGACAACGGCATCAAGATCTTTGCCCGCAATGGCTTCAAGCTACCGGATGAGCAGGAAGTGGAAATCGAGCACCACATCTTCTCCCAGAAGATGTCGGCACTGCGGCCGGTGGCCGAGGAGGTAGGCCGCGCCACCCGCATCGACGACGCCAAGGGCCGCTACATCGTCTTCCTGAAGAACACCTTCCCCAGTGAATATACCCTGGACGCCTTCCACATCGTACTCGATTGCGCCAACGGCGCCACCTACGGGGTGGCCCCGCACGTCTTCGAGGAACTGGGCGCCACCGTCACGGTGCTGGCGGCGGAACCGAACGGCACCAATATCAACCGCGACTGCGGCGCGCTCCACCCGGAGCACATGGCGGCCAAGGTCAAGGAACTTGGCGCGGACATCGGCATTGCCCTCGATGGCGACGGCGACCGCCTCATCGTCTGCGATGAAAAGGGGCGCATCGTGGACGGCGACCACGTCATGGCCATCTGCGCCGCCGAACTCATGGCCCGCAAGGAACTCAAGAAGAAAACCCTGGTCGCCACGGTGATGAGCAACCTCGGCCTCGAACTCTTCATGCACAACCTGGGCGGCAAACTCGAACGTACCATGGTCGGCGACCGCTACGTGGTGGAGGCCATGCGCGCCAAGGGCTACAACTTCGGCGGCGAGCAGTCGGGCCACCTCATCTTCCTCGACCACAACACCACCGGCGACGGCATCCTGGCTGCCCTGCAACTGCTGGCGATCATGATCAAGCAGGACAAACCACTCTCCGGACTGGCCACCCAGCTCATCACCTTCCCCCAAGTGCTCAAGAACGTGCGCACCGCCAAAAAGATCACCGTCGATCAAATGCCGGGCTTTACCAAACGAGTCAAGGCACTGGAGAAAAAGCTGGGGAACGATGGCCGCATCCTGGTGCGCCCATCCGGCACCGAGCCGGTAATCCGCGTCATGGTGGAGGGCCGGGAACACAAGCAGATCGATGCCATGGCCGACGAACTTTGCGACCTGATCAAAAAGGCAGACACCGCGGGATAAAACCAAAGGCAAAGGGCAAAAAGAAAGGAACCATCCTTTTTGCCCTTTGCCTTTTGACTCTTGCCTTTTGACTTTCCCATGAAAGAACGCCTCGACAAGCTGGTCGTCCTCCACGGTCTTGCCCCCACCAGGCAGAAGGC
>Ga0172375_10013604_pt1 | contig 10070 bp, 7 predicted proteins | sample LakKiv1m_FD_114537 | JGI IMG/M metagenome (GOLD analysis project Ga0172375, IMG submission 114537) | Freshwater microbial communities from Kabuno Bay, South-Kivu, Congo - kab_092012_11.1m | ecosystem: Environmental > Aquatic > Freshwater > Lake | place: Democratic Republic of the Congo...
TATGACCCACGGCATATTCGGTCAGCGGAATTCCCTTAGAGATGGCATTCCAGGCCTGTCTTAACGATAAAGCTCCTCCTTTGGGCCCCATCGGATGACCAAAGATTCCCCTCCCCGGGACAAAGCCGAAATCGGCGGTCTTTAGCTTTTCGTAGACGAGCGGAAGAGTTCCGGCCCAGTCGCTTCCGCCCGGGGTGGGAAGCGACGGAAGAACGGCCGCAAGCGGCTCGCGGCAGATATTAACATTTTCCATAACTTCTTTGTCAGGCGTTTTCATCCGTTCGCCGAAGCCGGGCATAATAATGATATCACAGCCGCATACGCGCTGGAACTTTGTGATCAGATGGCTCGATACGCCGTGAAAGGGAAGCCGGCTGAAAGGGGCGATAAAATCAAAATGACCGACTATCGGAACCTTTGTGTGTCGTCTTAGCATTCTGACGGCCGACAATCCCACGGTCATTACGTTCACCATGACCATCTTCGCGCCGTTTGTTACCGCCAGATCGTGCGTTTGGAGAAGGTTTTCCACCTCGTCCGTGATGTTTGCCAAAAATATCTTTTTCTCGCCCGTTTTATCTTCGGCCCTTTTTGCGGCGTTGGCGCAAAGCCTTGCTCGTTCCGAAAGAGGGGACCATGGAACGTCAGAGAGGAGTTCGTCGTCTTTCGCGATATCAAGGCCCCCTTCGAAGGCTTCTAACGCCAGCTCCGCGAAATCTTTTGGGGCAAGGCCGATGTTCGGTTTGACCACGCCGATAAAAAAGGGTCTCTCTTTGATGGCGCAATAATTCCTTAATCCCGCGATTCCGAATTTAGGTCCCTCGAAATTCGACAAAAAACCGTCCGGGAACTCTATATCCAATAGTTTTATGTTGGTTATTCCGTGGGAATAAAAGACCCCCTCGCCGGCGGCGACAGTGAGAATATTTGGAATCTTAGGCCCGAAATTGATGTGCGGATGGGCGATCTTGACTTCACAACTTACGGTCGTCTCCGCGGCTTTAAGCGCTGTGCCCGCCGCGCAACAGTAGCGGGGGGATTTCCCTATGTTACGGGGATAACATTTTAAATCCAGTATCTTTGCGCCGTGTTTTGGGCGGAAATCTTCGTCAACTCCTATTCTCTGCCATTGTGCGGTGCTACTCTCCTGGCAAAGCGATTCCGCGGCCGCTTTCGGATCGGCTGTCGTCTCGAACAGGTAGGTTAAAACGATATAATCGTTAAGGTCGATGTTTTTATCCGCAAAAAAATCCGCCATAATATTTTACTCTCCAATGATCGTTATGTTGATCTTTCTTCCCTTTCTCGGCCCGTCAAGCTCGACAAAAAACACCCTTTGCCAGGCGCCCATAGAGAGCCTGTTGCCCTTGATCTGGACGGATTCGGTGGTCTTTAAAAAAAGAGACATCAAATGGCTGTGGGCGTTGGATCTGTCGTCAATTGTCTGATGGTTGTGATGGTAATTATCGTTTGGAGGGGCCAGTTTTTTAAGGAAATTTTCCATATCTTTCTGCAGACGCTCGCAGTTTTCGTTGATGCAGACGGCGCAGGTGGTGTGTTCCGAAGATAGATTGAGGAGACCGTTTTTGACGGAAGCATTCTTTAAAATCCTTGCGGTATCATCCGTTATATCTATGAATTCGATCGGTTTTTGAGTGTCCAGACGGATAGTGTCATGTGTTATTTTCATAAGCTGGGGGAGGCTATACCGCACAAGGGGTGTATTTGCCAGCTTTTTTTGTTTTAGCAATTTGCTAAGGCGCGCGTCTTCGGTTATTGTATTGGCGTTGTCTTATGCTCACAACGGCTGGTTTGACCCCCCAGACATGCTCGGCGTACTCGCGAATGGCCCTGTCGGATGAGAACCTGCCGGAACGGGCCGTATTGAGTATCGAGAGGCGTGTCCATTTATTTACGTCGGACGCGGCTTCGGTGACATCTTCCTGCGCGTTTACGTACGCCGCGAAATCGGCCAGGACAAGATAGGGATCGTCCCATTTGAGATTTTCAACTATCGGGAAGAAGACGTCTTTGTCGCCTTCGGAGAAGTGGCCGGACGCCAGCAACGAAAGGGCCTCCTTGATGCGTGGGTCGCTTTCAATGATATCGGCTGGGCGGTACCCCTTGCGCTTGATATCCTCGACCTCTTCCGCGGTCAGGCCAAAGAGGAAGAAGTTTTCCGCCCCCACCTCTTCGAGTATCTCAATGTTCGCGCCGTCAAGTGTGCCGATCGTGACCGCTCCGTTCATCATGAACTTCATATTGCCGGTGCCGGAGGCCTCTTTTCCCGCAAGCGATATCTGTTCCGAAAGGTCGCCGGCAGGATAGATGACGTGCGCGCGCTGGACGTTGAAATCCGGAATGAAGGAAACCTTCATGTATTTGTTGACATCCGGATCGGAATTGATCGTTGCCCCGACGGAATTGATGAGCTTGATGATGCGTTTGGCCATGTAATAGCCCGGTGCGGCCTTGCCTCCGAAGATGAAGGCGCGCGGGTGCGGCCTAAAATTCGGGTCGCGTTTTATGCGGCAGTATTGCGATATTATATAGAGGATGTTCAGGTGCTGGCGTTTATATTCATGGATGCGCTTGACCTGCACGTCAAAGAGCCAGTCAGGGTCGAGCTCTATTCCGGAACGCGCCCGGATGTGCTCCGCGAGCCGTGCCTTGTTCTCACGCTTAACGCCACGCCACCTTCTGCAGAACTCCGCGTCGTTCGCCATTGGCTCGAGTTTTCGCAGTTCCTCGAGGTTGGTCACCCAGCCGCCTCCGATGGCGCGCGAGATGATGCCGGAGAGCCCGGGGTTCGCTACCTTGATGAACCGCCGCGGCGTGACGCCGTTGGTGACGTTCAGAAATCGTTCGGGCCAGAGCTCATAGAAATCTTTGAACAGGCCCGACTTGATGATCTCCGTATGAAGCTTCGCAACGCCGTTGATCGCGTGCGAACCGACACAGGCCAGCCTGGCCATGCGGACATGCTTTTCTCCCTCCTCGTCGATGAGGGACATCCGTCTTACACGCTCCTCGTCCCCTGGAAACATGGCCCTCACCTCGTCAAGAAACCGCCGATTGATTTCATAGATGATCTCTATATGACGTGGCAGTTCGGCCGAGAATAGCGGCAGAGGCCAGGTTTCGAGGGCTTCCGGCAGGACAGTGTGGTTCGTGAACGAAAATGTCTCTTTTGTTATGTCCCAGGCTTCGTTCCATTCGAGCCCTCGTTCGTCCACGAGCAGGCGCATAAGTTCCGCGACGGCGATCGAAGGATGCGTGTCGTTCAGCTGGATCGCGAAAAACTTTGGGAACTCCGAGGGCGGTTTTCCCTCTCTCTCAAGCAGGTACAGCACATCCTGAAGCGAGCATGAGACGAAGAAGTTCTGTTGCTGGAGCCGCAGTTTCTTGCCCTGCGATTTTGTGTCGTTCGGGTAGAGGACCTTTGTGATCGTTTCCGAAAACATCTTTTCGTGAACGGCCTTGTAGTAGTCGCCGGCGTTGAAGGCCTGAAAGTCGAACGATTCGCACGCCTCGGCGCTCCACAGCCGAAGCGTGTTGCACGTGTTGACGCGATAGCCAAGGACCGGCGTGTCATAGGCCATCCCGCGGACCATCTTCGCGGGGATCCATCTCACTCGCCAGCGGCCATCTTTGTCGGTATAACCCTCTGTGTGTCCGCCCAGGCCTACGTCGTATGTGACCGAAGGTTTTGCTATCTCCCACGGGTTGCCCTGGCGCAACCACTTGTCGGTTACCTCGACCTGCCAGCCGTCGCGAATGACCTGGTCGAATATGCCGAACTCATAGCGGATGCCGTAGCCGATGGCCGGGTATTGAAGCGTTGCGAGCGAGTCGAGGTAGCAGGCGGCAAGCCTTCCAAGCCCGCCGTTGCCGAGGCCCGGTTCCTCTTCTTGAGACAGGACCTCGTCGATGTCAAGACCCAGGCCGTTCAACGACTCCCTTGCCTGCGCTTCAAGCCCCAGATTGACCATGTTATTGCCCAGGTGCGGACCCATCATGAACTCCGCAGACATGTAACAGGCGATCTTTAAGGCGCGGCCAACGAGGGTCTCGATCGAATGCCCCCATCTTAGTTGCATCCGATCGCGGACGGCCAGGGCCAGCGCCTTGTAATAGTCGTGCATGGTTGCCGCCGCGCGAACCTTGCCCATCGAATAGGTAACGTGGTCAAGGATCGACTGTTGCAGTTCGGCGACCGTATCGCCGACGCGTGTGTCTTTTATCGGTGCTGTTTCCTGTGTCATGGGCGTGTCCTGTTGTCAAACCTGCGACGTAAAATAGATCATTTTAGTCCCGTTCGTTAGCGTCATAAACGAAAGAACGGTCTCATCGGCAACGAACGTTTGGAGATGATAATATAGAAACGGCCAGAGGTCTATACTAATTTTGTTCCGAGGGGAGAGATTATGTCAATTTTCAAACGCCTTTTATCTCTTACCCGTTCCTATGAATCTTGAAAATTAGCTTTAAAATCAACAAGTTACATACCATTTAAAAATCTTCACAGCAAACGCATTTTATAGGCAACTTTGGGGGGGCGCCAACCGATAATGAATATAGAAGGTATGACTATCGACTTACAAAAACAGCCCTCTGTTGGCGATATCGTCTTGAACAAGCCGATGAACGATAACGGTGTTCCGGATGGGAGCGGTGTTGCCTATCTTGACGGGGGTCTTTCGTTTGCGTTCGAGGATGAGAACTGGTGGTTTTCGAAGGCGATGTTTTTTATCCCGATAGTTGACGATATTGTCACCCAATCGAGGAACATCGCCGAGGCGAGCATAATGATGGTCGGTTGTCTTGATCCAAGGAAGGCGAGAAAATATAGGCAACAGCTGGCGGCGGCGGCAGATGGATTGGCACAGGCCCTTCCCGGACCCGATCCTGAATCAACCGGGTTTCCATATATGTCATATCCGGAGTCGATCGAGGCCGATGAAGCCGCCCGGGCCGCCTCCGAGGATATGTTCCGCAAGGCCGCGAAGGCAGGAGACCGTGCCGCCCTTTCCGCCCTGAAGGCGGCAGGGTTGGCGTAGAGAAGTTCGTCAAGCCCCGAAGTTTTTAAGTTCCTAAGTTGCTACAGAAGGGCAAAAAAGGTCAAAAAACTCCGTCAATAATTGAGTTGCATTTTGGGCATTTGGCGCCTGGTGAAAGTTTGTTCTTTAAGACAGCAAAACCTGCCCGTTCGATAAGTGTCTCGCCACAATTCCAGCAATAGGTGCTTTCTTTATCGTCTCCCGGGACGTTTCCAAGATACACGTATTTGAGCCCGCCCGATTTTCCTATATCGTACGCCCTTTTGAGCGTGGAAAGCGGCGTGGGCGCCCTGTCGGTCATCTTATATTGCGGATGAAACCTGCTGATATGCCACGGAATCTCTTTGCCGACGCCGGCAATGAAATCGGCGATATCGTGCAGTTCAGAATCGGAATCGTTCATGTCAGGCACAATAAGGGTCGTTATTTCTATCCAGATTCCAAGCTCTTTCATGTGCGCGATCGAATCAAGAACCCCGGCGATATCGGCGCGCATAACCCTGCGATAGGTTTCCTTGTTAAAAGATTTAAGATCCACGTTTGCGGCGGCAAGCAGGGGATGAAAATCGTCGAGCATCTTTCTCGACATATATCCGTTTGTGACAAAGACGTTTTTTATCCCTTTCGGAACCGCGATTTTTGCGATATCTTTTGCGTATTCGTAGAAAATCGTCGGTTCGCTGTATGTGTAGGAAATGGATCGACAATTGTTGCCTTGTGCCTCGGCGACAATCTCTTCCGGAGCGAATTCTTTTAAACCTTGAAGATCAATATCATCCGTTCCCCGAACCTTGCCAAACTGCGAGATGTCCCAATTCTGGCAGAAATCGCACTGAAAATTGCAACCAAGGGTTGCGACCGAAAAAGACCTTGTGCCCGGCATAAAATGAAAGAGCGGCTTTTTTTCTATCGGGTCGACCGCCAACGCGCATGGCCGGCCGTAAAAGACGGAGTAAAGGGCGCCGTCTTTGTTTTCCCGGACCGCGCAGATCCCCCTGGCGCCGTTTTTGATATGGCAGTTATGCCCGCACAGAAAACAGACGACCGATTTATCTTTGCCGCGCGAATATAAAAGGGCCTCTTTCATTTTCGCATATCTTCGATGTTGATGCCCCATTTTTTGATCATACTGTTGAGCGTCGTTCTGGAGACGCCAAGCTTTCTGGCCGTTTCCGAGGCGTTTCCGTTGGTAATCTTTAGTAATTTTAGGATAGAGTCTCTTTCCTGTTCTTCAAGAGATTTGATGACGCCATCATCCGGTTCTTTTTCTTTTCGAACCGAAGAAAAAATAATATCTTTCTCCGAAATTTGGGGCTCGGTCGACACAAGGATCGCGCGCTGTACGGCGTTTTTAAGTTCTCTGACGTTGCCGGGCCAGTTATATTCGCACAGCGATTTTAAGGCCTCTTTGGAAAACGCTTTGGGTTTATCGTCGACCGAGAAATTTTTCGCGAAATGTTTTACAAGCAAAGGAATATCTTCTTTTCTTTCGCGCAGGGGCGGAATTTCGACAGGAACGACGTAGAGGCGGTAAAACAAATCCTCCCTGAACAGTTCGTCGGAGACAAGTTTTTTAAGATCCCTGTTTGTTGCGGTGATAATCCGGACGTTTACCGGGACATCCTCCTGCCCTCCGACCCGCCTGATTTCTCTGGTCTCCAAAACACGCAGGAGGCGCGTCTGAAGCTCCGGAGGCATTTCTCCGATCTCGTCAAGAAAAAGGGTTCCGCTGTTTGCCTGTTCAAACACGCCGTTATGCTGTGACGTTGCGCTCGTAAACGACCCTTTTTCGTGTCCGAACAGTTCGCTTTCGATAAGGTTTGCAGGGATGGCCCCGCAATTAAGGGCCACAAAAGGTTTTGTCCCCCTGTCGCTGGCCTCGTGTATATATCTTGCGATGAGTTCTTTGCCTGTGCCGGATTCTCCAACGACGCAGATCGCGGCGTCGCTGGCCGCTATTTTTTCGATGAGGGAAAATATCTCCCTCATGGTGTTAGACCCGCCGATTATTTCTCCGAGGCTTGTAACCTTTGTCGGCTTGATCTTTTCGCTGTGCTGTTTTATCTGAACGCGGAACAACGTCCTTCCGGCCGTGAATTCGCATTTTTTTGAAAGGACGGCGGTCTTTATCTTTCTGTCGTCGATAAAAGTGCCGTTGGTGCTGTTAATGTCTTCGAGGACAAACCCCTCGTCAGTTGATTTTATCTGGCAATGACGTGACGACAGATAGGGATCGGTTGATATCACGATATCGTTTGAATCGGCCGTTCCTATCGAGGCGTTTTTTACGGTGTATGTTTTTTTAGAGCCTTGGGGAGGGACAGCGGTAAGTTCCATCGTTTCGGTCAACAGCTCTTTTTTCTTGGCCTCGTATTTAAGCACCTTGGTTGGAGAAATGTCCTTTATAATCGTTTTTCTCGCCTGTTCGTCGGTATTTGCCTTGAACGTGATGTTCCAGTCTCCTATTTTGACGATGTCGTCCGGTTGCAACCGATGACTTTCTATAAGATTTCCGTTAACAAGGGTTCCGTTCGTGCTTTTGTCTATTATAGAGTAACCGCCGCTGTTCCACACAATGACCGCATGGGTTCTGGAAATATCCCCCTCGAGCAGTTGTATATCGGACGAAGGATCTCTGCCTATGGAGATAAGATCCCCTTTTAATTCGTGGCGCAACACCGGTTGATTGGCGCGATGGAAAACGAGGTTATACATGACGAGGCCTCCTTATTATCCCCCTGCAGAAAGGCACCTGAAGAGGTAAACCAAGTGAATAGATTATGCAATTATTATTTTTGAGGGATTTGAAAATCAACCTTCTCCTATAAAGGAGCTTTTCAGGGCGTGACTGAAACCCAAGTCCGTTGTGACAAGTATTTTTCTCGCGGTCTCGGTATTCCTTTTTTGTAGCTTAAAGGCCTCTCTCAAAATGGCCTCTCTTATCTCGACCGGATGATATTTTTTGCTCTTGATCTTTTTGACGATACTTTCAAGGCTCTTGAGAAATTCGATCATATCTTCTGCGGAGTATCCCATTATGTACAAAGCCTTTCCGGCAAGTGCGTCGGCCCCGGCCTCTTCTTCGCGACGAAGCGCCATAAGCTGTTCGTAGCTCATCTTATCGAGTTCCTCTTCGCTCGGAAGCTCCGACAGCATGTGTCCCCATTCGTGGGCCATGACACCGGCGAGCAGGGCCTCTTTGTCCTTATATTTTTCCAAAAAATCGACACCGACATAAACCACATCGTCTTCATCAACGCAGGCCACGCGTCCTTTTGTCGCGGCAAGCCTTTTGGCCTTCTTTTTTGTGACCCCTTCCAGCTTTTTTCGTATCTTTTGCAAGGTTCCTTTTTCTGCAAAGAGCGCGGCAAGTTCGGGAGGGATTTTATCAAGGTCAAGCTCTTCAGGTTTTGGATCTCCAAGCAGTTTACGGAGTTTCGCCCTTATCTCGCTTTGATTGCCGATATGGCCGGTCGTGGCGATAATTCGGGCCATCGCGTGAGATGAAATTCCGATCGCGGCGCTGGGGACCTTTGAAATCATAACAATCTAGTTACCAAGTTAGTAAGTCGCTAAGTTACTAAGTTGTAGAAAAAAACATTAAATAACAAATCTGCAACTTACTAACTTAGCAAATCGTTTCTAAATATATTATCGGCTTTAAACAACCCCAAAGTTGCTTAAGTAGGAGGTTGGCCCTAAATCCGCCACTTGATTTTTGCCGACGGGTCGAGGTAAGTAACATATTGATATTGCTATCTAAATATTTGGCCGGCCAACCGGCCAGCTGGCATTTTTCACCACCCCCATCACAGATTTGGTTAGGATATTTCTTGAAATGTCAGCATCGATTGTTGTAAAATCCGCCAAGATGAAGATCACGAAAGAGCCTTTCATATTTTATTCCCGTCTCCATCTTATCGAACTTACGGGTCTTAGCGCGTCGACGATTCCTGGGCTTTTGGAACACCTCTCCACTATCAACGGTTCGTCGGTGTACTACCATACCCATCACTTTATCCAGCGGCATCAGCATCTGTCGCCGGAACCGCCGAACGACTTTGCCTATTGGGTGTCGGATGTCTTGGGTGAGGAATCGTTGGGGGAGAAGCTGGCGAGCATAGATATTATGGCGTATCCGACGATAAGGGGGATCAGAGAGGCTCTTATCAGGACGCTTGAAGAGGGGATAAAGGGGAACCGGAGGATCAAGAACCTTTGTTGTGAGGAGGGAGAGGAGTTCAATTTTCTTAAATCGATGAGTTTTATATTTCGGACTTCCCATTCGGCGACCACGCTTCAGGAGTTTGCCTGCGGACTGAAAAATGTCAGTATAAGTTCTGTCTATTTTCACATGTTCGAATCGCGTCTGAGGCTGGAACGCGCCACAAACGATTTTTCCAACTGGCTTTTAAATTCGCTGGATGAAAAACAACTGGCATTAAAAATAGCGCAGTTGGATCCATATACGCTTACCGGTGAAGGCCTCCGCGCCGCGATTTTAAAATTGGTGGCAAAAAAGATTGGATAGATAAATAAATGGCAAAATTAGGAGAATATGAACATATAGTTGGAAAGCCGGTGATGGACGAGCTTTATCTCCTTTCCAGGCGACTTGAGGGAAAGACCGTTCAACACGTTAATTCCACGGCTGTTGGCGGCGGAGTGGCCGAAATCCTTAACAGAATGGTTCCTTTATTGAAAGAGCTTGGGATTAACGCGAGATGGGACGTTATTAAAGGCGGAGAGCAATTTTTTTCGGTGACCAAAAAGATCCACAACGCCCTGCACGGAACGCCAGAGGAGATAACGAGCGAGCTGTGGGATGTTTTTTTTAAGACTGGAGAGGAAAATTCAAAGGACCTCGCATGCGATGCCGAGATTGTCTTCGTACACGACCCCCAGCCGATAACGCTTATCAATCAGAAGGATTTTCGCAATAACAAATGGCTTTGGAGGTGTCATGTCGATGTGTCTCACGCGGATCCATCGGTATGGGAGATACTTAGA
>Ga0172375_10013605_pt1 | contig 10069 bp, 6 predicted proteins | sample LakKiv1m_FD_114537 | JGI IMG/M metagenome (GOLD analysis project Ga0172375, IMG submission 114537) | Freshwater microbial communities from Kabuno Bay, South-Kivu, Congo - kab_092012_11.1m | ecosystem: Environmental > Aquatic > Freshwater > Lake | place: Democratic Republic of the Congo...
AAGGAAAGAGAGGGTGCTGGTTACAACCCTCACCAAAAGGAGTTCCGAGGACCTGGCTAATTACCTGGTTGAAAAAGGATTAAAGGTGAAATATCTCCATTCCGAGATACAAACCATCCAGCGTTCACAGATCCTGAAGGAGCTGCGCCAAAAGGAATTTGATTGTTTAGTCGGGATAAACCTGCTGCGCGAGGGCCTGGATCTGCCCGAGGTGTCATTGGTAGCGATCCTGGATGCTGATAAGGAAGGATTCTTGCGCTCCGCCACCAGCCTTATCCAGGTAGGAGGAAGGGCAGCGCGTAATATCAACGGCACGGTTATCATGTACGCCGACACAGTCACCCTCTCCATGAAAAAGGCGATCAGTGAAAGCAGGCGCAGGAGAGAGGCCCAGCTTGAGTTTAACCAAAAGCATAAAATAACCCCCCGTTCCATCCAGAAAGCGATCGGAGAAGGAATTGAAGAGCTGGAGGAGGCCGAAACCTTTGTCCAGGAGCTTACCGGAGAGGGGCTTGAGCAATACCAGTTGCATAAATATATATCCGAGTTAGAATATGAAATGGAATTGGCCTCGCGCAACCTGCAATTTGAAAAGGCTGCTGCCATAAGGGATAAGATAAAGGAGTTAAAGAGTGCTGCTGGCAATTGATATCGGCAATACCAATATAACTTTCGGGGTTTTTAAGGGGGCCGTGCTTAAAAAAACCTTTGATATGCCCACCAAGCAATATTCGCGCAATAAACTGCTTAAAAAGATAGCATCCCTGGGACCCGTAGATACCCTTATATCCAGCGTTGTCCCCGGAATAACCAGGGCTATTGCAAAGGACATGGCAAAGATAACCGGCAAAAGGACCTATATAATAGGTAAGGAGATAAAAGTGCCGATCAAGAACCTTTACCGCAGGCCGGAGCAGGTAGGCCAGGACCGGCTGGTCAATGCTTATGCCGCCGCAAGACTTTATGGAGCACCTTTAATAGTCGTGGATTTCGGGACCGCCATCACCTTTGATGTAATTTCAAAGAACGGCGCTTATGAAGGAGGGCTGATCCTGCCCGGATTAGGATTATCCATTGAGGCGCTTAAGAGAGGCACCGCTTTGCTGCCGGAAATAAAATTAAACCGGCCGAAAGGGCTTATTGGCAAAGATACTGCCAATAGCATACTTAGCGGCATAGTTTATGGTTTTTCAGCCATGACCGAACAGTTGAATAATAAGCTTAAGAGAATTATCGGTTCTCGCGCCAGGGTTATCGCTACCGGCGGAAACGCCGCCTTAATTCGTAGGTATTGCAACAATATTGACCGCCTGGACAATACGCTTACTTTAAAGGGAATCAACCTGATCTACGAAAGTTTTAAATAAAAACTCTTGACAAGAAATTTTTTTTATCTATAATTAGCACTCTGGGAAAACGAGTGCTAAAATAAATTTATTAACCAATATTTTAGGGAGGTGGCAAATGGATATCAAACCATTGCGTGATCGTATCGTGGTCAAACCTTTGGAAGCGGAAAGCAAGACCAAGGGCGGTATTGTCCTGCCTGACACTGCTAAGGAAAAACCACAGGAGGCCAAAGTAATAGCTGTAGGAAAGGGCAAGACGCTTGAAAACGGCACTGTGGAGGCCCCTGAGGTTAAGGTAGGAGATAAGGTATTATACGGAAAGTATTCCGGCAATGAGATCACAACCAAAGACGGGGAAGAGCTGTTAATTTTACGCGAAGAGGACATTCTGGCGATTATCAAGTAAACAGACAAATTCGCGCACAAACTTACGAGGAGGGAACATGGCAAAGTTATTAGTTTACAGTGACGAGGCCCGCCGCAAGATTTTAAGCGGCGTTGAGCAGCTGGCTGCTGCGGTAAAGGTAACTTTAGGCCCTAAAGGCCGTAACGTAGTAATTGACAAGAAATTCGGCTCACCCACGATCACCAAAGACGGGGTAACCGTCGCCAAAGAGATCGACCTGGAAGATGCCTTTGAAAATATGGGCGCCCAGATGGTCAAAGAGGTTGCCGAGAAGACTTCTGATATTGCCGGTGACGGGACAACCACTGCCACGGTTTTGGCGGAAGCGATCTATCGTGAAGGACTGAAGAATGTTACTGCCGGATCAAACCCAATGGAGTTAAAGCGCGGGATCGAAAAAGCAGTATCTAAAATAGTGGAGGAACTGGAAAAGCTTTCCACTCCCATCAAAGATAAGAAGGAGATCGCCCAGGTAGCCAGCATCGCGGCTAACGCGGATACCACGATCGGTGAATTGATCGCCGAGGCAATGGATAAAGTAGGCAAGGACGGGGTAATTACGGTAGAAGAAGCCAAATCCACCGCTACTACCCTGGATGTCGTAGAGGGTATGCAGTTTGACCAGGGATATCTTTCTCCGTATTTTGTAACCGATGCTGAAAGGATGGAAGTGCTTTTAGAGGATCCCTATATCCTCATTTTTGAGAAAAAGATATCCTCTATCAAGGATATCCTGCCTTTACTGGAGAAGATCGCCCGCGTAGGCAAACCGTTATTGATCATTGCCGAAGAGGTAGAAGGTGAAGCACTGGCAACTTTGGTAGTTAACAAGATCCGCGGCACTTTTGTTGCCTGCGCGGTAAAAGCCCCGGGATATGGTGACAGGCGCAAAGCCATGCTGGAAGATATAGCTGTTCTTACCGGCGGTAAGGCATTGACCGAGGACCTGGGGATCAAGCTGGAGAATGTTGATGTGGAGGATCTTGGCCGGGCAAAAAAGGTAAAAATTGACAAAGAAAACACCACTATCGTTGAAGGCGCGGGGAAGAATGCCGCTATCAACGCCAGGATAGCCCAGTTAAAGAAACAGATTGAAGATACCGATTCGGATTATGATAAAGAAAAACTGCAGGAGCGCCTGGCTAAGTTATCCGGCGGGGTTGCAGTTATCAACGTGGGCGCTGCTACAGAGACAGAAATGAAGGAAAAAAAGGCCCGCGTAGAGGATGCTTTGCATGCCACCCGCGCAGCCAGCCAAGAAGGTATTGTCCCCGGCGGCGGAGTCGCGCTGGTCCGCGCTATCCCTGCTTTAGACAAACTAAAGCTGGAAGGCGATGAGAAAATCGGCGTTAATATAGTGAAACGCGCCATCGAAGAACCGTTAAGGATGATCGCCCAAAACGCCGGGCTTGAGGGCTCAGTGGTCCTGCAAAGGATCAAGACGGAAAAGACCAATATAGGCTACGATGTCAGCCAGGATGCTTATGTTGATATGATAGAGGCCGGCGTAATTGATCCTACAAAGGTCACCCGTTCGGCATTACAGAATGCCTCAAGTATTGCCGCGCTATTGCTTACAACCGAAGCTTTGATCGCGGATAAACCGGAAAAAGAGGATAAGATGCCGGGCATGCCCGCAGGCGGAATGGGCGGCATGGGAGGTATGGGCGGAGGGATGTACTAACCAGCATCGCAGCAGGGACTGTCCCCGTAGGGGACTGTCCCGCGTTATGATAGTAAAATAAGAAAATGGGGTCAGAATTATTTATCAAATAAATAATTCTGACCCCATTTTACTTGACAAAGCTAGCACTGAGGATAAACTGAGTATATGAAAAATCTGGAGATTGCGCAGATATTCCGGGATATTGCAAGTATACTGGAGATCAAAGGTGAAAATGTCTTCAGGAGGCGCGCCTATGAAAGGGCGGCGCAGAATATAGAGGGCCTAAGCCATGATATAGAGGATTTTGCCCGGCAGGGTAAACTGCAGGAGATCCCGGGAATCGGGAGCGACCTGGCGGGTAAGATCGATGAGTTTATCAAGACCGGGAGGGTCAAGGCATATGAAGACCTGAAAAAGAGCATCCCCGAAGGCCTATTAGACCTGCTTAACATCCCTTCAATCGGCCCAAAAACCGCCAAACTCCTATACGAAAAATTAAAAATAAAGAATGTCGCAGACCTGGAAAAAGCTATCCAAAAGAACAGGCTCAAGGGAATATTCGGCATAAAAGAAAAAACCGTTGAGAATATCCTTAAAGGCATCGGCATAGTTAAAAGAGGAAAAGAAAGGATGACCCTTGCTCAGGCGGCTTTGGCAGCCGAAGAGTTTGTAAAACCACTTGAGAAGCTTCCGGATGTTAAAAGATTATCAACCGCCGGCAGCCTGCGGAGACAAAAAGAAACCGTAAGAGACATTGATATATTGGTTGTTTCAGATAAGCCGATCAAAATAATGGATGCTTTTGCCAATGCTCCTTCCGTAAGGGATGTCCTGGCTGAAGGGGAAACCAAGGCTTCGGTACGCACGAAGGATGACGTTCAGGTGGACTGCCGGGTGGTAGAAAACAAATCCTTTGGGGCAGCCCTGCTTTATTTTACCGGATCAAAGAATTTCAATATTAAGCTAAGGCAGATGGCGATAAAAAAGGGGCTTAAGATAAATGAGTACGGTGTTTTCAAAAAGGATAAATTTGTTGCCGGTAGAAACGAGGAGGAGATATTCAAATTGCTCGGCATGCAGTACATCGAACCGGAGATGAGGGAAGATACCGGAGAAATTGAACTGGCGAAGAAATCCAAGCTTCCGCAATTAATTGAGCCGAAAGACATTAAAGGTGACCTGCACGTGCACTCCAAATACTCCGACGGTTCAAATAGTATAGAAGAAATGGCCGATGCCTGCCGCAAAAAAGGATATTCTTACGTTGCTATCACCGACCATTCCCAGAGCCTTAAGATAGCGCATGGATTGAACGCAAGCGATTTAAGAAAGAAAAAAGCCGAAATTGACAGGTTGAACAAAAAACTAAAGGGTTTTAGGATCTTATTCGGGACTGAAGTTGATATAGATTCCAACGGCAAGATTGATTATAAAGACGCGGTTTTAAAAGAATTCGATGTAGTAGTGGCGGCGATCCACACAGGATTTAAGCAATCTAAAGAGCAGTTAACCAGAAGAATAATGAAAGCATGTGCAAATAAATACGTGCATATTATCGCCCACCCTACGGGAAGGCTTTGGGGAACGCGCGAGGCCTATGATATTGATTTGGATAAGATCTTAAAAACAGCAAAAGAAACAAACACGCATTTGGAGATAAATTCCTTTCCTCAAAGGCTGGACTTGAACGACCTCCACTGTCGGCAGGCAAAGGATATGGGCGTAAAGTTAGCTATCTCTACCGATTCCCATACAACCGATCAACTGGAGGCAATAAAATTCGGGATTTCAGTAGCCAGGCGCGGCTGGCTTTCCAAAAGCGATGTTATAAATACCCTGCCTTTGGAAAAACTGCTCAAAGAGCTAAAAAAATAGAAAATAAATAAATATTGACAAATCCGCTCCTCTGATGTAAAATTCACTATCCTTTCAAACTTTTTCCCTGGAAGAGGCTAAAATTTCGTAACCTATTATAAAACAAGGAGTTAACACAAGGAGAGCTGCAAAATGGCAGAGTGGATAGGTATTGGCAGGCGCGCGAGAAGATGCTACGGCTTTGATGAAATTGCCCTGGTCCCCGGCGCCCGAACCGTGAATCCCAATGAAGTTGACACAAGTTTTGAGTTCGGCGGTAAAAAATTCAAGATACCTATTCTTGCGGCTGCCATGGACGGGGTTGTAGATGTAAAATTCGCCATAGAAATGTCCCGTTTGGGCGGGATCGCGGTGCTTAACCTGGATGGCATACAGACCCGCTATGAAAATCCGGATACGGTGCTGGAAGAGATCGCTAAGGCCACTCCGGCGAAAGCCACGGAATTGATCCAATCGGTCTATACTACCCCGATCAAAGAAAAACTGGTAACCAAAAGGGTATCGGAGATCAAGAAAGCCAAAGCCACCGCAGTAGTCAGCTGTATCCCGGCTAACGCGGATAAATTTTCAAAGCTGGCCATTGATGCCGGAGCGGATATTTTTGTCATCCAGTCCACCGTAACCACCACCAAACATATTTCCACGCAATACAAAACACTTGATCTGCATAAATTCTGCAAATCCATAAAAATCCCGGTTATCCTGGGCAATTGCGTAACCTATGAAACTACCCTTGAACTTATGGACACCGGCGCAAGCGGCCTGCTTATTGGTGTAGGGCCAGGAGCTGCCTGCACAACCCGCGGGGTATTGGGCATCGGTGTGCCCCAGGTGACCGCAACGGTTGACGCCGCAGGCGCGCGAGATTTTTACTTTAAACGCACGGGTAAATATGTTTCCATTATTACCGACGGCGGAATGAACCGCGGCGGGGATATCTGCAAGGCCTTTGCCTGCGGGGCAGATGCCGTAATGATCGGTTCAAGTTTTGCCCGCGCCCAGGAGGCCCCGGGAAGAGGTTTCCACTGGGGTATGGCTACTTCGCACGTCAATCTTCCCCGCGGCACTCGCATACAGGTCGGCACAACCGGAGGGTTAAAAGATATCCTTTTAGGCCCGGCAAAGGTGGATGACGGCTCACAAAATCTTATCGGCGCCTTAAAAACATCCATGGGCTCACTGGGAGCGACGGATTTAAAAGAGATGCATGACGTAGAGATCATCATCGCGCCTTCCATCCAGACCGAAGGAAAAATATTCCAGGTAGGCCAAAGAGTAGGAATGGGCAAATGACCAGACAAACAATACTGATCTTAGATTTTGGTTCGCAATATACGCAGTTGATCGCCCGCAGGGTCAGGGAGCATAAGGTTTTCTCCAAGATCATCCCTTACAATACCCCGGCGAAAGAGATCGCCGCTTTAAACCCTAAGGGCCTGATCCTCTCCGGAGGCCCTGCCTCGGTAGTCAATAAGAAATCTCCCTATCCGGATAAAGGGATATTCAAGCTGGGAGTCCCGGTGTTGGGAATTTGCTACGGGATGCAGGTTATCTGCGAAATGCTCGGCGGTAGGGTAAAACACACCCGCGAGCGCGAATACGGCAAGGTCGAGCTCTTCATTGATGATAACCGGGATCTTTTCAGCCATATGCCAGGAAACTTTACCTGCTGGGCCAGTCATGGCGATTACGTGACCAAGATGCCCGCGGGATTCCACACCAGCGCGCATACCGCAAATACTCCGATAGCGGCGATATCCAACCAGAAGAGAAAGATCTTCGCCGTGCAGTTCCATCCGGAGGTTACCCACACGGAAAAAGGAGCCCAGATATTAAGTAACTTTTTATTCAAGGCCTGCGGATGCTTAGGCAGGTGGACCATGCAGTCATTTATCAAAGAAACCGTTGAAAATATCAAGAAGACGGTCGGGAAAGACAAGATAGTCCTGGGTTTGAGCGGCGGGGTGGATTCTTCGGTAGCTGCCCTGCTTATGCACCGGGCCATTGGAAAGAATTTACGTTCTATTTTTATCGATAACGGGCTCTTAAGAAAAGGGGAGGCCGAACAAATAAAGACCGTGTTCAAGAATATGTACCATCTTAACCTGGGATATGTTGACAGGAGCAAGAGATTCCTTGAGCGCTTAAAAGGCATAACCGACCCGGAGGAAAAAAGAAAGATAATCGGGGATGAATTCGTCAAGGTCTTCGAAGAAGAAGCAAAAAAGATAAAAGGGGTGAAATTCCTGGGCCAGGGCACTCTGTATCCGGATGTCATTGAGTCAGTTTCCCCGACCGGTGGCCCGAGCAGAAAGATAAAAAGCCATCATAATGTGGGGGGGTTGCCTGCGCACATGCACCTTAAGCTGATCGAGCCGTTAAGAGAATTATTTAAAGACGAGGCGCGTGAGATCGGAAGGCAAATGGGCCTGCCTGACCATATTATCCAGCGCCAGCCATTTCCCGGCCCGGGACTGGCAGTAAGAATAATCGGAGAGATAACCAGGGAGCGACTGGATCTTCTGCGCGAAGCGGACAAGCGGGTAATTGAAGAGATCTCTAAGGCCGGGCTCTATGAACAGATCTGGCAGTCTTTCGCGATATTACTGCCGATCAAGACCGTGGGGATAATGGGGGATGAACGCACCTATGAAAATGTCTGCGCACTGCGTTGCGTCTCCAGCTTTGACGGCATGACCGCTGACTGGGTAAAACTTCCTTATGAAGTAATGGAAAGGATATCCAACCGCATTATCAATGAGGTCAAAGGAATTAACCGTGTAGTTTACGATATCTCATCCAAGCCTCCCGCTACTATTGAATGGGAATAAATTAGTTCTTCCGGACTACAATGCCTCATTCTGAGTTTGTCCACCTTCACCTGCACACCCAATACAGCCTCTTAGACGGCGCCTGCCGCATACCCGAAATACTAGCCATCGCTAAAAGCTTTAAAATGGATTCCCTGGCTATCACCGACCATGGGAACATGTTCGGGGCGGTCGATTTCTACCTGGAAGCAAGAAAATCCGGGATCAAGCCGATCATCGGCTGCGAGGTTTACGTTGCCCCCCAAAGCCGGCTGAATAAAGGCGGGAGCGGTATTGAAGACGCTGCCAATCATTTGATCCTTCTGTGCCGCGATGAAGAGGGTTACCATAACCTGATGAAGCTGGTCTCTATCGGGTATCTTGAGGGATTCTATTACCGGCCGCGTATTGATAAGGAGGTCCTTGCCCAACACGCTAAAGGTCTGATAGGCTCATCCGCCTGCTTAAAAGGCGAGATCAGCCAACTTTTGCAGCAAAAACGTTTTAACGATGCTTTAAAAGCCGCGGATACCTACCAGAATATTCTTGGCAAAGGCAATTTCTACCTGGAGATCCAGCCCAATTCCATACCTGAACAAAAAATCGTGAATGAGGGAATGCTCAAGCTCTCCAAAGAACTGGGCATACCTTTGGTGGCTACCAATGACGTGCATTACCCTACCAAAGACAAGGCATCGGCGCATGAAGCGCTATTATGCATCCAGACGCAGACTACCCTTGATGACCCCAAGCGCATGCGCTTCCAGACGGATGAGTTTTATTTTACCTCTCCTGAAGAAATGAAAGAGGCCTTCCGCCATTGCCCGCAGGCTGTAACAAATACCCTTGAGATCTCCGGGCGCTGCAACCTTGAACTTGATTTCTCGCAAATGCACCTGCCTAAATATATCCCGCCCAATGGAAAGAACAAGGAAGAATTCCTGCTGGAGCTCTGCGAAAAAGGAATGCGCGATAAAGAATTTAAGCATGAACCGGAGATCCAAAAACGGCTTGATCATGAGTTAAAGATCATCCACCATATGGGATTTATCAGCTATTTTCTCATCGTCTGGGATTTTATCCATTACGCCAAAAGCCAGGGAATACCTGTAGGCCCGGGAAGAGGATCTGCCGCCGGAAGCCTGGTGAGCTTCCTCCTGGGGATCACCGACCTTAATCCTTTGAAATACGGGCTGCTCTTTGAAAGATTCTTAAACCCCGAACGAATGGGCCTGCCGGATATAGATATTGATTTTTGCTACGAAAGAAGGCAGGAGGTTATTGATTACGTAACCAAGAAATACGGCCAAGAGAATGTTGCCCAGATCATTACCTTCGGGACTATGCAGGCAAGAGCCGTAGTCAGGGACGTAGGCAGGGTCATGGCTGTCCCCTACGCGGATGTTGACCGGATCGCCAAGATGATCCCGGCAGAATTGGACATGACCCTCAAAAAAGCCCTGGAGAGCGAGCCGGAATTAAACAACCTTTACAAGAATGACCCGGAGATAACCAAGCTGATCAATACCGCTATATCTTTGGAAGGATTGAACCGCCATGCCTCTATCCATGCTGCCGGGGTGGTCATCGCGGACAAGCCATTAAACAATTATACTCCTATATTCAAGACCGGCGATGATCAGATCACCACCGGTTACAGCATGGGGATATTGGAAAAGATCGGCCTGCTTAAGGTTGATTTTCTGGGTTTAAGGACCCTTACAGTTATCGACGAAACGGTAAAGCTGGTCAAAAAAACCCGCAACATAGATATTGATATCGAGAAACTGGCGCTGGATGACGCAAACACCTATAAACTCTTAGCCTCCAGCCACACTATCGGCATATTCCAGGTAGAAAGCTCAGGTATGCGCGACCTGCTCAAGAAACTTGAGCCGGAGCGTTTTGAGGACCTGATAGCCCTGCTTGCTTTATACCGCCCAGGGCCCATCGGTTCAGGGAT
>Ga0172375_10013606_pt1 | contig 10069 bp, 8 predicted proteins | sample LakKiv1m_FD_114537 | JGI IMG/M metagenome (GOLD analysis project Ga0172375, IMG submission 114537) | Freshwater microbial communities from Kabuno Bay, South-Kivu, Congo - kab_092012_11.1m | ecosystem: Environmental > Aquatic > Freshwater > Lake | place: Democratic Republic of the Congo...
ATGCTCGGAATGTCGCCGCGAATCCGGGCTCGCACCGAGTTCCACTCGCCCTTCTTGTAATACTTCTCCCACTCCTTGATGGAATGCGTCGGGACGTTCTGCAACCGCTCACCATAGATGCCAAACAACGTCCCGCCCTCGCGGTAGTCCAGCAGCACCTGGTAGGCTTCGCCGCGCTCGCTCGACCGAAGGAACAGCCCGCCGTCGCAGCCCCAGTCCGGGTTGATCTCCGCGTACACTTCGAAATTCTTGTACCGCTTGTCCGTCAGCAGGATGCCGCCCTTGCCCGTTGGATTTTGCATGCCCGTGAGTACGCCGCCGGCAACCTTCCAATCCGGCGTCGTCCCGTGATGGTTCGTTTTGCTGATGTGCCAGCCCGAAAGGTCCTTCCCGTTGAAAATCGGGGTAAAGCCCGGCGGAACGCTGGCCGCCGCGGCCGGCGCCGCAACCACTTCATACTTGCGCGGCAATGGTTGTGCGGCGGCGATCTGCCGTTCTTCCATCTCGCCGGCCAGTTCGTCGAGCGCGTTCATGGCCGCCGGGTTCTCTTCCAGCCCGTCCTCGGCCAGCGGAACCTCCAACGTCCTCCAGCGCGTGTTGTGGACCGTAGCACGCTTGAGCGTCCATTGGTGGACTTCCGCCGCCTGGCGCGCCATTGGAGTCGGCAGCGACGCCAGGTCCAGACCGGCGGCAAACGCCTTGTTATCAAAAACCCCGACTTGCTGGCCATCGATGCGCAATGCGTAGTGTCCTGGCCGCAAGTTTGTGATCTTCAGACTCTGGCGGTTCAGCGTTTCCATGAAATCCGAACTGCGCATGGCCAGCGCGACCACCGGATCGTCGAAATTGACCGGCATTGGTAACGCAGCGTCGGTCTGCGTCCAGGTGCAGCCCGATACCAGTTCGCCCGCCATCGGCCCGGTGAAGTTAAGCCTCTGTATCGTCGTCCCTTCGGCCTTCACTTGATTGGCGTTGGGAGAACTGATGGTCACCGCCGACACCAAAGACGGCGCGTTCCATGCCTTGAGCAACGCCCCGGCCATGATCAGGTGGCCGGCCGGACCGGGATGCACCTTGTCCGGTATCATCCTCAGCGCGTCGGTTGCGTTCGCGGCGTTGGCCTTCTCTAACATCTTGACAACGGGACCGTTCAGGTCGGCCAGCGTCAGGCGCTCGTTCGCGGCAAGTTCGGCCAGGAAATCGCCATACTTCACCAGCACGGGGTTGTATCCGCCCGGCACCGTCGCCGCGCGTGTCACCTCATCGTAGGGTGATGGGCGGATAGCCGTGATCCGGACCCCTGGAGACGTCGCTCTGATCATCGCCACCAACTTCTGATATCCGCCCGAGTAAGCCTTGAAAAGATCCTCGTCAAATGCGCGATACCGCGCATCGTTCATCCCGAGCATGATCGTCACGACGGTTGGGCGGTACGGCGCCACATCGCGAAAGACGCGCGTCTCCACAAGCCCGCCGCCGCCGCCGCCGACACGGTCGCCGCCCCAGCCCGAGTGCGTGAACTTCACCTTCATTTCCGGGAATCTGGTCCTGACATACGTTTCGACAAATGTCGTGTACAAACGCTGGTCGGTGATCGAGTCGCCATAAAAGACGACCCGGTCGCCGTCCGAAAGATGAAATGCCGGCTGTGCGGCCAGCGACAGGATCCCAAGCAGGAAAAGGCAGACAAGACGCTTCATATTCGACTCCCAGTGTGACGGTAATGGACTTCGGGCAACTCCCGCAACCGGGCCGCGGCCGATTCGGCCGTGATGTCCCGTTGCGGCATGGCTAACATCTCATACCCGACGAGGAACTTTCGGACGGTGGCCGAGCGCAACAGCGGCGGGTAGAAATGCCCGTGCAGGCGCCAACCCTCGCCGGGCGCACGCGCCGGACGTTGATGAAAGCCAAACGAATAGGGGAACGAGATTTGGAACAGATTGTCGTAGCGCGTGGTGACGGACTTCAGGATCGCCGCTAACCCGTCCCGCCCCGCGTCGTCGAGATCTTCGATGCCGAAAACCGCGCGCCGGCTGACGATCATCACCTCAAACGGCCAGGTCGCCCAGTAGGGAACCAGCGCGGCGAATTGATCGTTCACGTCGACAATCCGTTCGCCCGAGGCGAGCTCGCGGTGCAGATAGTCTGACAACAAGGCCCGGCCATGAGTCTCGAAGTACTCGCGCTGAGCGGCATCCTCTTTGACCACTTCGTTTGGTACAACCGACGACGCCCAAATCTGACAATGAGGGTGCGGATTGCTGCACCCCATCATCTCGCCTCTGTTTTCAAAGATTTGCACGTAGGCGATGCCGGGCTCCGCATTGAGTTCGGCCGATTGGTCGGCCCAGCAATCCACCACGGGCCGGATCTCGCCAACCGACATCTCAGCGACCGTCAGGTCGTGACGGGGCGAGAAACAGATCACGCGGCAGATGCCGCTCACCGGTTCGATCCGGAACAGGTCATCTCCGCCCGGTGGCGCAGCCACCCGGTTCTGGAGGAGAGCGGCAAAGTCGTTCTGAAAGACGAATGTTGAGGTGTATTCGGGATTGGCCACTCCGCCGGCCCGGCTGTTGCCGGGGCACAGGTAACAGCCCGGATCGTACGCCAGGCGATCGTCCGCCTTGGACGCTTCCATCTGCCCGTGCCAGGGCCGCTTGGTCCGATGCGGCGACACCAGAACCCATTCGCGGTTCAGCGGGTTGTACCTGCGGTGAGGATGTTCCTTCGGGTCGAACATCGCTAGGTCTAACGGATCTGCGAACCGGCGATGGGCGAAAGCAGCGTGGTGCTGATGTTTGATACCACCTCGCCGTCGCTGAGTCCGGGCGTCGCGGCCAGCTTTTTCCATTCGGGACTACCACCGAACGTCCGCCAGTTGTTTTCGCGCGCAGTCAGCGAGTCGTGAGCCACCATGTAGGTCAGGTTCGGCATCTTCGGACCGGCGATTGTTTCGCCGAACAGCACAGGGGCCATACCCGCTTTGCGGAAGATATCAATCTCGCCGCTTTCGAACATGCCGATCTTCTTGGCCAATGAGATTGGCGTGTTCGATTCGTAACAGCGTAACTCGAAAAGCCGCGCGCCGGCCTTTTTCGGCGGGATCTCGATCGCGGGGAATCCCCTGAAAGCGCGGAGCAACCGCACTTCCATGCGCTGGTAGGGCAACCCAGGACCGGCAAAGAACGCCTCGCTCGCTTTCACAAGTTCCTGGTCGGCATACAACTTGGCGTATGTTTCCTCGAACTTCGCCAGCGACGGGTGGCTTAGGATAGCCAGAATGAACGGCGCATCCATGCCGATCGAGGCGTTAAACAAACCGAGCGGTCCGGCGCCGATGCGGGCGAAGGCAGGAGCAACGGTGCGCGACAACCAGTCGGTGAGACGGATGCGTTGATTGTCCGTTGTGTTGCGGCAGCGGAAGTAACGGAATTCCAGGATCACAGGCGCAACTGCTCCAGCCTGTGCGTTGGCGGCGGAGATACTTGAGGACCCAGCTAGGGCCGAACTGGCAAGAAATGATCGGCGGCGCATAATGCGCCGATTCTATCGCACGGCGAAGGCTGGTAGCGCCGGGGCCGCGCCGAACCGGCGGTCCCGCCCCCGAAACTCCGTGAGGATGGACGCCAGTTCTTTCACGGCCAGATCCGGCCAGGCGGTGCTTGTAAAGAACAATTCCGCATATGCGCTTTCCCACAGGAGAAAGTCGCTCAGCCGTTTCTCGCCGCCCGTGCGCAAAAGCACGTCCACGTCGGGCACACCGCCAAGCAAGCGGGAGAAGTCCTCGCGGGTAGCCGCACCCTTGCGTGCGGCGGCGAGCAAGGCGTCTCGCGACGAGTAATCGATCGCCACGCGAAGGTGAAGCGTTGAGCAGGCCCGGGTGTCCGACTCGGCCGCGTCGATCAGGCTCACCAGAGCCGGGTCGAGCCGGTCCCGCCGGCCGATCGCGGTAAATCGGACGTCCTGCCGGATCAACTCGCCCGTCTCGCGAACAAGGAAGTCACTCAGAAGCGAGAACAATCCTGACACCTCCGCCGCCGGACGCTTCCAGTTGTCCGAGGAGAAGGCGTACAGCGTCAAAGTCCCAACCCCGAGCGACGGCGCCGCTTCGATGACGCGACGCACGGTTTGGGCGCCCGCCCGGTGGCCCGCGATGCGCGGCATGTGCCGCGCCGTGGCCCAGCGGCCATTGCCGTCCATGATGATCGCCAGGTGAATCGGCATCGCCGCTATGCGCTCCCCCGCATGGCCTTGACGAGGGCCTCCATGTGATCGAGATACTTCGCCAGGGCCTTTTTGCCGTCGCGCGTGAGGCTGAACTCGGTCTTGGGAATCCGCCCCTCAAACGACTTCACGCAGGAGACGTAGCCCGCTTCCTCCAGTTTCCGCGAGTGGACGCTGAGGTTCCCGTCGCTTACGCCCAGAATGTTTTTCAATTCTCCAAAGGTCAGCGGCGACGACGCGGCCAAGGCGCTCACGATCCCCAGTCGAGTCTTCTCGTGAATCAGCCGTTCGAGTTCCGGCAAGCCCCGCCGGACCAATTCCAGGCCATTCCCACCGGGAGCCTTCCGGCGCAGCGCTTCAGCCACCGTACCTCCTGTAGATCAGCCACCCGAATCCAATGTGCAGCAGCCCGAAGCCGGCGCCAAGATAGATGTCCCGGCCCACCTCCGGCGCCACCAGCGGGCCCAACCCCAGGACCATGAACGCCAGGCCCATCGCCGGCACGATGCGCACTGAAAAAACGCCGCCGGCGATGATTGCCACCCCATACAGCAGAAGCCAGGCCGAGGCCAGCACGTCCAGCAGTCCGGCGTGATAGAGCGGCCAAGTCAGGGCCGCCCCGGCCAGCAGCGCGGGCGGGAAACTCGCCATGAACTTCCGCGACGCACCGGAGGACAATGGCACACGGTCCCGGCGGGCCTTGTGCAGCATGGCGGCCGAGCCGATTCCCAGCGCCAGGATCATCTCAATCACCCAGATCGTGATCCAATCCTGAGGCGAAGTCCGCTGGTGCGCCAAAAACGCCGCCCCGATCGCCGAAATGCCCATCCCCATGCCGCCGGCGCCGGGCACCGCGGTGAAGGAGCCGGCGCGCTCCATCGTGTTGCGAATGAAATCAATTTGCCCGAGCGCGTGCTTGTGGATGGGAGTGGGCGCCTCCGGGCGATGCGGCAAGCTTGTGACCATGCTCACAGCTTCATTAGAAGCTGAAGGGTTGTCTGGTGTCAAGTACTTTGTTCTGTAAAGTGTTTACCTTGAATCCTCAGGCAGCACGGAGTAGCCTTCCGGCGGCGGAAAAAGCTCGCGCAGCCAGCGCAGCCGCTTGCGGATCAGGTTGCTCGCCAGTTGCCTTGGACCCGGATCGACGTCGATGTCGCAACAAATCCCGTGGAGATAAAGGGTCAGCGTATCCACAAAACTCTGGCGGACGTATGCGGTGAACCGCCGCGGAACTCGCGCCGCCGCCGCATCGCCGTCCCGGAGTTCCAGCTTCAAGCGCCACGCGGCGTCATCGACTTCTCCGTGGGCCCCGGCCCGGATCTCATCGCGGAGCAGGTTGGCGTAACCCGGCGGGATGCCATGGGCGGCGGAGATCTCCGCAATCGCCCGATAGAAGCGGTAATGATAGTCTGCGACCTCGGTCTCTTTGACGGCGAAAGCCAGCAGCGTCTCCGGCGAAGCGAACGACGCCGACCTCACCGAGGACTTCTCCTCATCGGGCTTCTCCGTGGCCACCTCGACCTCCGCCCGCCTGCCCCGCAGGCCCTCGGCATGGTGACGGAGATAGGGCACTAGAAGGATCTGGATCGGCGGCAGCAACGCAGCCAACTTCGGCGGCAGCGCGGCGACCGGTTCGTCCAGATACTCCTTCAGGTCTTCCGGGCCCAGCGAAAGCGCGGCGCAGAAATAGCGGAAGCGGGTTCCGAGGGGAACCATTTCACCTTTGATGCGGTCGGCGAGTTGGCGCACCGTGAGCCGTTGAACGAGATTCGGCGATGACATTGGATGCAAACGGGCACCCACCACGGGCTGGGCGCCGATTTCAGTCTACCAGACAAGTTGCGCAACCCCGATACACTGACAAGGAGTGCCTCCGCGAATTCTGATCTCGGCCGGCGAGTCCTCGGGCGACCGTTACGCTGCCCGCCTCGCCACTGCCCTCCGCAGCCGGTTGGGTGAAGTGGAGTTGTTCGGCTGCGCCGGAGAACAGATGAAGGCGGCGGGGGTCCGGCCCGTGGTCGATATGGCGAGCTTGGCCGTCGTGGGCATCGTCGAGGTTCTCCACCACATTCCCCGCATCTATGGCGAGTACAGGAAACTCCTCGCCGAAGCGGAACGAATCCAGCCCACCGTCGCCATACTGACCGATAGCCCCGATTTTCACTTGCGCGTCGCCAATCGTCTCACCGGTATGGGCATTGCCGTCCATTACCTGGTGGCGCCACAGGTCTGGGCCTGGCGGGAAGGCAGGATCAAACAGCTCCAACGAAACGTGAAGGAGATGTACTGCATCTTTCCATTCGAAGAGAAGTACTTTCGTGAAAGGGGCGTGCGGGCAACCTACATCGGGCACCCACTCTCCAAACTCGTCCGGCCGTCCTTGAACCGGAAGGACTTTTTCGCCAAACACTCGATCCCGGAGAATCAACCGTTGATCACGCTCTGTCCAGGCAGCCGATCAAGCGAAGCCGCCCGGCATCTTGCGCCGCTGGCCGGCGCGATCGCGCGCATTCGCTCGCAGCGCGACTGCACCTGCGTCTTGGCAGTGCCCGAGGATGCGGCAAAACGGTTCGGGCCGGGTTATTTCGGCGACTTTCTCTCCGCCACCGCCGCCCGGCTGGTCTCCGGCGAAACCTGGGACGCCCTGGCTTATGCCGACGTGGCGCTGCCGGCCAGCGGCACGGTGGCCGTGGAAGCGGCCCTGCTCGGCGTCCCCATGGTGACGTACTACAAGGTGTCGCCGGCCACCTACCTCATCGGCCGGCCGCTGGTGAAGGTGCCGTTTTATTCCATGGTCAATCTGGTGGCTGGTGAGGAGATCGTGCCCGAGTTGATCCAGCACGACATGACTGCGGCGCGGCTTGCCGCCGAAACGCTGCGCTTGTTGGACGACCAGCCCGCCCGGCATCGTATGTTGGACGGCCTGAGCAGGGTCTCAACGCTGCTGTCCACGTCTCACGACCCGATTGATAGCGCGGCCAGCCGCATTGTGGCATCTATTTGAGAAGGGAAGTCCATCGTATGAAGTCCGTCGCTCCGCTCCTCATCCTCCTCATGACCGGCGTTTCCCCGGCGTCAGCCCAGGACCGGCGCGCTGCCGCCATCGACGTTACCGCTTATAAAATCACTCTGAAACCCGCTCTGGCGAGCCAGGCGATTGAGGCCGTTGCCGAGGTTACCTTTCTGCCGCTTTCCGACCGCATGATGACGGCCGCATTCGAACTGCACAATGCCCTCAACATCACCCGCGTCCTGGATTCCGCCGGCAACACTGTCCAGAACACGCGCAACTATGAGGACTTTACCGTCCGCCTGAGCTTCGCCCAGCCCCTGGCGAAAGACCAGCCTGTCACCGTGCGCTTCGAATACGGTGGCCGCCTGACAGGCGATGAGGACTCCCCAATTTACGGCATCCGATTCGCGGCCGTCCAGTCCGACCACGCCTGGCTGCTCTATCCGGGCCGTTGGTTCCCCGTTTCCGGCTACACTTCCGACCGCTACACGATGGATCTCAACGTCGAAACGCCCCAGGGCTACAAAGCCGTGTCGAGCGGCGTCGAACTGCAACAGGGATCGATCACTCGCTTCCAGTCCTCGCAACCAGGTTTCCCCGGAAGCGTCGCCATTGTCCCCGCCGGATCGAAGAAGGTCGCCGCGCAGGGCGTGACCACTGACTTCTACTTCCGCGGCGACGCTCAGCCTCACACCCAGTCCTGGGGCGATGAGATGGGCAAGGTAATGGTCTATCTGACCTCTCTCTTCGGCCTGCCTCAAAACGCCAATATGACTGTCGTCGAAACCGGAAGCGGCGCGCCGGCGGGCTATTCCGCGCCGGGCGTTCTGTTTGTCTCCAGTTCGGCCGCCGCGCGCGAACCGTCGCAGCGCCTGCTGGCCAATCAAATCACCCGCCAGTGGTACGGCAATCTCGTTTCCCCGGCCGGGCGTAACCACATCTGGATCGCCAACGGTACAGCGAAGTATGCCGAAATCCTTTATCAGGAACACATCAACGGCGCAGGCGTGATGGAAGGCGAGATCCGCGACCTCTATGTTGACGCCATGACGGTCACCGACGCGCCCGTGCTTCAGGCGGCGCGTTTCGAGGATTACTCGCCCGAGTTCTTCGCCGTCACCGGCAGCAAAGGCGCCTCGGCCATCCATATGCTTCGCGGGGTGCTGGGCGACGAGAACTTCGGCAAGCTCCTCAAGACCATCCCTGACCAGTTCGCTAACAAGCAGATCACGACGGACGACTACCGCAAGGTGGCCGAATCGCTTGCCCGGCAGAACTTGCAGGGCTTCTTCATTCAATGGCTGGAATCCACCGGCGCGCCAGAGTTCAAAAGCGAGTACACCGTCTACCGCACGCAGAAGGGCTTCCGCATCCGCGGCAAGATCACCCAGGATCTGGACACCTTCCGGATGCCGGTTGAGCTTCGCATTGAAACGGAAGGCAACCCGGAGGAAAAGCGCGTCGAAGTCGTTGGCCCGCAAACCGAGTTTGTCGTCGAGTCCTTCGGCAAACCGAAAAAGGTCATTGTCGATCCGAATAGCCGCGTGCTGCGAATGAGCCCCCAGATGCGCGTTTCGGTAGCCATCCGCCGCGGCGAACAGTTCGCCGAGCTGGGCAACTATAATGAGGCGCTGAAGGAATACCAGCGAGCGCTTGAAGCCAATCGCAATAGCTCGCTCGCCCACTACCGCATCGCCGAAGTCTTCTTCCTCCAGGGCAACTACCAGTCGGCGGTCAACGAATTCCGCGAAGCACTGAACGGCGACCTCGACCCCAAATGGACCGAGGTCTGGAGCCACATCAACATGGGCAAGGTGTTCGACGTCACCCAGCAGCGCGAGCGCGCCATGAACGAGTACACCCAGGCCGTCCGGACCAAAGACAATACCCAGGGCGCGCAGGAAGAAGCCGCCCGCTATATAAAGGAACCGTATCAGCGGCCGGCGCAGCAGTAATCTGGCCCTGAACGGCTATTTCTTGCGCGTGTCCGAGTCCACGCCGGTACGCAGTTCCCGGAAATACCGTGCCTTCATGTTGCCGAGCCACTTTTCGTCGTAGCGCTTCTCAAGGTCAATCGACGCCAGCGCCACGGTTCCGTCCACCTCGGTCCGTGCCAGCGTTTCGCCCACTGGACCGTAGATCATCGAGGGATAGTCGTAGCCGGATGTCGCCAGAAAGACATGGTTCTCTTCGGCGCGGGCGCGCGCGAGCGTCTCCTTGCCGCCCCAGATCGGCATCAGGATCAGCTCCGCGCCGTTGGTGGCTAGTCCTCGCGCCGGATCCGCGAAGAAGACGTCGTAGCAGATCATCATGCCGACTTTTCCGAAATCGGTCTGGAAGACCGGGTAGTTGTCACCCGGCGTAATGCCGCCTTCCATCTCCTCGCGCGGGATGTAAACCTTCCGATACTTGCCGGCATACTTGCCTGCGCGATCGATCAGTACGGCGGTATTGAAGACCAAATGGCCGTCGCGCTCATAGATGCCCGCCACGATCCAAGCCTTCTTGTCCCGCGCCAGCGCTCCCAGTTTCTCCGTGGTCGGCCCGGGAATGGACTCTGCGACCTCGGCGTATTTCTTGGAGGTGCCGACGACTGTGATCCCTTCAGGCAGCAGGATGATGTCCGTCCCCGCCGGTACCGACTTCCGCGTCAGGGCGATGAACTTGGCCACCGGATCATCGCCTTTCGGCCGCAACCGGATCGCCGCCAATTTGACAGGACGCGCTGGCGGCGGGTCGATGGGCTGAAGTTGAATCTGATCCCACGTCACCTGGCCCGTTGGCGCCTTCCAGATCCATAGCTGGATTTGGACCGACAGTGCGCCC
>Ga0172375_10013607_pt1 | contig 10069 bp, 8 predicted proteins | sample LakKiv1m_FD_114537 | JGI IMG/M metagenome (GOLD analysis project Ga0172375, IMG submission 114537) | Freshwater microbial communities from Kabuno Bay, South-Kivu, Congo - kab_092012_11.1m | ecosystem: Environmental > Aquatic > Freshwater > Lake | place: Democratic Republic of the Congo...
AAAGAATAAACAAATGAAAAAGACAATTATCTACGGAATCCTCTTTCTTTTTTTAGCAATACTCGGTTACTACTTTTCCCCGGAAAAGAAGTTGGATGCATCAAAAAAGATTGACAAAATTATTGTAGTAAAGCATAAAAGAGAGCTAATGGTTTTTTCAAAAGGAGAAGTAGTTAAAACTTATAAAATTTCGCTTGGCGGCGTTCCAATCGGCAAAAAAGAATTTGAGGGAGATAATAAAACACCCGAAGGCAGTTACACAATCAATGACCGCAACCCGAACAGCGATTATCATTTGAACCTTGCCGTTTCTTATCCAAACACATCAGATAGTTTACACGCAAAACAATTTGGAAAATCTCCGGGCGGAGAGATTAAAATTCACGGCTTACCAAACGGCTACGGTTTTATCGGCAAATTCCAGCGGTTCTCTGATTGGACGGCGGGCTGTATCGCGCTAACTAATTCTGAAATTGAAGAACTATTTTATCATGTTCCGATGGGAACTGAGATACAGATTGTTCCGTAGTCTTTAGGTAAGAATTACGAATTAGGAATTAGGAATTAGGAAAAATAACAATCATATAATCACAATTGTTCAAGCGCTGCTTGTAACTTTTCTCTGGTCAACTTCGTTTATTATTATCAAGTGGGGATTGGCGGATATACCTCCCATAACTTACGCCGGCTTACGATACACCTTAGCGTTCCTCATTTTCATTCCTTTCATTCTCCAAAAAAAATATTTAAGCGAAATAAAACTGCTGAACGCTTCTCAATGGAAAAAATTGATTCTGCTTGGATTAGTATTTTATACCTTTACGCAAGGCGCGCAGTTTTCAGGGTTATCACTTCTTCCTTCTGTTACGGTTAGTTTGCTGCTTAATTTTACGCCGCTACTTGTAGCCGTTACCGGAATATTTTTATTAAATGAAAAACCTTCTCCGCTTCAATGGATTGGTTCATCGTTATTTATCATCGGTATCATAACATATTTTTTCCCGGTTAAGATAGATGGAAATAGAGGAATGGGATTAGCGGCAATGCTTGTAGGCGTTCTCGCTAACGCCAGTGCGGCAATCATCGGAAGAGAAATTAACCGGAAGAAAAATGATAGTCCGCTGGTAATAACGTTTATTAGTATGGGAGTTGGAGCTATCATTTTAATTGCGGTTGGCTTTGGATTGAACGGATTACCTACGCTCAGTTTGAAAAGCTGGGGCTATCTTTTGTGGCTCGCGGGTATAAATACCGCTTTCGCTTTTACGCTGTGGAATGTAACGCTTCGTTCGCTAACGGCAATGGAATCAAGTATTATCAACGGAACGATGCTTGTTCAAATTGCGATACTTGCGTGGTACTTTTTAGGTGAAGAAATTACAACGCAAGAAGAAATCGGAATGTTCATTGCCGCGGTTGGAGTGGTTCTTGCGCAAATGAGGAAACAATCTGAATAGGTTTACTGTTCTCTCTTTTTGTTTTTAAACTTTTCTTTGTAAAATTGGGTCATCAATCACCAAACATTAAACGTATATGAAAACCTGGATAAAAGTTCTCTTAGGTTCAATCGTTTCTCTCATCATTATTCTGCTTATTGCCGGTTATTTTTTTAGACAGATGCTCTATGGTTCGCTGCCGGAATATCAAGGAGAATATCAATCCGCAAAAATTAAAAGCAATGTAGAAATTTACTTTGATTCTTTAGCCGTTCCGTACATTCAAACTGATAATGAAGAAAGCGCCGCTTTTGCGCTCGGATTTTTACACGCCCGCGAGCGGATGTTTCAAATGGATTTGATACGCCGCGCAGGCGAAGGAAGATTGAGCGAAGTCTTCGGAAGCAAAACAGTTCCTTTTGATAAAATGTTTTTGACGGTGGGAATAAAACAAACCGCGGAAAAAATGTTGGAAGCCGCTCATCCGGAAACAAAAAAAATGCTTACCGCTTATGCCGAAGGGGTAAATTACTTTATTAATAAATTCCGCAATAAACTTCCGATTGAATTTGACATTCTAAAATATGAACCATACGAATGGAAACCCGTTCATAGTTTAATGGTGGTTCGTTTAATGGCTTGGGAATTAAATATGAGTTGGTGGACGGATATCATTTTTACTAAACTTGTTCAGCAACTTGGCGAAGAAAAAGCAAAACTCATCCTTCCCGATTTTCCTGAAAACGCCCCGACAATTATTCCCGCCGCGCTTTCTAACGAACCGGAAATTACCATGTCGTTCATTGATGTGAACCGCGCTTACAAAGAGTTTACCGGTTTTACAGGAACGCATATCGGCTCAAACAATTGGGTGGTAAATAAAGAAAAATCTCAAAGCGGTAAATCAATTATTGCGAACGATCCTCACCTTGCATTTACGGCTCCCGGCAAATGGTACGCTGCGGTAATTCATGCCGGAGATTATCATGTCGAAGGCGTTACGCTTCCCGGCGTTCCATCGGTGGTGATAGGTAAAAACCAAAATATTTCTTGGGTTCTTACAAACGTTATGGCGGATGATGCCGATTTTTATTTTGAAAAACTTGATGCCGCCGGAAAGAAATATTTTTGTGATAATCTGTGGCAAGACTTAAAAATCAGAAAAGAAAAAATACGAGTTAAAGACGGAACCGACATTTCCTTCGAGGTTAAAGAAACGCATCGCGGTCCTATCATCTCCAATATTCATTCTTTTAATTTGATGTATCCGAATTCGTTTGATAAAAATCTAAACATAAGCATGAGGTGGACAGGCAACGATATTAGCGATGAATATTTTGCTTTTTACTCCGTCAACAAAGCGAGTGATTGGAACAGTTTCAAGCAAGCTGTTTCTAACTTTACGGTGCCGGGGCAAAATTTTGTTTACGCGGATGTGAAGGGAAATATCGGTTACCTTTGCGCCGCAAAACTTCCTATTCGCGCAACTAATTCTCCAACTTTTGTCTTTGATGGAACAACTTCGGCGAACGATTGGAAAGGGTTCGTTCCCTTTGATGAAATGCCAATGCTCTTCAATCCGCCGCAAAATTATATCGCTTCGGCAAACAACAAAACAATTAAAAACTTTCCTCATCATATTTCTAATTTGTGGGAACCTTCTTCGCGAATTGAAAGAATAACTGAATTATTAACAGCGAAAGCAAAGCATTCCTCTGAAGATTTTCAGCAGTATCAAACAGATTTTATCTCTCCCTATGCTAAACATATTATAAAATATATTCTGCAAGCGTTTGGGAATATAAAAGTAACCGATAAAAATCTGAACGAAACGCTAACGCTGCTAAAAAAATGGGATGGCAAATTTGACGCGTTTTATCAAGCTCCGGCTATCTATGCCGTGTTTCTTACCCATTTCTTAAAAAATACTTTTGAAGATGATTTGGGATTCAATCTCTTTAACGAATTTTTGTTTGTTCCGAATGTTCCTTATCGAGTTGTGCAAAAAATTCTTGAAGAAAATACTTCCACGCTATTTGATGACAAAAACACCGCTAAAATTGAATCCCGCGACGACATGATAAGAAAAAGTTTAGCCGATGCTTTGACCGAACTTGAGACAAAATTGGGTTCTGATATTAATCAATGGCAATGGGGAAAACTTCACACCTTAACGTTTAAACATTTTTTTAACGGAGAAAACAAGTTTGTTGACGGAATGGTAAACATTGGTCCGTTTGGAATTGGCGGCGACGGAACAACGTTGTTTAATACAGAATATACTTTTAATCATTACGGCGGAAGCGAACGGGCTTTTCAGCACAAAGAATATGAAAATCATCTCGGACCCTCAATGCGGTATATTTTTGATTTCGCGAATCCGGATGAATTTTATTTGACGCTGCCTACGGGGCAGTCTGGGCATCCTTTAAGCAAGCATTATCAAGACCAGACACAAATGTGGTTGCGCGGAAAATATGTGAAGATAAAAACGGATCAGGCTTCAATTAGCAGTTTGAAAAATAAAATTATTTTAGTGAAATAAAGACTTATTGCCTTAGCTAATCAGCAAATTACGCCGCCGCCGAGACAATAATCTCCATCATAGAAAACGGCAAACTGTCCGGCTGCAATACCTCTATCAGGTCTATTGATTGTTACTTCGGCAAAGTTTTCATTTTGAAATTTAATTGAGCAGTTAAAGAAATGTTCGCCGTGTCTTATTTTTACGAGAAGCTTATCTTTCGTCGGTGGTTCATTTATCCAGTTAAAATTTGTAACAGAGAAATGATTTTTTTCTTTTTCAATTAACTCAACATTTTTTGAGATAACGATTTTATTTTCGGTAATATTTTTCTCAACCACAAACCAAGGTCCGCCGCTTAACCCAATGCCGCTCCGCTGCCCGATAGTAAAATAGTAATAACCGGGATGCTTGCCGAGAATTTTGCCGGTTTCTAATTCAATAACTTCTCCCGGCAGTTCGCCAAGATGATGTTTGATAAAATCGGAAAATTTAATTTGTCCGAGAAAACAAATTCCCTGACTATCTTTTCGCGATTGATTTGCCAAGTCATACTCAGCGGCTATCTTTCTAATTTCTTTCTTTGTGTATTTGCCAATTGGAAATAGGGCGCGCGAAAGCTGCTGCTGCGTTAAATAGGCAAGAAAATATGTTTGGTCTTTTATCGGATCGGGAGAGCGTTTTAAAAAATATTTTCCATCTTCAAATGAAATATGTCCGTAATGTCCGGAAGCGACTTTTTCAAAACCCACATCAATCTTATCATAAAATTCACCAAACTTTATCAGCCGATTGCAAAACATATCGGGGTTTGGCGTGCGCCCTGCTTTTATCTCGCTGATGGTGTACGAGACTACTTTATCCCAATATTCATTTTGAAGAGGAATTACCTCCAGCGGTACATTCGTCTGTTTGCAGACTTTCCGTACGAATTCCAAATCTTCTTCCCATGGGCAATTACCAAGGAACGAAAATTCATCCTGAAGCCAAATCTTCAGATAGAAAGCGGTAACGTCGTGCCCTTCATTCTTTAATAACTGAAGGGCAACCGAGCTATCAACACCGCCTGAAACCAATACTGCTATTTTCATAATTTCTTTTTTTCTTCAGCTAAATTTAGGAAAAAAAGGTGAAAGTGATTATTTCCCTTATCCGCCATGGTCTGTTCCTCATAAGCAAACAATCATTGGCGCAAAGGTAATGCTGCCTGTGAAGCGGCGTAAAAGAAAATTTTCTTTGCAACCTTTACTTTTTCATTTAGTAAATAGTGAGAATATTTTGAAAGATTCGGATCGAATAACTTTTATTTAGCAAACTTTATTGAGGAGGCATATGATGAAGTAACAGTAATCTTTCTGTTTACGCAGGTAACGAAATTGTAAACGTAGTCATCTCATTTGGTATTGAGGTAACGGTAATTTCTCCTTTGTGCCAATCAACAATAGACTTAGCGACTGAAAGTCCAAGCCCGATACCGCCGGTTTTTCTATTGCGCGAGTTTTCAACACGGTAAAAGCGGTTAAAAATAAAGGGTAATTCTTTCTGTGGAATTCCTTCACCCGAATTGCTTACAGAAATAGAAATGCTCCGTTCGTTTTCTTCACAAGTTATTTTGATAGTCTGGTTTTCGTCTCCGTACTTTATAGCGTTATCAACTAAATTGCCAATCACCTGCCGCATCATTTCTTTATCGATAAGTAATTTTAGCGCGTCACTGCAATCAACAACGAACGAGATATTTTTTTCTTCCCCCAGCGCTTTTAGATTCTGCAATATCTGAGTTAAAAATAGTTTTGCTGAAACTTCGGTTTTATTTAATTGAACAGTGGAATGATCTACTCTTGCAATAAAGAAAAGGTTGTCAACAATTTTTATCAACCGCAGCGTTTCTTGATAATTACTTTCCAAAACTTCTTTATACGCTTCAGGAGTTTTTGGTGATTTAAGTGTTACTTCAATTTCTCCCCGCAGAATGGTTAACGGAGTTTTTAGTTCATGAGCTGCGGAAAGAGAAAATTGGTTCATATAATCAACAGAAAGTTTTATCCGCTGAATCATGTTGTTCATCGTTCTTACTAATCTGCCGTATTCATCGTGGTATTCGCCGCCGGCAATCTGCAAGTCAAGATTTTGCGCCGTAATCTCTTCCGTTTTTTTTATGATGCTGTCTATTCTCGAAAGAGCGCGGGTAGAAATTATTGCTCCGCCCAAAATTGAAATGAGCAAAAAAATTGGCGCTAAAATAAAGTATAAATTTTTTAAACTGTCGAGTGTTTGACTTATATGTTCTTTTGGAAACGCGACCACTATTTGATATTTATTTTCGTTTGCAACGGCGCACCGTATCGGCATTTCGCTTAGTGTTGTATCCGAAAAATCAAACAACTTTAGCTTCGTCTTCACGTCTTCAAAAGAAAACTGGTACTGATATAAGTTTGCGGATTTGAAAAGTATTTTTTTGCCCAAAGAAATTTGAATGAACGTGTTGCGGCGGTTCATAGCAACGGCATCGTAAATAATTGTCCACATTAAATCTTCTTCGCTGGCAAACACGGCATCGGGAGTAAACGATTCAATATCAATATGTTTTTTAATAACTATATTTTTGATTGCGTTCGACTGGCTTTTGAGCGAAGCATCGAGACTTTCGCTCAAATTTTTATAGAGATAAAAATATACGCCCAATCCGAGCAGCAGTTCAAGAAGTGTAAAAACAAAAACATACCAAAGAGTAGTTTTAAATCGTGTTGTTGAAACAAATTTTTTAAGAGATAATACGGAGCGTTTCATACCGACAGGTCTTTAATCATATACCCCGAACCCCTGATAGTATGGATAAGCTGCGGAGCGCCATCAATTTCTATTTTTGTACGGAGTTTGTTGATATAAACTTCAATAACATTTGAACCGGTATCAAAGCGATAATCGTAAATATTTTCAATAAGTCTGGTTCTTGATACGATACTATTTTTATTTAAGAGAAGCAGCTCAAGGATGGAGTATTCCTTTTGCGTTAGCAGAATTTCCTTTTCGCCGCGAATCACTTTGTGGGATTTTTGGTCAAGCTGTAAATCGGCAATACCCAATAAAGAAGAAAGATTTCCTTCGCTTCTTCTTGCCAACGCTCTTACGCGCGCTAAAAGTTCTTCAAAGGCAAACGGTTTAGTTAAGTAATCATCGGCGCCGGCATCTAAACCGGCAACTTTATCTTTTACGGTGTCTTTAACGGTTAAGAGAAGAATCGGGGTAGTTATTTTTTTTTCGCGAAGAGCGTGGGTTAGTTGAATGCCGTCTAACAGCGGAAGCATAATATCGGAAATTATAACATCGTACGCTTCAACGCCGGCAAGGTTGAATCCTTCCTTTCCGTCAAACGCAACATCAACGGTAAAGAATTCTTCTTCCAATCCTTTTTTTATAAAGGCGGCTACCTTTTTCTCATCTTCAATTAACAGAATTTTCATGTATTTAAAATAAAAAAAGGAGAGTTAATAAACTCTCCTTTAAAATTTCATTACGAAATTATTTAGCTTCAGGAGCCTTAACTTCTTTTTTAGCTTTGTGATGTTTTACAGCTTTTTCAGGAGCGGCTTTAGCATCTTTAACTACTTCTTTTTTAGCGGCTTCTTCTTTTACTTCAACTTTCTTTTCTACTTTCGCTTTTGCAGCTTTAGCTGGTTTTGGCGCGTCTTGAGCAAAAGAAATCATTGAGAATGTGAATACAACTGCGATCACGAATGCAAATAAACGTTTCATTTTATGAACCTTTCTTTTTATGTTATGAAAATTTACAGACGAAACTTACTGCGCCAACCTTAAGATAATCTTAAAAGTAGATTAATTTTTCTTAATAAAACTAAAGCCAATTTCGTTAAGATTGATGCAAGAAAAATTTTTGATTGATGACGTCTCTTTTTAGCTTAAGAAAACATTTCCTATATTTGAAACAAAAATTCAGAAATTTCTACCAAAACGATGAACAAAATTTATATTAGCGAGTTAGCAAATCATGTCGGGCAAGAAATCACAATTCAGGGTTGGCTATACAACAAACGCTCAAGCGGAAAATTAAGATTTTTGGTCCTTCGAGATGGTTCGGGTTATTTACAATGTGTTTATTTCAAAGGAAACGTTACTCCGGAAGTTTTTGAACTTTGCGACAAAATCGGTCAAGAATCTGCTATTGAAGTTACCGGAAAAGTAAAAGCTGAACCACGTGCTGTTGGCGGATACGAACTTGACGCGGTTAACCTCAACATCCTTCACGAAACTCACGAATACCCAATAACTCCCAAAGATCACGGAATAGAATTTTTAATGGATAACCGGCATCTTTGGCTGCGTTCAAGCAGGCAAGTTGCCATTATGAAAATCCGCCACAGAATTGTTAAAGCCATCCGTGACTTTTTTGACAATAAAGGTTTTACCTTGATGGACGCGCCAATACTTACTCCTGCTGCGTGCGAAGGAACATCAACACTTTTTGAAACAGACTATTTTGATTTAGGAAAAGCCTATTTAACGCAGTCGGGACAGCTTTATGCCGAAGCCGGCGCTTTAGCATTAGGAAAAGTTTATACCTTTGGTCCTACATTTCGCGCGGAAAAATCAAAAACACGCAGACACTTAACGGAATTCTGGATGGTTGAACCAGAAGTTGCTTTTGCCGATTTGAATGATGATATGGATTTGGCCGAAGAATTTTTAGAGTACATTGTACAGTCTGTTTTAAAAGATAGAGCTGAAGAATTAAAAACGCTGGAGCGCGATACCACCAAACTTCAAAATGTGAAAAGACCTTTCCCAAGAATTTCTTACGATGAAGCTGTTGAAATCTTAAAGAAGAACGGCGTCGAATTTGAATATGGAAATGATCTTGGCGCTGCGGATGAAACCATCGTTTCAAGCCAATATGATAGACCGGTAATGGTGCATCGCTATCCTTCGGAAGTGAAAGCCTTTTACATGAAACGCGATCCTGAAAACCCCAAATTAGCGTTAGCCGTTGATGTGCTTGCCCCGGAAGGGTACGGCGAAATTATCGGCGGAAGCCAGAGAGAAGATAATTTCGATTTACTTCTTTCAAGGATTAAAGAACACAATCTTCCGCAAAGCGCTTTTGAGTGGTATTTGGATTTGCGCCGTTTCGGTTCTGTTCCTCACGCGGGCTTTGGGCTTGGCTTGGAAAGAACGGTTACCTGGGTTTGCGGACTTGACCATCTTAGGGAAACTATTCCGTTCCCAAGAATGATTTATAGAAATACTCCGTAACAATTAGGAATTTATTGATTCGCATTCAAGTACTTAAATACGTTATGTAATGAAAAAAAATACTTGAGAAAGTTTTAACGGGAGTATCTGATCAAAATATAATTTTTGCGGAACTGAGGAAATTAATTTTATATTTTGGCTTTCGAGAAAGGATAAAAGGAGACCATTTCATTTATTCGAAACCTGGTATCCTAGAGATTATTAATATTCAACCTCTTCACGGAGGGAAAGCTAAACCATATCAGGTAAAGCAAGTTAGGAATTTGATAATCCGGTATAAGTTAAATAAGGAATATTAATATGGATAAATACGAAGTGATTATCTATTGGAGCGAAGTGGATCAAGCGTTTCTTGCGGAAGTACCGGAACTACCGGGTTGTTTGGCGGATGGAGCTACAAGGTCTGAATCTTTACAAAACATTCAGATTATAATTGATGAGTGGATTGAAACCGCAAAAAAACTTGGCAGAAAAATTCCTCAACCTAAAGGAAGAAAATTACAATACGCTTAGTGATTCTATTCGTAGTTATTTTAGGAAATAAAATTAAAAAAATATAAATGATAACATTACAAATTATATTGTTCTCGGTATTTGCTTTCATTGCGGTAGTTACTTCAGTTTTAGTTGTTACCAGAAAAAATCCGATTATTTCTGCTCTCTTTCTTGTGCTGAACTTTGCGGCATTAGCCGGCATTTACCTTTTGTTGAATGCACAATTTATAGCCGTGGTGCAAGTAATTGTGTATGCCGGAGCAATAATGGTGCTTTTTTTATTCGTGATTATGCTTCTCCGTCCCGAACACGAAAAAAATTTCTTTGAAGAAAATCCTAAAAT
>Ga0172375_10013612_pt1 | contig 10067 bp, 7 predicted proteins | sample LakKiv1m_FD_114537 | JGI IMG/M metagenome (GOLD analysis project Ga0172375, IMG submission 114537) | Freshwater microbial communities from Kabuno Bay, South-Kivu, Congo - kab_092012_11.1m | ecosystem: Environmental > Aquatic > Freshwater > Lake | place: Democratic Republic of the Congo...
CACGCCGCACGCGGAAAGCCGCCGTAGACACCAACGGGAGCTCAACGGCAAAGCCGTAAGTCTCCCGTTTATCGGAGCTTCCGTCACTGGCAGGCAGCGGCCAGTGAAGGAAGATCCGCCCGAACGGCGCGTCCTGCAACTGTTCTACTCCGCCATGAGTGCGCCCTACGACATCCGCCTGGCCCTGGCGAGTCCGAGGACGGCAGCCACTGGACCAAGCCGCAGCTCGGGCTGTACCCCTTCGGCGACACCACGCGTACCAACCTCGTCTGGCCAGGGCGCTATTCGGTCCATGGGCCCTGCGTGTTCCGTGACCCTGCCGACCCCGACCCGGCGCGACGCTACAAGCTGTTCACGGCCGACCTGCCGGTGCCGGTCACCAAGCAGACGCCGGAGAAGGGGCCTCTGGGGATCGACGTGGCCACCTCGCCGGATGGGATCCACTGGACGCCAGCGCCGGGGAACCCGGTCCTCGCCGGCTTCAACAGCGATACGGCCCAGTGCGCGTTCCGGGACCCTGGATCGGGCCGTTTCGTGGCCTTTGTCCGGGTAAGGGACGGGTCAGGGCAACGCTCGGTAGGCCGCACCGAGAGCCCCGACTTCACGACCTGGAGCGAGCCGCGGCTGGTCTACGCGCCAACCCCTGAGGACAGGGCCCGCAACGGGCAGTTCTACAGCCTCTCGGTGACCCCCTACGAGGGACTCTACATCGGCCTAGTCTGGATCTTCCCGGCCACCCCGGCCTCAGCCGACTGGAAGGCCGACGCGCCCGTGACCTGGCCGGAACTGGTGGTCAGCCACGACACGGTCCATTGGCAGCGCGTGGCCTTCGGCGAGCCCTTCCTGGCCAACGGTCCTGCGGGCAGCTTCGACCACCGCCAGATCCGCACGGCCTCGTCGCTGGTCGCCCTCGAGGACCGCATCCTGCTCCTTTACGCCGGCTCTCCGGACCCCCACGTGGCGGCCCACCACTACGACATCGGGATGGCGACGCTGCGGCGGGACGGGTTCGCGGCCATGGTTGCGGGAGACCAGGAGGGCACTCTGCGCAGCAAGCCGTTGCGCCTCCCGAGCGGCAGACTGCACGTCAATGCGGCCATCGAGCCCGGCGGCGTGCTCACGGTCGGGCTCCTGGACGCCGCCGGCGAGCCCCTAACCGGCTTCGGCGAGACCGAGTGCCTGCCATGCACGGGCGACGCTCTCGATGCCCGCATCGCCTGGCGGAACCAGGAGCGCCTGCCAGCGGCCCCCGAGGACGGCCTGCGCCTCAGCTTCCGGTTCAGACGAGCGAAGCTCTACGCGTTCTGGTTCGACGCCGTGCCGTAGGCGGTACTGCCGCCCGTCCCCGAGCGCGAGCCGGGAGGTCCGCAGTGGGACCGGGGTATTGCCAGCGCGATGGCCGTCCGGCAGAGGTCATCCAGGCGGACCGCTGCGGTGCTGGGGGACCTCCAGTGGGGCTGGAGGGCCCGCAGCGGGCTCGACGGCAGACTGGGCCCCCGCTATGGTGATACCATGGACCAGGCCAGAGAAGAGCGCCGTCCTCCCGACATCCTGCCGGCCTTCGGCGCGGGGCAGGCCAGGGCCGTGGTCGCCTTCTACCGGCTGAACTGTGGCTCAAACGTGAACCTGAACAACGTGCTGGAGAACGTCACCATCGATACTGGCCGCGGGAATCCCGGCGCCGTCGGACTGCGCTGGAACGCCTCCAACGCCGGAGCCGTGCGAAACGTGGCGATCCGCTCGGCCGACGGCACCGGCGTCGCCGGGCTGGTGTGCGATGTGCGCAACGCCCAGGGACTGGTCGAGGACCTCCGCATCACTGGTTTCGATACCGGTCTCTCGATCAGCGCCGGTGCCGCCACGGTGGTGACGCTGGATCATGCCACGTTCACCCAGCAGGGGCACGACGCGATCCGACTGGCCAGCATGTCGTGCCTGGCCGCGCGGGACGTGCTCACCGAGGGCGCGGCCACCGCGCTGCGGCTCGAGTCCAACAGCCACGCCGTGATCATCGACAGCGCCCTGCGGGGGACGAGCGCGGGCACGGCAGCCATCGATCTCGGCGGCGGACACCTCCTGGCGCGCAGCGTGGAAACCACAGGCTACCGGGCTGCCGTCGAGCGTCAGGGCCAGCTCCTGGTCGGCCCAGGGCCAGTGGACGAGTTCGTCTCCGACCCGGTGCTCAGCCCCTACGCCGCCATGCCACCCGGGCGCTCCCTGCGCCTGCCGGTGGAAGATCCGCCGGTGACGCCTCATGAAGCGGACCCGGCCAACTGGGCGGTGGTCGATGACTTCGGCGCGCAGGGCGATGGCCGCCGCCGGCAGCCGAAGGCAACACCGCACGGCAGATGAGCCCATCCCGGGGATGGGCAAGGGACCCAAGGCTGACGAGCGCGGCCGAGAAGGCGGCCTGCGGACCCCGCACGCCGCGAGCGGCATCCCCGGGGGCCGGCGGTCCAGTCCCGCAGGCGCGGGACGCTCGCCGTATCCCCGGGGGCCCGCCGAGGATGGCGGCCGGGGCCGCCCCTCTGGTCCGTGGAGCGCGAGCGTACCCAGGCCGCAACCGCGGTTCGCGAGCCGACTCTCCGGGCGACCGTCCAGCGGCGCACGAGCCGCGTTGCCTCACAGGAGGCGTTGCCGGATACCAGGGACAGCGCTGAAGCGCTCACTACAAGCCTGCCGCCTCCCCGGGCGCGCCTCCACGTACTCACTTCCTCACGCCCAGGCGCCCTACCGACTTGACAACCCGGCCCTTTGGGGTTACATATGTAGCTATAAAGGCGACCAAGACCCCAGGAGTGACCGAGGTGTAACCATGCAGAAACCCGCCCGGAACCTGCCCCGCCTGTCGACCACGGAATGGCCCCTGATGCGAGCCCTGTGGGACCACGGGCCGATGGCGCTGGGCGACATCTACGGGAAGCTCCCGGAGGGTAACGGCTGGGCCTATGACACGGTCAAGACCCTGGTGCGGCGCCTGGCGGCCAAAGGCTGGATCGGCACACGGCGGGTCGGCAACTCCTTCCTCTACAGCGCGGCGGTGCCGCGGAGCACGGCCCTCCGGCTGGCCGTGCGCGACTTCTCCGACCGCGTGCTGGACGGCATGCTGTCGCCGTTCGTGGCCTACTATGCTGAAAGCCGGGAGCTGAGCCCGGAAGACCTGGCGCAGCTCGAGCAGATCGTCGAACGGCAGCGGAGGAAAGGGGGGCCATAGCCATGGAGTGCCCCGCATTCGCGCCTTCCCTCAGCGCGGCGTGGCTAGACTGGTTGCTCGCCACGTCCTGGCAGGCCGGCCTCCTGGCGCTGGTGGTGCTGGGCATCTGCCGGCTCGCTCGGAGGGCCGCGCCGCGGTTCCGCTATGCGTTGTGGTGCCTCGTGCTCCTCAAGCTCTGCCTGCCGCCGGGCCTGACGCTCTGCACGGGTGTGGGCTACTGGGTGGCGCTGGGTGGGCCGCCGCAGCGGGGCCGGGGTGACACCGGCGCCCAGCAGACGACGCAGACTGTGGATCTCGTCGAGCCAGCCCAGGCCGAGCTCCCGGCGCGCATCCTCGAGCCGCTGGTGGCGGCGGAGCCCCCAGTTCCCGTCCCGCAGCCATTCCCGTGGCGTGGGACGGCGCTTGCAGTTTGGCTCGCCGGGGCGCTGGCCATGGGCGGCCTGGTGACGGCGTCCTACGGCCGCATGCGCCGTCGGGTGCGGCGCGGCATGCCGGTGGCGGACCCCGCCGCGCTGGCGGCGCTTCGGGAGGCGCAGCAGGCGCTGGGGGTTCGCGCCAGCGTCCGGCTGGTCGCGGTCGACGGACTCCGGTCGCCACTGCTCTCTGGGCTGTTCCGGCCACAGGTTGCGCTCCCGACGCAGACGCTTGCGGCCCTCTCCGTGACCGAGGTAAGGCCGGTCCTCCTGCACGAGCTGGCGCACCTCCGGCGCCGCGACCTGTGGGTGAACTGGCTGCAGGTCGTGCTGCAGGCAGCCTACTGGTTCCGTCCGCTGGTGTGGCTGGCGAACCTGCGCCTGCGGGCCGAGCGCGAGCTGATCGTCGACGACCTGGTGCTGGCGCACCTCGACGGCCAGCGCGAGGTCTACAGCGATTCGCTGCTGCACATCCTGCAGAACGCGACGGGCCGGGAGTGGCTGGCGCCGGCCTACGTCGGCATTGCCGAGCCGCAGAGTCGGATCGTGCTGCGCCTGAAGCGGATCCTGGATCCGGACCGGCCGTTGTCGCCGTGCCTGGGCTGGCCGGCCCGAGTCGCCGTGGCCGCCCTGGCGCTGCTGCTGATTCCGCAGAGCCGACCGGCGGAGAAGCCGGCGGCGAAGCAGGCCGGTACCCCGCCCATTGCGGAGTCCGCAACCGCCACGGTCGAGCCCGCCGAGCCTGTGGCACCCGCTCGCGCCGTGGCCGAGCAGAGCCAGAAGGCAGCCGTCGCGATTCCGCCGGAGTTGGCGCGGCTCTGGCAGCGGCTGGACGACCTGGCGCAGGCTCAGAAAGACCTCGCCTGGCAACACTGGGAAGCGCTCAGCTCGAACGAGAAAGTGGACCTGATCAGCCGGACCGCGGCCCAGCCACCGCCAGCTCCGCAGGCGCGGGCGCCGCTTTCGGAGGAGATAGCCCGCGGAATTCTGGCCACCTACACCCAGGACGGCGCGGACGGCCGCTCCCGGCTGCAGGACGTGGCCATGAACCTCATCGGCTGGGAGGAAGGCCAGGCCTACGCCCAGCAGCGCCAAGCCATTGCGCATGAGATCGCGGCGCTGGGGCCGGGCGTGGTTCCGGCGTTGCTCGACGAGATTGTGCGTGGCGGTACCCACACCTGGGAGGCGCAGCAGGCTCTGGGCGCCTTGGGCACGCAGGCTTCGCCGGCCCTGCTCAACGCCATCGCCGACACCCGCGAGGACTGGCCCCGCTGTTCCCTGTACACCGCCTTGGCGGGCGCGAGGGACCCGGCGGCGCGCGAGGCTCTCACCGCCGCCTTGGGCGACCCGTTCCCCCATACCCGCGACGCGGCGCTGCGCGGGCTCGAGCGGCTTGGCCCGGTGCCACAGGAGGTCTACCTGCGCTGTCTCGAGGACGACTACCACTCCCTAAGGGCTTATGCCGTCACGCGGCTTGGCGAGGTCGGCGACGCCCAGGCAGTGCCGGCTCTGCTCGAGGTCGCCCGGTACGACCCGTCCAGCGGCAAGGGCGGAGTCCTCTACCTGCGGCGGAACGCACGGGAGGCCATCGAGAAGATCGGCCAGCGGACCGGCGCGGCGGTCCCGCTGCCGCCGCCGGGACCCGGGGGACTCGAGAGACGCCAGCCGCTGAGCTTCGAGGAACTGGCCGAGTGTGCCCGCAGCAGCAGCCCCATGGTCCGCCGCCTGGTGATCACTCACCTGGGTACGGGCGACTACCGCGAACTCCGCACGGTGACACTCCTCGCGACCCTCTTCGAGGAGGACCCGGTGCAGGCAGTCCGCGAAGCTGCTCTCGGCACCCTCGGCGAGATGGCCCGGCGACTCGACTTGCCCGAGGCGGAGCGCGGGCGCCTGTTCGGCCTGGCCATGGACGCCATCGCGAGCGTTCGGGTTGGGCGCACCGCCGGCACGCTCTGGGCGGCCTACTCGCTGGCCGGAACCAGCCTGCCGCAGCAACCCCGGTTCGCCGAGTTCTGCGAGCTCGTGGCGCAGTGCATCGAGGGCACTGACCGCGTCCTGCAGATTGCCGGGGCGAATCTGCTCTCGGTCCTCGCCAACCAGCACCCGGACGCCTTCGAGGGCTCTGCCACTGCGGCGCTGCGCGAGCGTCTGCTGCCGGACCTTTTGCGGGGACTGGACGACCCCCAGACCGGCTACCGCATTCGTTTCATCGAGCTGCTCGGCCACCTGCGCGAACGCAGCGTCGTGCCGCGGTTGATCGGGTTCGTGGCCGGAGATGACCTCACGGCGGCCCAGTTCGCTGCCGAGGCCCTGGGCAGGATCGGCGATCACGAGGCGGTACCAGTCCTGATCGAGGCCATCCGCCGGCACGGGGATCGCCATGACCCGGTCCAAGGCAGGTTCCGGCGCTCGGCCTATGGGGCGCTGGCGCGGATCGGTGATGAACGTGCCCAAGGCGTCCTCGCGGAGGCCGCCAAGGACGATAGCGTCGGCACGGGCCAGGCGTGGACTGCCCCCGCCCGGGACAAGGCCCCTGTGTCGACCGCGCCAACGCTGCTGGTGACCGGCACCGTGACCGACGCCGCCACCGGTGCCCCCATCGCTGGCGCGCGGGTGACGGACGACGGTTACGGGTATGCGCCGTATGGATACCTCGGCGCGACCACGGCCGCGCAGGGCCACTACGGCTACAAGACCTGGCCCGAGGAGCACAACGTGTCCGCCGTAGCGCTCGGCTACGCTAAGGCAAGCAAGCTGCTCGCGACGGGCCTGCTCCAGACCGGCAGAGAGAGAGTCCTGGACTTCGCCCTGACCCGCCAGTGATCCTGCGATATGGAGGCGCCGATGAACACACAGGTCCGGACGGTGGTGGCCGGCGTTCTGTTCCTCGGGCTCGCCTGGGTGATGGGCCAGGAGTCCAATGCCGTCGGGATTCGCCGAGTAGCGGGACCGGCTCGGTCCCGACCGGAGCGAGCCGCTCCGGCCACTGTGGCGTTGAGCTCGGGGGAAGGTCACGCCATTGGCCTGGAGCCCCTCCGTCCCTATGTCGTGCTTACCGGCAGCGACAGCGCCGTGCAGAAGGCGGAGTGTCTGCGGATCACGTCCGACGCCGACTGGCAGGCGCTGTGGGACCGCCACGTGGCCCAGTTGGGGCGGATCAAAGCTGGCCGACCCGGGGCCCCCCGGCCGCAGGTCGACTTCCAGCGCTGCATGGTGGTCGCCGTCTTCGGCGGCGCAACCTGGAACACCGAGGGCCTGAGGGTCGTCAGCACGGCCGAGACGGGCGGGGAGATCGTCATCGGGAGCGACTGGCTCAGCTACCAGACGATGGAGACCGCCGACAAGGTGACGCCCTACGCCTTCATCGTCATGCCGGCCTCGCCCAAACCGATCCTCGTGCAAGTCGATACGCGGGACCTCCGCGAGCGTGCCGACAACGCCCCGCCGAAATGGCAGGACCTGTGCCGCCTGTCGGGGACCGCCGCGAGGTGACCGCAGACCACGGGGGAAAGCCGATGCGCCGAGAGCGCGTGACGTCCGTGCACAAGGTCTGGGGCTGGACCATTCCCGTCGCCGGCGGGATCCCGCTGCTTGCGGCTTGCAGGGGTACGCAACAGCCTGCGCAGTGCCCGGATGGCGTGAGGCGATTGGGGGTGGCGCCACGGATCCAGGCCCAAGAGACCTCCCCTGCTCCGTAACCGGGCGGAGAGCCCGGAGGAGAAGCACGATGAATGCATGCAGACCAGGTCGCTACACGTGCGTCCTTCTGGCCGCCCTGGTGCCGTTGGCCATCCTCCGCGCGCAGATCCAACCCGAGGCGGGCGGAGGAGGCGGCGATCCGGCCACACTCGAACGCGGCGACGCCTTGCTGCGCTTCTCGCTCGCGCAGCGGGCAGAGGCTGTTTACCGTGCCGTGATCGAGCAGACCCCGGATGGGGAGATGGCCCACCTCGGGCTGGCGAGGGCCCTGCTGCTCGACGGTCGGGCGGAGGAGGCGGCCACGGTGTGCCGTGGTCTGATCGGCAAGGGTCCTGCAAGCGACCGGAAGGCCCTGGCCAATGCGATCCTGGGCCAGGCGTTGTGGGCCTCGGGCAAGGCCGAGGCGAAGGCGGCCTACGAGCTGGCACTCGCGCCGGCGGACGGCCTGCAAGACCCCCTCGCGCAGAGGGCCCGCTTCCTGGCCACACGCGGACTCGCCACGCTCGAGTGGAGGAAAGCCGAAGGCAGTGGCTTCGTGCTCCTTCTGCCGCCGGACACGAAGCTGACCCAGCCGGAGGGCATGCTGCGGGCCTGCGGCACGATCGCATCCCGCCTGAACCGGTGCCTGGGATGGCGCAGCCCTGGCCGGATCACGCTGTACTGCTTCAACAATCCCGAGCAATGGCGAGTCGTTCTCGGCGAGCACGGCGGAGAGGGGGTTGAGTACGACGAGCGAGTGATCTACTACACCCTTGGGCGGACCATGTATAACCCGGCCATGGCCCTCTCGTTCTACACCGGCGCCGACGAGCTGAAGGGACCCCCTGCGTGCCCGCTTCTGGCCAACGGCCTGGCCGCCTATGTCGCCGGCGGGAGGAACTGGGGCGGCCGGGTGGACAGCACGGCCCCCTCCTTGCTGCGGAATGGGGGGCTTGCCCCTCTGTCGGACCTCCTCAAGTCCACGTCGTCCGACAACACCCTCGCGGCCACCGGCGGTTCCCTGGTGAAGTTCCTCGTGGCCGAGAAGGGCGCCGAGGCCTTCAGGCGGCTCTGGCTGCGCTACAACGATGGAGACGGCGCCTTCCAGGATGTCTACGGCGTCACGGTGGAGGAGGTGGACGCACAGTGGCGTGAGTGGCTGGGCGAGGCTCCCGCGGCACCTCCGTCCCGCACGGGTCCCGGCCCCGTCCAGCCCACGGGTGAGCCGGTCACGGCAGACACCACGCTCCAGGTCGGGGACGCCGTCCAGACCGAGTGGCAGCAGCAGTGGTGGGCTGCCCAAGTCATCGGGCTGGACCCCGACGGCCGGGTCAAAGTCCACTACGTGGGCTGGGACGCCAGTTGGGACGAGGTCGTGACCCGGGAACGGTTGCGGCAGGGCGCCACGGCTGCGGGCAGGGAATGACGGCGCAGGACCGTCCGTCAGAAGGCAACGGGGGATATGAAAGCAGCATTCCTGTTCGGCGGGATGACGAACACCTTCGAGGCCTGCTCTGCGGAGTTCGTCACGGCCGCCGGTGGCCGGTCAGCGATGATTGCCCTGCTGCTGATGGGCGGGGACAACTGGGAGCGGTATGTCCCGAGGTACCGTGACGTCTGGCGGCGGCTGGAGGCCGCTGACGTGGTTCCCATTGCCCCCGTGGCGGGGGCAACCGCGCTGAGCGCCGACGCCATCGACTGCCTCCGGCGCTGTACGGGGATCTTCATCGGTGGGGGCGACACGCGTGCGTACCACCGCCTTTTCACGGCTCCTGAGGTCGAGGAAGCCATCCGCGAGATGTACGTAGCCGGGGCTCCCTTCGGCGGTGTTTCTGCGGGCGCCCTTATCGCCACCGAGTCGTGCGTGATCTGGGGCAGCCGGACGGCCACCGCCACGAACGAATGGCTGCTCAGAGCGAAGTCCCATGCCGACCCGGCGGGGGATGGTGATGTGCAGTTGGCACTGGGCAGGGGTCTGGGGCTGCTCCCAGACTGCATGATCGAGACGCACTTCGCCGAGTCCGGGGCCTTCCCCCGGCTGCTGCAGGCGATGGAGTGAACGGGTTCGACGCATGGCTTTGGGATCGATGAGGGCGTCTGTCTGGCGTTCCGCGAGGGTACCGCTGTGACGGTCCACGGCCGCGGCCGGGCCTACCATCTCAGCCGGAGCGGCATCCTCCGATCCGGGGTGGCAGTCCGCGAACCCGGCGAGGGGTTCACGGTTCGGGGTGACGCGTGAGAGCACAGATGAGCCCAGCGGTGTCCGGCACTGCGTTGGCGGCAGTGCACGCTCCGCGACCGACGGAGGCGCTACTGGTCGGCGGGCTGCATGACTTCCCTGTCGGTGGCAGGTTCGAGGCCGACCTGCCTGGCCGACAAGCCTGAGTGCCCCTTCGCATCCCACCGGCTCGGCCGGTGGACTCGGCGAGGTCCCACCTATGCCGAGTGGGTTTGTGTGCACGTGTGGCGCACCGGATGGGACGCGAAGGGGCACTCGCTGGCTGGCTGCATCGCCCGCTGCTGACCAGGACCGGCAAGACGCTCTGGCTGGAACACTCGGTCCCGGCCGCCAGAGGTGTTTCAGCCTGGCTGGATACGGGCCTCCGCCGCATCCCGGATGCCGCCGAGGGCACATGATGGCCGGCTGGGCCAGCCCGGGGAGGGTCGGTCGCCGTCTGCCGATGTCGGGTGCAGGCACGAGCTCCGGCGAGGCTCGGCCGGCCTCCAGCGAGACCGTCACGGCGAGGCTCGCGGGTCGG
>Ga0172375_10013613_pt1 | contig 10066 bp, 9 predicted proteins | sample LakKiv1m_FD_114537 | JGI IMG/M metagenome (GOLD analysis project Ga0172375, IMG submission 114537) | Freshwater microbial communities from Kabuno Bay, South-Kivu, Congo - kab_092012_11.1m | ecosystem: Environmental > Aquatic > Freshwater > Lake | place: Democratic Republic of the Congo...
CGCTCAATAAAAAAATAAATTTAACCAAGCTGACAAGCGAAGCCCTACAAAAAATTTTAAAGGGGAACTTTGCGACCGACTAACCCTAAATCATATACTTTCCTTCTTGCTGATCGCGGATAATCGCGCCCTTGTCCAACGCCACCACCCGCCGGTTGATGCGGTCCACCGTTTCTTTGTTGTGGGTGGCCAGGAGCACCGTCGTTCCCAACTTGTTGATTCGCAGCAGCAGTTCAATGATTTCCCACGTATTGATCATATCCAGGTTACCGGTCGGTTCGTCCGCCACCAGCACTTCGGGGTGGTGGACCAGCGCCCGGGCAATCGCCACCCGCTGTTGTTCGCCGCCGGAAAGCTGGTTGGGATATTTGTTGGCCTTTTCCCGCAAGCCCACGATCTCCAGAATTTGCCCGACGTTCTGGCGGATCTCCCGGCTGGGTTTGCCGGCCACCTCGAGGGCGAAAGAAATGTTTTCCGCCACCGTCCGTTTGTTGAGCAATTTGAAATCCTGAAAAACCACGCCGATTCGGCGCCGGTGCAAGGGAACTTCCCTTCTGGAAAGCGACATCAGGTCCCGGTCGTGGTAGATCACCTGGCCGGCGGTGGGGGATTCCTCCAGAATAAGCAGCCGGAGCAGGGTGGTCTTCCCGGTGCCGCTTTGGCCCACGATGGAGACGAATTCGCCGCGCCCGATGTCCAAATTAACGTTGCGCAAAGCGGCCACGTCTCCCGAATAAATTTTACTGACGTTATGGAATTTGATCATTTTACTGATTTTTAACGGTTTCTAGGGCTTTATCCAATTGCGGATCTTTTTTATCCTTTAGGTCGTCGGCGCTGATTTTGACTTCCGTGTCCGGGCTGATGCCTTCTTTATTGATGTTTTTACCCTCCGGGGTCAGCCACTCCGCCACGGTGACTTTTACGGTGGACCCGTCGCTCAAGGTGATAAACTCCTGAACCGAGCCTTTGCCGTAGGTTTTTTCCCCGATCAGCTTGACGCCCTTCTTCTCGCTCAACGCCCCGGCCAGAATTTCTGCCGCCGATGCGCTGCCCTTGTCCACCAACGCCACCATCGGATATTTGTCCAGCACCGGATTGTACTGGGTGGTGTAATCGTTAGCCGGCTGTTTGCCGCCGAAATCTTCCCGCACCACTTGGGTGCCCTTGGGCAGGAAGAAACTGGCCACATCCACCGCGGAATCCAGATAGCCGCCGGGGTTGCCGCGCAGGTCCAAAACAATTGACTTGGCGCCGGATTCCCGGATCTGGCGCGCTGCTTCGGTAAATTCCTTGACCGTGTCCTCGGAAAAACTGGAAAGCCGGACGTAGGCGACCGCGTCGTCCTTCATTTCCCACTCCACGCTCTTCACATTGATTACGTCGCGGGTGATGGCCACATCGCGGGGAGCCAAATCGTCGCCCGAAATAACCGTAAGCTTCACTTGGGTGCCTTTTTGGCCGCGAATCTTGGCCACCGCTTCGTCCACGGTGAGTCCGGTGGTTTCCGTGTCGTCGATCTTGAGAATTTTGTCTCCGGCCTTAAGCCCGGCTTTGTCCGCGGGAGTGTCTTTGATTGGCGCGATAATGGTGACTATACTGTCTTTCATGCCGATTTCAGCTCCAATTCCTTCAAAGCTGCCCTTGAGGTCGTCTTTGAATTGCTTGGCCTTGTCCGGCTCAAAAAACACGGTGTAAGGGTCGCCCAGCTGTTCGGTCATGCCTTTGGCCATACCGTAGACCATCGCTTTGTTGTCCGGCAGGCTGCCCACGTACTTGTCGCTCAATTTTTTCCAGGCTTCGAAAACGATGCCCAGGTCCACCCCGTTTTGCATCTGCCCGGCGTCCTGAGTGAGATAGGTGTTTCTGACCCGGTTTTCCCCCACCGCCAAACCCGCGCCGAAGCTCAAAATCAGGCCCAGGATCACCAAATACCAGAGGAAGTTTTTCCTCCAGTTGGTTTTACGGAAGTGGGGATAATTTTTATCAGACATAAATTAGATTACTTTTTTTCCAACCAGATCTTCACCGTGATGTCGTCTTTGTTGCCGGGCTTGACTCTTTTGGTGTAAGCGTCATAGCCGGTGGCCGAAGCCCGGACGTAATATTCGTCTTTCGGCGTCACCGTGAGATTTTTCTTGCCCTTGGTGTTGGTTTTACCGCTTTCCAGCCTGTGGTAGCTTTTATTATACACGGTGACTTTGGCTTTTTTAATCGCTTTACCGTCCGCGTTGTCCACCACCACCCGCAGTTTTACCATTTTCCCCCAGTCGGCTTTGTCCATTAAATCCCCGGCGTGTTCCTTGTCGCCGAACATGTTGACCCAGTACCATTTGTAGTTGTTCCCGGTGGTCACCCGGGCGATTCCCATCACTTCGTAGTCCCGGTCCAGCATGTTGGCATTGTGCTCGGCCGACCCCTTCCAAGCCTTGAAAACGTCGTTGTTGGTTTCGTAGCCGGCCGCCAGGTTTTCCCCCACTCCGTCCGTGTAGCCGTAGATGGCCGCCCGTTCGGCCGGCAAGCGCCCCTGCGAGTCTTTGTGCTCGTGATTGATGGATTCGGGATGGTCAGCCATGTCCGAAGCCATCGCCTCGGCGGCCTTGCTCAGTTTGGTGGAAATCTTAATGTCGCTGCGGCCCTTGCCGTTGCGGTACTTGTTGATTTCGTTGATAAAAGCGCGTTCCTCCTGGTCCAAAACCACCTCGGCCTTGGTGGGATGATAACTCACAGCGTTATAACCCAAAGCCAAAACTGCCGAGACCACAAAAGTGCAAATCAAAAGGGAAAATTTCGCTTGTCTATTGCTTTTCATATTGAGTTAAGTCACGATTACAAAATTATACTACATCTTATCGAATTTCCAAAAAGGAAAAATAATCGTTCGCGGGGACTGAAGAATGGAGAAAGCATTCGCCGCTATTGCTGAAATCTGCGCCGCCCACTTTCACTTTCTTCAAAGCCGCGTTGGGATATTTGTTTTGAATCTGATTGATAATACTGGCATCGTCGAGCTGCATAAACACTTTGGCCGGCGCCTTTATTTGGTTCACGTCGAAATTGTCCGGCAGGATCATGGGCAGGCGGTCGCGGTACTGCCAGGTGTAGAAGCGCACCGGCTCCACCATCACCGGCGTGCCGTTGTCGGTCAGGAAAGAATCCTGATTGGTGATAAAGTAATAATTGGTCTTCGGATCCCGGGGCAGAGTGTCCCACAAATAGATGCCGATGCCGGAAGTGCGGAAATCGAAGGCGCCGTAGGCGTTGGGATTTTGTCCCCAGAGAAAGAAGTAAGCATAGACGCTAAAAACACCGCTTATCACCATGAGGCCGGCCCAGATCGCCTTGGATTTGGGGGTTTTGGCCCACTTGCCGATTATCAAACCGGCCAAAATGAATGTCGGGGGAATCGCCCCAATACTGCGCAGGGCGTGGGGAAGACCTTCATTAGTCATGATCGAAGGCAGCAGCAGGAAGCCCCACCAGGCAATCAGGGTGATCCAAACGACGGCTTCCCAAGTCCGTTTCTTGTCTTTCAAGCCCTTGCCCCGAATTTTTTTCGCAATTTCCCTGAAAAAAACTCCAATTCCCCAGCCCACTCCTATCAGTGCAACCACACCCCAAACCGGCAGCACCAAGGGCAAATAGGGATAATTATGCCGCCAGTTTTGGTCGCCATAGGCAATAAAAGAGGCCAAGGTCAGTCCAATATTTTTGAGTAAGATCGGCAAAAAATTAGGCGTGCTCAACAAAGAAACGTTGCCCGTCCGGCCAGTGAAGTGAAAGGGGTTATGGATAAAATCGTAAAGTATCGGCGCGGCTGAGATTAAAGTAAATGCCACGGTGATCACCGCATACTTGAGAATTTCCCTCCAGCGGCTCCAATAGAAAATCAGCATCATTGCAAAGAATACCGCCACCGCCGCCGGCGCGATGCGCACCGCGATATAGGTGTGCAGGGACAGGCCAAAAAACAGGCCGCTCGTCGCGAACAGCCAACAAGGTTTTTTCTTGCTGTTTACCAGGCGCCAAAATCCTTCGGTCAAAAAGGCAAAGGCCCAAGACAGCATAAACACCATCAGCAAGGCCCGGAATCCCACCCGGGAAAAATTGAGGTGCCAATAGGAAAAGGCCATAAGCCCCAAAGCCATAATTCCGCCGAACTTTCCCGAGACCCGCCGCCCGATCCACCAAACCGCCGGGAGTGTCAGCGTTCCCACCAAGGCCGGCAAAAACCGCACAATCCACAGCGAATTGCCGAACCAGTGCAGCAAATAGCCGAGAACGCTGATATACAAACCTTCCCGGCCGTTGTTGTTCTCGTAGAAAAGCGGCCACCGACCCGCTTCCGCCGCCCGTAAACCGTCGGTGGTGTTCATCGCCTCATCGGGGTAAAGCCCGCCCGGCAGGCAGGTGAGGTGGGTGAACCGCACGTAAGCCCCCAGAACCAATATTAAAGCGACAATACCCAGCTCGATCCAAAAAGCTTTTTTGTTTTGCATTTTTGTATTTTAGCGCTGAAAAATTTACTTTCATTTTACCAGCAATTTATTGACCGAACCAAATTCCCGCGCGAGATTGAGAGAAATATCGAATAAAAATGGAAAAATATCTGGAATTGGACATTGCGCTTCGTCTTTCGGAAGAAGCTTCCGGGGAAGCCGTCAAGTGGAGCAAAAAGCTCGGACAAACGGGGGAGACTGATTTCGTTTTGGACGGGAAAAATCTTTTTCCCCATCTTACCGTTCATTTCCTGAAAATTCCACCGGAAGATTTGGAAAGATTGTTCAAATCAATCAAAAAAATCAGCCGGAAATTCCCGCCGATCAGCTTGTCGTCAATCGGGATAAGGGTTTTTGAAGGGTACATAATGGTCGATATCGATGCCCCGGAAGAACTCAAGCAACTTTTTAAATCCATCGCCGAGGAGCTGAAAATAGAAAATAAAGGAATATTTTACTATCAGCCTCATATCACCCTCGCCCGCCTGGACGATAGTGACCGAGCAAAAGAGCTGGCCAGGAAAATAAACTGGAATGTTCCTGAATTCCACTCATCCGCACTGGCCGTTTTCCAAACCGGCCCTCACGGCACCTGCCGTAAACTCCTCAAAAAATTCAAATTCAAGCTTCAAGATAGCCGGCACTGATGTATAGTTAAGAATTTTTTAATAACTTTTTAATATTTGTTTCCGTATAATTAAAAATACCGTGGGGGTAGCGAGCGCGGGTAGCTGGTTAGTCACCTAGCAGCCTGGGGGTGCAACTCCCCCTACCTCCACGGTGTGGGAGCATTATCTGTTAGATTTGACGAAATATTTATTTGTATTACCTTATTGTTAGGTGACTAGCCAGCGAATCGCGTTCGTAGCGCTTCGCCAAAATCCGTTTTCAAGACGGATTTTTGGTTTTCATGGAAAATTATATTTTAATATTGTTGCGGGGTGGCGCCTTGGAGATCCCCGCTCTAAAATTATTTTCTTAATATTTTTCCCGAGCGGACGTTCTTGACGAGTTTTCCTTTGGCCACGGAAATTTGCCCGTTCACAATCACGTAATCAATGCCTTCGGGGAAGCGGTAGGGCAGGTGAATGGTAGCGGTATCGTCGATTTTGTCCCAATTGATCACCACCACGTCGGCTTTGTAACCCTTTTCCAGCCGGCCGCGTTTTGGCAGGCCGAGTTTTTTAGCCGGTAAGCCGGTCATTTTGTTGATGGCGCGAGCCAAGCTCATAATTTTCTTTTGCTTCACGTAGTGCGATAAGAAACGGGGGAAAGCCCCGAAGCAGCGGGGATGGACCAAATTGCCGGTGTACTCTTCGTCTTTGCCGTACCCGATACCGTCCGAAGCCACAATCGATTCGATTTCGACTAGCGCGGCTTGAACATTGTTTTCCGCCTGCAAACTCATGATCACGTTGCATTGGTCTTCGCTCGCTAAGGCGAGATCCACGATCACTTCTTCCGGAGAAGTTTCCCGGATTCGGGCGATTTCCGCGATGCTTTTGTTCACCATCAGCGGTGACAGCGGGGAAGTGGCCACAATGATTTTGGCATAATTGAAGGAACCGCTTTCGATCTCCGCGATAATTTTCTTGCGGGTGACCGGATCCCGCAGCAATTTGAGCAACTTTTCCCGTCCTCCCTCGGTGGCCCAGGCGGGGAGCAGGGTGTAGAGCACGGGGCCGCTGGAAACGTAGGGATAAACGTCAAAGTTAATGTTCGCGCCCCGGCTGACAGCCTCCCGCAGCATCATTACGGCCCGGTCAAAAAGATGCCAGGCCTTCTTACCAACCGCTTTCAAGTGCGAGATTTCCAGATTGACATTGGTTCGCTGGGCCAGCTCAATCACCTCCCTGATTGAGGGAATCAAGTCTTCCCCTTCGCCGCGCAAATGGACGGAAAAGACCCCGTCGTTATATTTGACCACGTTGGCCAGTTCGATCATTTCGTTTTCCGTGGCCACCCGGTTGTGGGTGTAGGCTAAACCCGTGGACAGGCCCCAGGCACCTTCCCGCATGGCTTCGCTCAACTGGTGGGTGACAATTTTGTTCTCTTCCTCAGTGAGCGGTCGGATGTCGTCTCCCAAAAGGCCGCGCCGCAGGGTGGCGTGACCGACCAGGGTGCCGAAATTAACCCGCAGCGGCCGGTTATCCTCCAAAAAATCCAGAAATTCGCCCATTCGGTCCCAATCGATTTGCACGTCCCGCAAGTCAATCCACTTGCGCAAAGACTTGATGCTGCCTTCGCCCAAAATCGGCGCCAGCGACGAGCCGCAATTGCCGCCGATGATGGTGGTGACTCCTTGCATGACCAGGCTTTCCTGGTCCGGATATTTGAACAGAGTCCAGTGGGTGTCGGAATGGTTATTAATATCAATAAAGCCGGGGACCACCAAGCGGCCGCCGGCATCAATTTCCTCATTCGCCACCTCCTGGCTCAAATCGCCAATTTCAATAATTTCGCCATTTTTCACCCCCACGTCCGCGCTCGCCGGCAGGTTTTTCCCGCCGCCATCCACCACCTTCCCGTTACGGATTATTATGTCCAGCATTTGTTTATAATATTTGTTTTATCTCAATATAACACAATAATTTCTTATTCCTCGATCTTCTGCTTCTTCAAAAACCCCACAATATCTTTTTGCGGAACGATTTGCTGGATTCCGGTGACTTGGTCGCGGACGATAACGTTCTCTTCAATGGCTTCCTTGTAGCCCATCACCAGCACCCAGCGGGCCTTTTCCTGTTTGGCAATACGCAGCTGGGCCCGCAAACTGGTTTTGGTGAAAGACTCTTTGACCGGCAGCCCCGCTTCCCAAAGTTTCTCAAACAAACTCAGAGCCTGGTGCCGGGATTTGTCTCCCAATTGGGCCAAAAAAACCAACGGGCGGTCGTTTTTCCGCTTTTTTTTCTTCTGGAGCTCCATCACCAACCGGTCCATGCCAAAGGCCAACCCCACCGCCGGAGTGAATTTCCCGCCAAATTCTTCTACCAGGTGGTCATACCGGCCGCCGCCGCCCAAAGCGTTCATGCGGCGCACCTCATCGCCTTCGCGCCAGAATTCAAACACGGTGTGGGTGTAGTAATCCAAGCCGCGCACCAAGCGCACATTCAGTTTATAGGGAATTTTTAACGAATCCAGGTATTCCAGGACTTCCTTGAAGTGCTTGTTACAGGCCTTGCAGAGATTGTCCACAATCAGCGGCGCGTCCTTGAGCTGTTCCTGGCATTTTTCCTCTTTGCAGTCGAAAACCCGCAAGGGGTTCTTTTTGGACCGCCGAATACATTCCTGACAGAGTTTGGGCTTAACCCGGGCAAAGTAGCGCTTGAGCTGCTTTTGGAATTCCCGCTGACAGTCGCGGCAGCCGAGGGAGTTGATTTCCACAATCACGTTGTCCATGCCCAATTCCCGCAAAACGTAAAAAGCCACCTGGATCAATTGGGCTTCGGCAATGGGCGATTCCACGCCGATCATCTCGAAATCGGCTTGGTGCGCTTCCCGGTAGCGGCCTTCCTGCGGCCGTTCATAGCGGAAAATACTGCCCATGGTGTAAAGCTTGATCGGATGGCGCCAGCTTTGCATTCCGTCTTCGAGGTAGGCCCGGACCAGGCTCGGAGTGAGCTCCGGACGCAGACAGACGTTGTCCCCGCCCTTGGTTTCGAAAGTGTACATTTCCTTGTGCACGATGCTGATGCTGTCCGAACCCCCGCCGCGGATGTACAAATTGGTATTTTCCAAAATGGGAGTTTCGATGTAGCCAAAATCAAACATTCTCGCCACCTTGTCGATCGCGTTTTTCACCCTTTCCCACTCTTCGGCTTCCGGACCGAAAATATCCCGCATTCCCCGCAGGGTTTGCAGAACAAAATGTTCTTTCTGCCTTTTTTTGACAATTTCCTCCGCTTGGCGCTGGCGCAATTTTCTTCGTCCCATTGTTTATCAAAATTAAGTTTTATTTCCGTTGGCAAGTATTTATTTATTTTTTATTGAGCGAAGCGAAGCCCTAAAAAATAAATAAATACTTGCCAACAAATTTTAAATTATTCTGCTTGCAGCGAGCTTTATGAATTTATTTTTGTATTGAGGTCGTCTCGGCGACCGAAGCCCTACAAAAATAAATCATAAAGTGAGCTACTAAACAATATAATTATAGTTTCATAATCTCCTCTTCCTTGGCTTTGGCCAATTCGTCGAGTTCCCGGTTGACTTTATCGACAATTTCCTGCAGTTTGTCTTTCAGGCGAAATTTGTCGTCTTCGCTGATGCCGCCCTGCTGGCACACATTTTGGGCTTCGTTCCAGACATCTTCCCGGGTTTTGCGCACTGCCACCCGGGACTCCTCCTTCTCGCGGCCGATTATTTTGGCCATCTCCGCCCTTCGTTCTTCGGTAAGCGCCGGGAGCACAATCCGCACCACTTCACCATCAATTTGGGGATTGACTTTCAGCTCGGACTCGGCTACCGCTTTTTGAATACCGGCCAAATCGTCTTTGTTCCAGGGGGCGATCACAATCATTCTGGGTTCGGGCACGCTGATGGAAGCCACCTGCTTGATCGGCGCCTTGCTGCCGTAATAATCGATCTGGATGTCCTCGACCAGCCCGGGCGTGGCCCGGCCGGTGTGGATCTTGCGAATTTCTTCCCGAAAGCGGCTGACGGTTTTTTCCATTTCCCCCTCGCAATTTTTTAGGATTTGGTTGCAATCCATACTTTATTTATTTTAATTAATAAATTACCCCATGCAATATTGCGCTTAAATTCAGCAACGCGTAATAGATGTAGTGGGCCACCGCCCCCAAAAAAGTTATTCCGAAGAGGATAACCGCGATCAGGATCACAAAGCCGTATTTCTCCAAGGTGTTGCGGGTTTCGGTCTGCCCGGCCGGCAGCAAATCGAACAGCACTTTCGAGCCGTCCAGCGGCGGGATCGGCAATAAATTGAACAATCCCAACATCACGTTCACCAGGATGATGACGTAAAATAGCTTAAGAAATTCCTGGCTCCAGCCCGCCGTCAGGGCGGGGGGCAACACCGCCAGCATTACCGCCACCAAAATCGCCAACAGAAAGTTGGAGACCGGCCCGGCCAGGCTCACCAGCAATTCGCCGTGTTTATGCTTTAAATTATAGGGGTTCACCGGCACCGGCTTTCCCCAGCCAAAGCCCAAACCCAGGGTAAACAAAAAAACCAGCAGCAAAACCGTGCCGAGAGGGTCAAGGTGGCGAACGGGATTGAGCGAAAGCCTCCCCGCGTATTTGGCGGTGGGATCGCCCAAATAGTTTGCCACGAACGCGTGCGAAAACTCGTGAATGGTGAGGCCCAGTAAAATGGCTATCAAGAAGGACAACGTTTGCAAATTGATAATGTTTTCGAGCATATGTGCGGAATTTAGCGCCAAAAAACCCTCTTTCACATGAACATACTAGCACTTATTGGCCCTTTCGGCAAGCCGGTCGGCCGGTTAGTAAATGAACCCTTTGACAAAGCCGGCTCCGGTGCTGATGGTGCGGCGGTTCACTTTTCCGAAGCCTTTGTAGTTCATTTCGGAAATGGTGAAGGATCCGCC
>Ga0172375_10013614_pt1 | contig 10066 bp, 12 predicted proteins | sample LakKiv1m_FD_114537 | JGI IMG/M metagenome (GOLD analysis project Ga0172375, IMG submission 114537) | Freshwater microbial communities from Kabuno Bay, South-Kivu, Congo - kab_092012_11.1m | ecosystem: Environmental > Aquatic > Freshwater > Lake | place: Democratic Republic of the Congo...
CCAGACAAGGTAAAATCTCGCGTCATCAAATTAGCATTTCAAGAATACGCCAAGGGAACACAAACTCTCGTTTCTCTTTCTCAATTTCTGGCGGATCACGGAATTGTGCAGAAAAAAGGAACGCCACTTGCCAAAGTTTCCGTCGTGAAAATGCTGTCTAACAGAGCATATCTCGGCTTTATCAAACATCGTGGTGAATGGCACGACGGAAACTTTGAAGCCATTGTTTCTCCTACACTGTTTGAAGCAGTGCAAAAGGTGTTCGCGGAACGGAAGAAGCCAAGAAAACAAAAAACGCTTCTTCCGTTCGTGTTCACTGGATTTGCAAAGTGCGGAGAGTGCGGCTGTGCAATTACGGCGCAATATTCCACCAACCGATACGGCGTGAAATATTGCTACTATCGTTGCACCAAGAAAAATGGAAAATGCGCACAGCCGTATATGCAGGAAAAATCACTCTCCGCACAATTGCAAACACTGCTTCAATCAGTATCGCTTCCTCTCTCGGAAATTGAAGAAATGGAAAAGCAAGTGAACGAATGGGAAAAAGCAACAATTTCCGAGAGAGGAAGTGTTGCCCAAAATCTAAAAATAAAACTTTCCGACACGAAGGAGAAGCTGGATAAACTCATTACGCTTTACCTTGACGGAGATATTGAACGCGAAATATATTTGGCAAGAAAAGATTTACTCCTTCGTGAAAAAGCCAAGATTTCGGAAAGTTTGGAGGATTTTGGACAACACAAGAAACAATGGCTCCAACCCTTGCGGAGTTTCGTTTTGTCCTTGAAAGAAGCCACGATTTTGCAGGAAACAGAAAATCACCTCGCATGGAAGCAGTTTTTCCAAAGAATCGGGTCTAACCCCACTTTCAAGGACAAAACGGTTTCCATACGCTGGGGGGAATTATGGGATTTCACGGCTTCCGCCGTAGGCGGAAAAGAAATTGATAGTGCGATTTTGGCTTCCGCAAAATCGCTCCAAATTCTAAATCCGCGACTTGTTCTCTCTTGTGCCCAGGAGAGGACTCGAACCTCCAATCCCTTGCGGGAGCTACCACCTCAAGGTAGTGCGTCTACCAATTTCGCCACCTGGGCATTTATAAGAGCGGGCCGCGACGCGCGGCCCGTATCAGTATGCAATATATTGTTACTCTTGGGAAATAGTTTCCGCAACCGGCTCAGCAGGCGCGGAAGCCGCCGCCACCTCCTCTGCCACGACTGCGGCAGGGGCAAGAACGCGCACACGGTTCATTTGGCGGCGCACGTCGCGGGCCGCTTTGCGGCGTATGAAGTACAGCTTCGCGCGGCGCACCTGAGAACTTTTGAGGATTTCAATGGAATCAATCATCGGCGAATAGAGGGGGAAGATTTTTTCAACGCCAACGCCCGAGGCGACTTTGCGCACGGTGAACGTCGCGCCCGCCTCAGTACCATGCTTAACCGCAAGGACAAGCCCTTCAAACGCTTGGCGGCGGACGTTTTTCGTCACCACCTCCTTTTTATTGGCGCCCTTGGTCTGTTTCAATTCCTCGATTTTCTGCCATACACGCACGGTGTCCCCCGCGCGCAGTCCGAGGGCCTGACGCTCTTTCATATTGACCGGGGATATTTTTACCGCGCTTTTTTGCATGCCTGCGAGTGTACCACAGAGAAATAGCCGTTGCAATGAAGCCCCGAGGTGCTTATTTTGAAATTTGCCGCTCGGCCTCAACAAAGTCATCGGGGAGCGGAGCCGAGAAAACAACAGGCTTCCCGGTACCCGGATGCGTGAACGAAAGCGAGAGTGCGTGGAGCGCGAGCCGCTCAAATCCGAGAACGGGCGGCAATTTCGGCCCGTACAATTTGTCGCATACGACCGGATGATGAATGAACGCGAGATGCACGCGTATCTGGTGCGTGCGGCCTGTTTTTGGGAATACCTCGAGATATGACGCCGTTTCCATCGCAGGCGTTCCTGGTCTTGTGCGTGAAATAGTCCGGAATGCCGTCTGCGCTTCACGAAGTACCCCGTGCGGATTGCGCACCGAGCGGCGGCTGCCGCTCCCCTGCGCCCGACCAAGCGGCTTATCGATAATGCCGCGGTCATCTTTTACCGCGCCATACACGAACGCGCGATATGTTTTTTGTATCTCATGACGCGCGAATTGTTTTTTGAGACGAACGTACGCTGGCTGTGTCCGCGCGACAACAACGACGCCCGAGGTGTCGCGATCGAGCCGGTGCACGATGCCGGGCCGCGCGATAACGCTCCCGTCCTGTAGTTTCTGTGTCTCTCCGATATCTTTTATTTCAGGAAATCGCGCGATGAGCCAGTCGACCAACGTCGGCGCGGTACTGCGCCCGTCGGAATGGACACTTATCCCCGACGGTTTATCAACGACGATAATGGAAGCATCTTCAAAAATAATTTTTGGTTCGGTCATGTTGTGGGTGTTAGCCTCGGTCGAAAACATTTAAGGCTCAGCCGCGTATTCCTTAATTTTGTGCGCGCTGTAGGACTCGAACCTACGACCATCCCGGTGTAAACGGGGCGCTCTACCAACTGAGCTAAGCGCGCGATGTCTCCACAATATCGAACGGGTGCCCTCGGTAGGAATCTGCCAAGAGCTCGTTTTGCCGCCGTCACGGCAAAACTTCTCTCGGCCCTGCTCGCGCGACCCGCCGTGCTCGGCGTGTGCCCGCGCTCGCTTTCGATTCCTGCCGGGGCCTACAAAATTATAGTCGTGTATCGCTCCGCGGTACACTCCTTAATTTTGTGCCCCTGGCAGGAATCGAACCTACATCAGCGGCTTAGAAGTCCGCGGCTCTATCCATTGAGCTACAGGGGCAAAACACTCTATCACGCTACAACACATTCGGTTAAATAGAAACTACTGCCGCCGTTTTTATTTCGCCGGGTCGGTGACAGTGGGCGGAGTGGCGACAAGTTGAGCATGCTCCGCGCTGAAGGCTGAATATTGAGCAATGACAGCATTAAGATTCTCTGGCGTGAAAGCCGTGACGGGAGAATTATCGGAAGGAACTGCCCCGCTTCCTAAATCTGCCGTTGCCGCCGACGACAGATACATCCACACGTCGAATACTATAAGCGAAATGAATAGCACGCCGAACACCGAGCACACGACTATCCAGTCACGCCGAGGGTACGCCACGGTACCGCGGCAGATATCCGCCGACGCCGCGCCGGATGGCGTGAAAAATTTCATGTTTTGAGATAGTGGGTTTTTCATGGTGTGTCAAATGAAAGCGCCGAGAATCCCAGCGTGCCTCCCCATGTGCCGGTTGTCGCGCCGTATTGAAGTGAGAACGACGACACCGCGACGCTTTCAGGCATTGTTTCGATAAGCCGCAGAAAACGTATGCACGCCGCGTATCCTCCGGAAAATTGCACCGACAGCACAATATTACCCGGACTTCCCTTGCGCGGACCCTGCGCGTCGACTGAAAAAACTGAATAGGTGACGCCAGAGATGTTGCCGATAGATTCAACCGAGGCGATGAACGCGCCGCTGCCGCCCGGCGGAATAATGAGTTTGTCGAGCGAAGCGCGCTGTGGTTTCGTTTCACTCGCGACCTGCACCGCTTCTACAAGCTTTTGTTGTTGCGCGCGTTTGTCGGCGAGCGACAAGGACGCTTCTTCTACCGCGGCGCGCGACATGTATACCCCATAGACAACGGCACCAAAAATCGACAGCGTGAACGCCAGTAGCAGGCCCGCGAGGGTGATATGCACGGTCGACGTCGATTTTGGTTTGGTTGGTTGAGCGTCCATATAATGATGCGTCCTGTTATACGCCTGTCGGCACACTGCTTGCGGCGCGTGGCGACGAGGGTGTCGACGAGGCCGAATAGAGGACCGTTAGACTGAAAGAAACATTCAGCGCTTCCGCGAGAGACTGGACCGGGAGATCAACGCTTTTGACGCCGGGAACGCGTAACAGCACGTCTTTAAAATGCAGCAGTTCCTCGCGTGTTCCCGCGATACCCACCAATCCTACCGAGCCCATTTTTTTGTTGAGCACGTAATCAACCGAGTGTATGGTGATGCCCTGCGTCCGCGAAGCGAGCAGCACCTGGACGACCGACGACGGGCGCGGCAAAGCCGTCTGATTCCGCACGGCAGCGAGCAGAAGGGCGGATGTCTGGACATTTTGCGCCGCGGCCGCGAGATCCTGTTGCACGAGCGATTTATCCGCGAGCGACATCTGCGAAATGATATCGGTCTGCGCGACACGCATGATGAAATAGGTCGGCAGGAGAAGCGCCGCCGCGAGGACAAGCGCCACCGACACGGCGAATGCCGACACGGCGGCGAGCCGCAGTCGATATTCTTTCTGCGCGTGTTTCAACGCTCGTTCGGGCAATAAATTTACCATGGTGATGTTCTGTCGCCGCGGAGCGCGAGCCCGAGCGTGGTCACGTACCGTATCGACTGGTCTTTGGGTATCGCGAACTTCGCGTTTCCGGCGCCGAGCGCCGGCCCGATGTCCGCGCAATGCACCGGTATGCCGGTCACGCGCGAAAGATAGTCCATAAGCCCGAGAATCGCGGCATTGCCTCCGTAGAGAACGATTGACGCCACCTTGCCGCGCGATTCCCCTTTTGCCGACCGGGAATTCCAATACACGAGAATGCGATTCACTTCGGCAACGAGCGCCGTCATCGAACCGACGAATATTTCCGCCGAAGCGTTTTCCGGCATGAGACCTTCCTGCGATTTTATCCTCAGTATTTCTTGCTCGGTTTCCTCCGAGTCGCGCGGCATGCCGCGGAGAGCGGCGATCCTTTCTCTGAGCGCCGTGTCGAGCGCGGCCCCTCCCTCAGCCGTTGTCGCGAAACGGACAACGCCGTTCTGCACGATAGATAGTATTGATTTTTCAGAACCGAAATCAATGCATAATTGCGCCCCATCCGGGACGGCACCCGGGGGGAACAGCGCGCGGGTGGAGGCTTCCGATTCAAGTTCGAAGGAGAGAACCGAGAAGCCAGCGTCATTGAAGACTTTCACATAGGAATGGGCCAGGCTTTCGGGGAATGCCGCGACAACGACCGACCGGGCTGTTCCCGTGCTTTCCGTAAAAATTGTTTCGCAGTCAAATACCATCTCCGCGGGCGAAAGCGGCACCTGTTTAGAGAGCGCGAGCGCGACGTCTTCCGAGAGCGACGCCGCTGAACGCCGGGGCGCGACAAGATCGAACAGGTATCCTTTTTTGTCGGGAAGCGACGCGTGGACAAAAGTGAAACCGGCGCGTTCGCGGACTTCGCCGAGAGCCCCCGCGACTACCCCAGCGTCCACGATATCTCCGCCGACGACCGCGCCCGCGGGCAATAAAACCTGCCCGTACGAAGCGATTTCCGGCTGCGTATCCCTGAACTTGAGGAGAAGATATTTCACCGAGCGGTCGGATATCTCGATGCCGCCGCCTTCCATCGCGAGAACCCCCGGTACGGGAAAAAAATGAGAGAAGAGAGGTTCCGCCATATTGCATTTAGTATACCCCGTGAGATACCCGCGCAGAACCTGCTTGAGGATTCCTGTCGTGCCCAACGTGCGGGGAACACTCCGCGTCAGAAACGGGCCTGTCAAAAACCAAAGAGATGGAACGCGTGCAAGAACACGTACGCAATAATCAGCACGACCACGACCGCGAGAGCCTCAAAGTACCGATGCATGACCGCGAACACGCGACCGCCGAATCGGTGTACCGCATACGCGACGAACCCAAACCTGAGCGCTCGCCCGAGAAAAAAGCCGAAAACGTAGGGCGCGAGCGGCACGTGAAAAAAACCCGCCAAAAGAACGAATGCCTTGTCGGGAACCGGCGTGAACGTGACGAAAAGCATCACGGTAAACACATTCCCCGCGAGCAGTGTGTGTACGATCTGGAACCAATCGCGCAGTCCGTAGTGAGCGATAAATGTCGCACCGAATTCGCGGAAAATAACAACTCCAATAAAGTATCCGACAATCCCGCCAAGCGTTGAAGCGACCAGTGTTATCGCGGCATATTTTTTCCAACGCTCTTTCCCCGCGAGAATCATCGCGATCATCAGTCCCTCGGGAAGAATGGGCAACAGTATCGGTTCGAAAAAGGACACGAGCGACAGCCAAAATATGGCGTGCCGGCCATGCGCGCGCGCCGCGAACCATTCCCATGCGTATATGCCTTTAACTTTTTCTTCTTCCATATATATGCGCGGCGCGGCTAGCGTATGCGAGCTCCTGCGGGAACGCCGTGCGTTTCAAGGAGCGAGAACTCCCCGTCCTCGCCCGAGGCCGCGAGTATCATGCCATCGCTCTCAAGACCGCGAATGGTGCGCGGCTTTAGGTTGTACGCAAACGCTACTTTTTTCCCCACCAAGACCGAGGGTTCCGGGAAATACGCGGCAATGCCCGAAACAATTTGCCGTTTTTCCTCGCCGCCGAACCAGACGATGAGGCGCAAGAGTTTGTCCGCATTTTCTACTTTTTCCGCAGACTGAATTTCGCCGATCCTGATTTCGGCTTTTTTAAACGTGTCTATGTCGACTTTTTCATCTGGTGCAAGCACCGCTTGTTCTCCTGTCATCGCTTGATTGTACCTTGCCCGCCCTTGTCGAGGAAACTCTGGAGGATGAGCGCCGCCGCTGAGGCGTCAAGATTCTCATCGGTCGTCTCCCCTTCCCGCGAGGCGGCAGCGCTCGTCATAAATTCGGGCTCAAAAAATATTTTTATTCTCGCGGTTTTCCCCAGCTCTTCCGCAAATACGCGGATGCGTTTCATCACCGGATTGTCGGCACCGGCAAAGTTTTTCGACTCGCCAATGACGATGCCTTTCGCCTCGCGATCGCGCGCGAGTTCCGTAACGCGCCGCACGGCGTCCCTTTCGGCAACCACTTCGGCCGGAAACGCGAGCACATCGTTCTCGTCGGAAACCGCGACGCCGACGCGGTGCGTCCCGTAATCAACCCCGATGTATGACATTCCACCACTCTACCAACAAATATCTCGCCCGAACATCTGGTTCGTGCTATGAATGTAGTTGACTGGGTGGGGTGGCGGAGAGGCCTAACGCACTTGTCTTGAAAACAAGAGTCTGGGAAACCGGACCGTGAGTTCGAATCTCACCCCCACCGCTAGGAGACTTTTGAATATCTTTTGATATTCAAAAGGCGCCTCGTAGAGGCGCGTGAGATTCGAAGCCGACCCGAACGCCATTGGTCCGAGTGAGGGCGGCCGACGTCGGATGAAATTATTTTCTATATCGCACTGCGATAGAAAATAATTGAGGGAGACGGAATCCCCCCCCACCTCATAAAAAACGCCCCAGGAAGATGGGGCGGTAGCGTGAAGCCGGCACGAATGGCTGTTCTAAAGATCAAACGGCCTGTTTAAACGGGCTATATGAGCCTCGCGCGACGACCGAATGCGACCGGACGCAATCATCCGGTTAATAGCGTTGTGCATTTCGTTGTGCAGATCGATCAGATGAACAATCGCCGCCTGCAATTCTCCCAGCGTGCACGGTTCCGTTTTCAGCTTTTTCAATTTCGGTGGTTTCGTTTTCAAGAAGATGCTCCTTTATCAAGGCATTCGAGGAAATTTCAAGCCGTTCTGGATTACTTCTGGAAGAAATCTATACCTGACAACGATACTGTCAAGACAAACATAGACCGAGAACCCCCTGTGTATGACTCGGTTGCATTCCCGTCGTAAAGGTCGATACTTAACGATAGGTCGAGCGGTCGCTTTAAACACAACAAAAAATAAAACTTTATGAAATCTCTCGGATGGGTGCTTTTGGTTGCCGGCCTCCTCGGCATTGTCGGCTCATGGATGTACGCGTGGGGCACGATGATGCTCGTCGTTATGGTCGTCGTCGCGATTGCCGGCGCATGGATGGTATTCTTCAAGGGCCAGGGCGGTGCGCAGATGTAATCCCTTAACTAAAGAAATTTGATTCTATGAAAGCACTTGGATGGATTCTTCTCATCGTCGGCGTCGTGAGCGCCGCAGGCGCCTGGTCGTATGGATACGGCCTCGTGGGAGCAGTAACGATGCTCATTGTCGCCGCAATCGGCGCGTGGCTCGTGTTCTTCAAGAAGGACGGGGGCTCAATGCCGATGTAATTTTCTTTCAATGTAAGAACCAAAATCGCCCCGACTTCCTGCGGGGCGATTTTTGTTCTCGTGATTCTGTATCTACGCGCTAACGAGAGTTCTCATCCCGTCCAGCGAACCACTTCTTCCACACTGCCTCCGCAGGCTTATTGCGAATACTAGCTTCCATATTGTTCAAGGTCCCCATGTATTTCGGCGCCATGAGATCGTCCCACCAATAGAAGCTCGATCCAACGCCCGCGAAAAATGTCCGACCCGCGAGTGCCTCGAAAAATCCTTCGTAGCTGTCTGCCTGCTCCTGCCAATTTTCTTGGTAGCCATTTGCGAGCGCTTCTTTATAATCGCCCCATTCCATACCAGGCTTCCCGCTTGTCGTGCCGTCATAACTGCTTTCTGCAACAATAAGGAATATCGGTTTCCGGTACTGTGCGAATTCGGCTTCCACGCGGTCAAGGAATACCGCGTGCGCGGCGCGCATGGCGGCGATACCCGCTCCCTTCCCGACATTGATAGGCGCTACGTATATGGAGAGCCGATCAAGTTCATCAATATACGTCGGACGATACCCTGCCCCATGCCGCCGTATGAAGCAAAGTTGCTACCGTAAATCTTGCCGTGGTACACGGCGCGCAAATTTTTGATGATCTGACTGTATCGCTCATCAGCATACGCGAATTCCGGCGCGACTGACGGCGGACGATATTGCGGCGTGATGTCGATGGCGTCAATGCCCGCGCGCTCGGCGCGCCCTCCCCACTCAATCAGCACCGCTTCGAGCTGGGTGAAATAACGGTCGAGCCACGCCTTCGTTTTTGGTTTATCTCTGCCAAAATCCGCTGCCGCTCTCTGTTCCGCCGCATTGCCGCCAATGCCGCTCCCCGCTTGGCCGCCCGTAAAAGCGCCGATCGGATTCACGTCGTAGTACTGGTTGTAATCCGCGCCAACGTTGTAATGGAGTGTGATAGCAAGCCCGCGCGCCTTCGCCTTCTTTTCAAGCGTTTTCATTTCTCCTTCCGTAATCGCCGCGTCACGCCAGTGATAGTAGGGCGAAACGGTTTCCTTCACGGTAAAAGTGTCCTTCCCTCCCGCCATATCAATGAACGAATAGACGCCGAACTCCTTATCACCGAGCAGGACGGCATGGTCCATTGAGGCGTCGATGTTGCGCCGTGTGTCCTCAAAAAGGTTCATGTTGTAGTTGATTGTCCATGTGTCCTTCATATCGAGGATGCCCACGAGATCTTTGTTGAGCGACAAAGAAGGGGGTAGGTCGTTCCAATCAGACACCGTGTCGTAGACAGTCTTGCTGAGCGCCCGGACCTTGAATGTTTTTTCTCCCGAATGCGAGGCGGCGGAGTTCCGTTCGTAGTGATACGAGAGTATATCTCCGGTCGTTGCTGAAAGGGTTTTCTCGAACGTAGTGATGTTAATCCTATCCATTGCGACAGGTTCCTTCCCGGCAACCACAAGCAACACGGTATCTTGCCGAGGAGTATTTTCTGGCACGGTCACCCAAAATGCGATGGTTGCCGGCTTGCCTTTTGGCGCCGCATCGAGCTTTGAGAATTCGCAGACGCGCTTCGCTTCAGGGATGGGCAACACCGAACAGGTCGGCGGCCAGAAATTCCATCTGATCGCCGCGAAGCCGAGGACAGTGAAAAGTGCGACGATACCGACAGGAACGCCAATAACCCACGCGAGCACTTTTAAAAAAGTTTTCATACGCAACGAATAAAAATCAATGATAAGCGACTGTCTTTGGGCCTACGCATAGTATACTCCCGCGACATCTCACAAAAAATGATTCGTGCGTATACTCAACCATATGTTATTGCGCGTCTGCATGGCGAAAATCCACCGGGCTACCGTGACCCAAGCCGACCTTAACTACGTCGGTTCCATCACTATCGACGAAAAAATAATCGAAAAAGCCGGCATGCGCCCATTCCAGATGGTGCACATAA
>Ga0172375_10013615_pt1 | contig 10065 bp, 5 predicted proteins | sample LakKiv1m_FD_114537 | JGI IMG/M metagenome (GOLD analysis project Ga0172375, IMG submission 114537) | Freshwater microbial communities from Kabuno Bay, South-Kivu, Congo - kab_092012_11.1m | ecosystem: Environmental > Aquatic > Freshwater > Lake | place: Democratic Republic of the Congo...
CCGCTTACATCACGACCCGCTCGAAACCATGCACGCTTTGGTTGACCAGCACACTACTCGCCGCGCTGAACTTGCGGCCCAAGCTGCCGTGCCACCTTAACATAATGATTAGACAGTCAGGGGGCAACTATGGCAACCTCACCCCTGGCCCGTACGACATCTCGGCTGACCCGCGCTTCGTGGATGCGGCCAACGGCGACTTCCATCTACAGGCCGATTCGCCGTGTATTGACGCCGGAGACCCCAACAACTACCCTGAGACGGACTTCGAGGGTGACCCAAGGCCGATCGGAGTAGCTCCTGACATCGGTGCTGATGAATTCCGAGCCTCCAACCCCATTTCTCGCACGGCCACAGACTATTCGCACCTGGAATGGGACGCCCCAACCCGCACTTACACGCGCGTCTATCCCGACGGCACCCAGGTCCACTTCAACCCCGACGGCACGCACGACTACACGCTCGACCCTGTCGGCAACAAGCTGGTCTACACCTACAACGCCGATGGCAGCGTGGTCACGATGACCTTCATCCAGGCTGGCAGCTCCGGTGCCCAGGCGGCGAGCGTGCTCGCCAATAGCCCAACAACCTATGTCTGGGGCTTCGACTACAGCAGCGGCCGCCTGTCGGGGATCACCGACCCGGCCGGCCGAACGTCCGCCTTCGAGGTGGATGGCCAGGGGAACCTGCTCCGCATGGGTTTTCCCGATGGCAGCGAGCGGCGCTTCACCTATGACGCGCGCGGCCTGATGACTCAACAGCAGCGCGACGCCAACGAGATCACCACGTTTGTTTACGATGGCCTGGGACGCGTGAAAAGCGTCAGCATGCCGCAGCGGACGATGTTCGACTCAGCAACCGGTCAGACGCAGGTTGCCCAGGAAACGCGGCTCTTCACGGCCAGTGACACCGCGTATCGGCTGATCAACGACAGCCCGATAGGCAGCCCGGCAGCCCCTGCGCCATCGGTTCCCAGAACTGAGGATCTCCTGGACAAGGTGGCCTTCGGTGTGGGCGAGAGGTCAGGTCAGACCAACAAGTGGGGCTCCTGGACTGCGATGACCGATGGCCTGGGACGCACCACCCATTACACGCGGGACACGGCCGACAACGTCACCAAGCGGACGCAGCCCGATGGTAGCTGTGTGGAGACCGCCTGGGATGACCGTGGCAGCCAGACCATGGAGGCGCGCATGGGCGCGGATCAGTGCGCCCTGCCTCCGGGCCAACGCGACCCATCCAAGGTGAAGATCTGGACTTACACCTACATAGAGTATCAGTCGCTGACGGACTATCGAATCCAGCGGTACAAGCGCAAGACAGAGACAGATCCTCTTGGCAAAACGACAACTTACGTCTACGACTTCGAGCTGGGGATCGGCGAGCAGGGCAATCTCATGCGCATCGTCTATCCGGCGGTTCAGGATGAAAACGGCAACACCGTCCAGCCGACCGTCAGCTACACGTATGACTCCGCCGGCCGCACTCTGACGGAGACGGATGAGCGCGGGATAGTGACCAAATACGTGTACACACAGGGCACGTCGGACGAAGCACCTGGTGGCGCCAACCCGCTCTTCCTGCCCGGAGCCGTGCTGCGCGCCGGCCTGCTGACCCAGCAGATCGAGGACTACGGCGATGCTTCGCATTTGAACATCACGACCGTCTACCGTGACTTCACCGTCACGGGACGTCCGGCGACCGAGATCTTCCCGGGATGTTGCGGCCAGCCGCAAGTCGTCCGCTACACCTACAACGTGTGGGGCTGTGTCGAGACGATGATCGACCCGCTGGGCATCGTGACGAAGTACGAGTACAACAACAAAGGGCACCTGATCAAACAGATCGAGGACTACACGGCCGATGGTGTCACCGGACGCAATGTGGTCACAGAGTATACCGTTGACCCGCACGGTCAAGTGCTTGCGGAGCGCACGACCGCTGATGGCGTGGTCTGGCAGACAACCAAGACGTACGATGTTAACCGCAACCTGGCGACACAGTCCGATAGCTACGGCGGTACTGCCGTGTACGCGTACGACCGCGAAAACCGGCTGACCCGAGTGAACGATCCGCTGGGTCGCATCACTTCGTACACCTACACGCTCGCAGACAAGCAGGAAACCCTCACCGAGCCCGATGGGGGGGTCACGCACTACAGCTACGATGCGTTCGGCAATCGCACGCAGGAAGTGGTGGACCAGGGCGGCTTGAGCCTGACCACCAGCTTCGTGTACGACCTCAACGACAATCTCCTGCGCGTCACCGATCCGAACGGAACCGTCACCTGTCATGCCTACGATGCCCTGGGCCGGCGCACCAGCGAGACCCGCGACTGCGACGGACTCAACCTGACGACGACCTATGTGTATGACTTGGCCGACAACCTCGTGCGGGTGGTTGACGCGCGAGGCGTGGTCACGCTCAACACCTACGACGCGCTGGGGCGTCGCCTCAGCACCCGCAGCGACGCCAACGGCCTGAACCTGCTCACCAGCTACGTGTATGACGAGGCGGACAATCTGATCCAGGCCACCAGTGCACGCGGCATCGTGACGACGCATCAATACGACACCATGAACCGCCTGACGCGTACGTGCCAGGATGCAGCAGGGCTGAATCTGTGCGCAACCTATACCTACGATTCTCTAGGCAATCGCATCACCCAAACTGCGCCGAACGGCGTCACGACGCGCACGGACTACAATGCGTTCGGCCAACCGATACGTGTCGTGAGCGATCAGGGTGGCCTGAACAGCACGGTAAGTCAGGTCTACGACAACAACCTCAACCGGATCGCCACCGCGAACCCGAACGGCCATACGACGCGCTACGCCTACGATGCCGGCAACCAGCTTGTGCGGACCACCGACCCCCTGGGTCACGTGACCACTGCGACTTACAACCTGCGCGGCCAGCCTGCCAGCGCCGTGGACCAGGATGGCATCGTCACGCATTACGAGTACGATCGCGCGGGACGCCGCACCCGCGAGATCGTGAACCCTGGCGGGCTGAATCTGGTATCCCAGTACACCTATGATACCAACGGCAACCTGCTGAACACGACCGATCCCACAGGTACTGCGACCTGCCGCACCTATGATCGGCTGAATCGTCTGACCCGCGAGACCCGCGATTGCGGTGGGCTTGATCTCAGCGCGACCTATGCCTACGATGAAGCCGACAACCTGGTCGCCACGACCGACGAGCGAGGCGTAGTTACACGGAACGAGTACGATGCGCTGAATCGTATGGTGCGAACGCGCCGTGATGCTGAGGGTCTGAATCTGACCATCAGCTACGAGCACGATGCTGTCGGCAATGTGATCCGCACGACGGACGAACGCGGCACGGTCACAGCGAGCACGTTCGATGCCGTGAATCGGGCAACCAGAGTCTGCCAGGACGCAACGGGCCTCAACCTGTGTACGGCCACTACCTATGATCAGGTCGGCAACCCGCTCACCGTGACCGATCCCAGGGGTGTCAAGTCACGGACAACCTACAACGCGCTCAACCGTCCGCTCAGCCAGATCGAGGATGATGGCGGCTTGAGCGCGACCACCAGTTACGCCTATGATGCGGCCCTCAACCTGACCAGGCTCACCGATGCCAATGGTCACGCGACGATGTACGTATACGACGCTCAGGGGCAGCTCGTCGAAACGCGCTTCGCGGATGGGACACGCATCACCAACGCGTACAACCCGGACGGCACTCTGGCGTCACGCACTGACCAGGCCGGCGCGCGCACCGACTTCGTCTATGATGCCGCCAATCGGCTGCTGCGCAAGAGCTATCCTGGTGGCTCGCAGCAGTCTTTTGCCTATGATCCGGCCGGCCGTATGCTGTCCGCGAATCAGACGATGTCCGGTCACACGACCCAGGCCCATTTCACCTACAACGCGCCGGGCGACCTCACCTCGGAGGTGCTGACCGTAGACGGCCGCAACTGGACGACGGCTTACGCTTACAACTACAGCGCGGGACGCAGGACGATCACCTATCCCTCCGGCGCGCAGATCGAGCGCGGGCTGGACGCGCTGCGTCGCCTGGCGCAGGTGAAGCGAGGCGGCGCGTCCCTGGCCACCTATACCTACAACGACGCGAACGGCACTGTCAGCCTGGGCCATGCCAACGGCGTCACAACGGTCATCGAAACCGACCGGCTGCGCCGCGCCACGCGCGTCAGTTCAGCAGTCGCCGACTACCGCTACGGCTACGATGGTGGCAGCAACCGCACGTACATGCAACGCTGGCACAAGCCCGGCCAGCCGGCCGATGTCTACCAATACGACGGCCTGAACCAGTTAACCCAGGTGTGGTACGGCGCCAACGCGACCGCCCCTGGCGCTATCAGCGGCTATGAACGCCTGCAACGCTATCAGTTGGATGACCTCGGCAATCGCCTCGAGGTGCAAAACAACGGCCTGTCCGAAGTCTACCTGCCCAACAACGGACAACAGCTGACGAATATCATGAACCGCTACGAACAAGTGGGCGCCTCTCTGCTCGGCTACGACGCAAAGGGCAACGTGTTGAACGATGGCGTCAATACCTACACCTATGACTTCGAGAACCGCCAGATCACTGCAAGCGGGCCAGGGGGCAGTGCGCAGTACGTCTATGATGCCCTGGGCCGTCGCGTGGCGAAGCTCGTTGGGGGCAACACCACCTACTACGTGTATGATGATGTCCATCAAGTGATCGAGGAGCGGGACGCAGCCAGCGCGCTGGCTGCCAGGTATATCTACGGCGCGGGGGTGGATGCGCCGCTGACAATGGAACGATCCGGCGCAACTTACACATACTTGCGCGATGCATTGGGGAGCGTCACGGAGGTAACAGATAGCGGCGGCACGCTGATCGAACGCTATGAGTACGACGTCTTCGGCGCGCCACGCATCTTCGATAGCGCCGGGAACCCACTAAGTGCGTCCGCCATCGGCAATCCCTACCTGTTCACCGGCCGCCGCTACGACCCGGAGAGCGGCAACTACGACTACCGGGCACGGGTCTACCGGCCGGCCATCGGTCGCTTCTTGCAGATGGATCCGGCGGGGTATGTGGATGGGATGAACCTGTATGCCTATGTCAACAACAGCCCTGTGGATCTAGTTGACCCATCTGGACAGAAGAGTACCGCACAGCTCGCCTGCGAGGCGAGAGCGCGCAGTATGGCGCTATACAACACAGAAGCCTATCAGCATGCCATGCTCGCCCAGGATGCGCGCAACCGCGCAATGGCCTTGTATTCGGGCTATCGAGGGATGGCCTATCAGGCTGTCATGCGCGCTCAGGACATGTACAACGGCCCAAGAGGTCAGGCCTACCAGGCTGTGATGCGTGCTCAGGAGATGTACGGCGGACTAAGAGGTCAGGCTTATCAGGCTGTGATGCGCGCTCAGGATATGTACAATGGCCCGACAGGACAGGCATATCAAGCTGTCATGCGTGCTCAGGATATGTACAATGGCCCGATAGGACAGGCATTTCAGGACTTCATGCGTGCTCAAGATATGGATGCCCAGCGAGCTTCTGCGGGTTTGAATCAGCCAAATAGTGATATCGTAGAGGTTAGTGAGCATGAAATGGCAGCTGAGGTCGAAAAGCGCATTCGCGAAACGGACAGGAGGATCTTGGATGATCCCTTGAGTCCTTTTACAGCCTGGGGAGGACATGACACTACGTGGGGTCAAGGTGAAAACAAGGGGAGGCTCTTTCGCTTCCGAGGCGAAGTATTCTACGGCGTTGAACTGAATTACTATGCCTGGGGCGCATATTGGTCTCGAAATACCCTTGGCATCTTTGGTTTATCTGAATTCTTTGCCTTTCATACCTCTTGGATATTCCAATTGGTATCTAACCGCAGAATCACGGAAAGGAAATTGACCGCCGCAGACATGGGGAGCAAGCACTATAGATGAGAAGTACAGGCTAACGATTCGCCGCAGTTCTATAGTGCGGTGGGCCAGGCGGGCGCTTCTCCGACCGGGGGGACACGTGTCCAGAGGCTTTAGCTTGCAGAACACAGCCGTGCCGTGCCGATGTTGGCTTCGAGGGAATAGACCATGCCCTGCATCATCGCCTCTTACCCGTGTTCAACCACAGCGCGAGGAGACCTCGACTTGAGCAGCATCTCGGTGACCCGATCGGATCACGATCTCACTTTCCGTACTCATGAAACCAAACCGTATTGGGATCCGAACGAGCACCGGACGGTGAAGGCTCCATTCGATGCGGCGCACACGATACCGGCCTACTTCTCAAGGAACCTGCCCTACGGCTGCGAGTGGATCGAGTGCTTCTGGATCGCGGAGCGGCAGGAGTGGATTAGCTTCAGCTAATCCGAGATTGGGAGAGGTTTGGATCGCGAATGCGACCAAGGAGACGAAGCGCCAGCGGCGAAAGCACAAAACGCGTGAAGTCCAGGGAACCATCCTGATACGACGGGATCGCCGGCGCAAGGGACCCAGGAATGTTCACGCCCGCTACAGGCGGACAGCACAGTCATGAGAGAATCGAGCGTGATTCCGTGAGAGGCAACGAGAGCAGCATCAAACTTACCCTGACAGATCGCGAAGCCATCTTCGAGATCTTCGAGAAACAGCCCTGGGGCGAGCCCGATATCCGCCGCACGGTGACGCTGGCCTTGGATCGAGCCCCCAATTTGCCGCTATTGCCGAAGCACCCTGAGACCACTCTCGGCTATGAGCGCGTCGAACGCTTCTGGATCCCGGAGTGGGGGCGCGGGGTCGGTTTCATCTTCACGGCGATTCGGGAGAAAGCAGACGGTCCGTGGGATGAGGAGTGTTACGGGCCATACATCTGAAAAGAGAAGATGCTGAACAGGATTGACGTATCAGGTTTACGCGGCCTGGCAGGTGGCCTGAGACTCACAAAAGCATTGAGGAGGCAAGATGACTTTCGTGTATCGCGGGGCCAGAGTAGTGCCTTTCCTAGTCGGCGGGATCATCAGCCTTGGGCTCCTCCTCTCTGGCGTCGCGGTCGCCATGTCGCGAGACACCCTCGCGCCGCAAACCTGTCCGCCGCCGGCCGCGCCCTCCAGCTTCTGGGGTTACGTCACCCTGAATGGTGCGCCAGCGCCGGCAGGCCTTAAGGTGGCAGCCTGGATCGGCGGCGTCGAGGTGGCGTCCACGGCTACCCTGGACATGGGCGGCGCAACGTATTATCTCCTGGACGTGCCCCTTCGTGCGGTGGATCCGACCACGGGCCAGGTGTGCCGGCAGGGCGGCGCGACGGGGGAGACAGTCACGTTCGTCTTGTGTGACCTACTGGCGGCGAACCAGACGGGCGCCTGGTATGGCGGCACCCAGGTGCAGCGAGACTTGACCGCCAGCGGGTCATGTACGGCGGCCCAGTATGATTGGGGCGACCTGCCCGACCCGCCCTACCCAACCCTGACCAGCCGCGATGGGCCACGCCATGTCCTGGGCGCCGGCCTGCTGCTCGGGGACACGGTGGATGACGAACTGGACGGCCAGCCCAACAGCAGCGCGACCGGTGACGGTGACGATGGCGTGCTCATTCTGCCCGCGCCCAATGCGCTCCACGGCGGCTGGCTGAACGGTCTGGCAGCCGACGGCAACGGCTGCCGCTACCAGGTGACGATCGGCGGCGGCAGCGGGGTGCTCCAGCTCTGGATGGACTTCGGCGCGGGCCTGGCGCCCGTCTCGATCCTGGACGCAGACGGCGCGGCGCTGCCCGGCGGCCTGCTCGCGCCGGGAGTCCACACGGTGGCGTGCGATGTGCCGGACGGGACGTTCGATGGCACGGGCAATCGAGCCATCGCGGCGCGCTTCCGCCTGAGCTCGGCGGGCGGGCTCGCCGCGACCGGCTCCGCTCCCGATGGCGAGGTGGAAGACTACATCTTCAATTTCGGGCCGACGGCCGTAACACTCCGCGATTTTCGGGGCACGGCCGGCGGTGGTCGCAGCGTTGCCGCGGCAGTTGCAGTGCTGTGCCTGGCCTCAGGCGGCTGGCTTCTGGCGCGGCGGCGTATACATCACCAACGCGATTAGGTGGACATGCAAGACCATGCAGATTTGAGCCGCACGGCACACGCCGGAGCGGCCGTGTTCAGCCGGCGCCGACTCCTGGGCTTCCTGGTTGCCGCCATGATCCTCATGGGAGCGGAAGGGCCTGGCAGCGCGAGGGTGCAGTCCACCGTCTTTGCTGAACCGTCGGCTTGCCCGCCACCCGGCTCTCCCTCCAGCTTCTGGGGCTATGTCACCCTCAACGGCACCTCTGCTCCGTTGGGCCTGAAGGTGGAAGCCTGGATCAACGGCATTCAGGTCGCTACCACGACCACGGGAGCCTCGAGCAGAGGAACCTACTACCTGCTTGACGTGCCAGATCGCGCCACCGATCCCGCCACAGGCCGGGTCTGTCGCCAGGGCGGTGCGACAGGGGAACCTGTGTCGTTTGCGCTCTGCGATGCCATCGTCAGCGATCAGCAGGGCGCATGGAACGTTGGATCGCTGGTGCGTCTTGACTTCAATGCGGCGGGAGATTGCGGCGCCACCCCTCCGATTCCGGCATCTCCTGCCGTCGGAATTGTACTCGCGGACCAGAAGGTTGAGTTGACCTGGCCTCACATCACCCGTGACAGCGCAGGGAACCCGCTGGCAGTGGCCCGCTATGACGTCTGGCGTAACGTCGCCCCTTATTTCACCGCTTCCGGTGAAACCTACACGTCCGTGGTGCCCTCAGCTTCGGCCCAGGCCGGCGATCCGATCATCTTCACCGAAGGTTCGGCTGCGGCCGCCAACACCAGCTACGCCTACGTGGTCAAAGCCATCAGCGTGATCGGCCGCCCGTCAACAGCTTCCAATCGCACCGCCAGCTTCACCTACGGACTTGTAGCTGGCGGCCCTTAAGCAGGAATGACCACGATTCGTTTCATGACTCCCGCATTCCGATTGTTCGTTGCCATCCTCGTGATGCGTGGCGTTGTGCTATCCGGCCGCGCAGCAGCCGCACCTACCCCTGCTGCGGCAGCTTGCCCACCCCCTGGCGCTCCTTCGAGCCTGTGGGGTTATGTCACGCCAAACAGCGGCCCAGCGCCCAGCGGGTTGAGGCTCGCAGCGTGGATCAATGGCGTCGAGGTGGCCAGCACGACCACGCAAGCGTCCGGCACGGCGGTCTATTACCTGCTCGACATCCCGCCGCGGGCGTACGACCCGATCACCAGGCAGGTGTGTCGGCAAGGCGGCGCATCGGGCGAGACGATCTACTTCGTCTTGTGCGACGCTTTCACTGCCAACGAAACGGCGATCTGGAACGGCGGCAGCCTGGTGCAACGCAATCTCACTGTGGCGAGATTGTGTTCGGGAGCGACCAACACGCCGATGCCCACGAGCACGCCAACGGCCACGCCGCAACCGAGGCTTTATCTGCCGATGATCGTGAGGCGGTAAGTAACATCCCGAAAAGAGTCAGGCAAAGCCGTCTGCATCATCCTGGCCCCCATCGACCGCTGGCATATTGCCCCACCAAAAAGGCCCGACCGGATGTGGTCGGGCCTTTGCCTTTCAGCGAGAACGGATAGCTCTCACGCGACCTGCGTGCGCGGCACGAGCATGGTCAGCACGTTGGCGAGGCCGCGCAGATCGCTCAACGTCACAACGCGGTCTGCGATTTGGCTCATCAGCGCCGCGTCGCAGTCCGGGGGGATCAGGATGACGGCGGTGCGGGCTTTGTCCCCCGGCAGCGCCAGCGGGATGCAGCCGTCGCCGTCAGTGACCAGCAGGACGAAGTGCCCCGGCCAGCGCCGCCAGGCGTCGGCCAGGAAGCCGAAGTCGGTGCCCCCGTAGCTGAGGGCGCCGCGGTCGAAGAAGAGCAGCGCGTCATCGCCGGTGTCGGCCACCTCTCCCTTGTCATCGAAGAGGATGCCGACCGCCTCGCCGCCGGCAGCCTTCACCGCCAGGGCGACGGCCTGGGCGGCCACTGCGGCGAGCTCGATCTTGCTGCCTTTCATGGAGCCGGATTTGTCGACGCAAATCACGGCTTTGGGCCGGGGCACTTCCTTGCCCGGCAGCGGCA
>Ga0172375_10013617_pt1 | contig 10064 bp, 5 predicted proteins | sample LakKiv1m_FD_114537 | JGI IMG/M metagenome (GOLD analysis project Ga0172375, IMG submission 114537) | Freshwater microbial communities from Kabuno Bay, South-Kivu, Congo - kab_092012_11.1m | ecosystem: Environmental > Aquatic > Freshwater > Lake | place: Democratic Republic of the Congo...
AAGGGGGTGGCGATGTCGGCCCAGATTTCGGTGGGGCAGGCATCCTGCCTGCCCAGGAATGGCGGGCAAGATGAAAGTGTCTCAGAATTTCCAGAGGAGCCAAAATCGTAGCACGATCGGCGGTAGGGGCGGGGTTTATCCTCGCCCGTTGTCCCAAGATCAGTGAGACGGGCGGGGATAAACCCCGCCCCTACAGCAGCCTTCTCGTTCGTTCCGCTGTGACGACATAACAGCGATCCTGTGGTTCATCACCGGTCTGACGTAGCGGTCGTGGCACGATCTCGCTGAACCTCGGATTTCTGAGACAGGTTCATCCAGCCTGCTCCCCAAGACCGAATGGTTACTCCTCTTCGCACCGCACCCGGAAGAACTTGCGCTTCCCCACCTGCAGGGTCTTTTCCGCAGGCGAGAGAGAGATTTCCAGCGCAGGGTCCGAGATCTTGTCGCCTTCGAATTTGACTCCACCCTGGGATACGAGCCGCCGGGCTTCGGCCTTGGAAACGGATGCACACTCTGCAACCAGCTCGTAAGCCTGCATTTTTTGGTCTTGGAGCGTCCTGAGGGGGATTTCGTCCGGAACTTCCTTACGCTGGACAACTCTCTCGAAGTGGTCTTCAGACCTGGCGGCCGCAGCCGCGTCGTGGTACTCGGAGACTATCGCCCTCGCCAGGGCCTTCTTGATCTTCATGGGATGGAACGGGTCGCCCGGCTCTTGATGCTTTTCCGGTTCCTTAAGAGCTTCTCCGAAGCGATGGACCTCCCCAGCGTCCACGTCGGTAAGCAGAGTGAAATACTTGACTATGAGGTCGTCCTGGATGGACATGGTTTTGCCGAACATGTCCTCGGGCGTGTCATCAACAGCGATGTAGTTGCGCTCGGTCTTGCTCATCTTCTTGGAGCCGTCCAGGCCCTCGATGAGAGGGGTCATAATGACTATCTGCGGCTCCTGACCGAACTGGGTTTGAAGATCGCGGCCCGCCAAGAGGTTGAATTTCTGGTCCGTGCCGCCGAGTTCCACGTCGCACTCGAGAGCCACCGAGTCATACCCTTGCATTAAGGGATAAAGGAATTCCGTGATTGAAATCGGGCTCCCTTCCCGGAAACGTTTCTCGAAGTCGTTGCGTTCGAGCATTCTGGCCACAGTGGAACGGTAAGCGAGATCCAGGCAATCCGCGAAGGTCATGGAATCGAACCACTCGCCGTTGCTGCGCAGCTCGGTCTTTTCTTCGTCAAGTATCTTGAATACCTGCTGCTTGAAGGTTTTGGCGTGTTCCCAGACCTGCTCCTTGGTCAAGCGGACTCTCGCCTCGGATCTCTCGGTGGGATCGCCGATCCGCGCGGTGAAGTCCCCCACCAGGAAGATGGCTATGTGCCCAAGTTGCTGAAAATGACGGAGCTTGCGAATGGTCACCATGTGACCCAGATGTATATCAGCGGCCGTGGGATCAACTCCAAGCTTCACCCGGAGAGGCTTGCCGGTTTTCATGCTCTTCTTGAGGCGTTCGCGAAGCTCTTCTTCGTGGATTATCTCTTCCACGCCCCTCATTATTCTTGAAACTTGAGTCTCTATGTCGGGAAACGACATTATCCAACCTTTCTACAGGAAATTGTCTGCCAGTTACGGTGATTACCGAAAATAATTTCCGATAATTGCTTTGCCGCGGTGGGGCGGGCATCTTGCCCGCCATTCCCGGGCAAGCAGGATGCCTGCCCCACCAAGACCAGGGCTGACCACGCGACCGGTTTCGACATAGAAATCAGCCACAATTCTTGGCAGCCGCTCTAACTAGTGCCCGGGACAGTCAGCGGTCAGAACGCGAGACGGAATCGGACTACAAGAGAGTCCATATTTTTCCGTGGAAAGTCAAGGCGAAACGGACGTAAGGCTCCATACCAGACCCGCCGGAGGCAACCCCGTCGTCATGTTGATCAGAAGACATGGTCTGGCGCACTTTGAGCGCACTTCAGCGACCGCGCCCGGTCAAGGGCAAATGCCCTTATGTTCCTGCATCTGCGCTCCCGCTGATGACCTTGCGAGCGGTACGTTCCGTTGGACCCCGTCATACCTCTTTCTCATGTGCAGCAATCACGGCCTCCACTGGTCGAGGTACAGGGAGCCAGACAGTGAACAAGGTCCCCGCATCGTTCGACTGCACCGACAAAGATCCTCCGTGATCCTCCACGATCTTCTTTGACAAGGTCAATCCGAGCCCGATCCCGTTCCTTTTTGTTGTGAAGAACGGATTGAAGATCCTCTCGATCTCGTCTGCCGGAATAGGTATGCCACTGTTTTGGACAATCACCTGGAAAAAGCTTTCGGAACGCAAATCCCCCATAACTCTGACCGTGTCACTTGGTGTAGAAAGGGCTGTTGCGACCCTTATCGTCCCGTTGACTTCGGATGCTTCAATTGCATTGGTGACGAGGTTTCGAATGACCTGCTCAAAACGGTGACGATCCAAGGAAATTTCGCCAAGGTCGCATCGAAGATCGAGATCTATACGGAGATTCTTGGCTTCGATCATCTCCCCGTTAATGGTCAATACGTAGTCTATGACATCGTTAGGATTGATCCTTTCAGCCCTGACCGCGGTCGGTCTCACATAGTCAATAAGATCGCCCAGAATAGTCTCCAGCCTCTCCACCTCGCTTACAAGTATTCGGAGAGATTTCCAATATTCTTGGTTCTCATCCTCCGCAAGGCAGGCAGCCCTTTTCTCGAATCTCCTCGCGAATCCGCCTATAATCGCAAGCGGTTGGCGCAGTTCGTGTGCAACCATCGCCGTGTGGTCGGCAATGAGCTTGGCTTCGCGTGATTGGAGAATGTGTTCATAGAGGACGTTGATAGTCCTTATCTTTTCTTCGAGCAATTGGTTGGCCTGTGACAGCTCGGCGGTACGTTCCTTGACCCTCAATTCGAGCTCGTCATGGGCTCTGTGAAGCTCCTCCTCAGCCCTTTTGCGGACTGCGATTTCTATTTCCAGCTCTTGCATCTTCTGCTCCAGCTTACTCACCACGCGGTCGTTATATCGCTGAAGCAGGCTTTCCTTTGTTTCTCGTGATTCTCCCCCGAGGCCGGTTTTCCCCTCGCGGACCTCCGCAACCACTTCGTTCAGGATCTTGAGAAACTCGAGCGGTGCGACGGGTTTCCGAATGAACCTCTGAGCCCCCATTGCAAGGGCCAGTTCATCATCCTTCTCATCGGTATAGGCTCCCGTGTAAAAAACCAGCGGAATGCGTCGCAGTCGTTCATCTTGTTTTAACTTCATGCAGAGCTGGAAGCCGTCCATCACCGGCATCAGAGCGTCGGTGATTATCATGTCGAACTCCTGGAGTCGCGTTTTCGCGAGAGCCTCGGCCCCGTTGGGAGCCGAATCCACTTCGTAGCCTACTCCCTTGAGAAGGACTTCCAATAGGTAACGGTCTTCATGTTTGTCATCAACAATGAGGATTCTCATTTCGATGAACTTCCCTGCGCATCGAGAACCTCGCGGACAGCCTGGAGCAGCTTTCGCGCATCATACGGCTTGCCGATAAAACCCTTGGCTCTCACCTCCGCAGCGCCCGAGGCGCGGTCATTCGCTGAATATCCGCTGGAAATCAACACTTTCACGGCAGGGTTGATCTCCAGGAGCTTCTCAAGGCACTGCTTACCTCCCATTTTGGGCATGACCAGGTCCAGAATTACCAAGGAAATTTCTGGTCCTTGTCTCCTGTAAAGATCCAAGGCCTCTTGACCGGAAGCCGCCACTAGAACCCTGTAACCGAATCTGGTCAAGAGTCTTTGCCCCAGCCTCCTCACAGGCTCCTCATCGTCTACGAGAAGGAGGGTCTCCGATCCCCCAGGCGGCATAGACTTTTCGGACTGATCGGAAGGCTCGGCCATTTGGGCTATTACCGGCAGATAGATGCTGAACGTAGTGCCTTTCCCGGGCTCGCTGTTACAGGTGACGTGGCCTCCATGTTGCTTGACGATTCCGTATACTATGGCCAGCCCCAGCCCAGTTCCCCTGCCTGGGCCTTTGGTGGTAAAAAACGGGTCGAAGATGTGCTCCAAGGTCTCTTGGTCCATTCCCTGACCGGTATCCGAGAAAGTAAGCAATATGTGGTCGCCCGGCCGAGCATCGAGATGGAGCCTACAGTAGTCGTCATCGAGTTCAAGGTTTTTCGTCTCAATGGTAAGTGTGCCTGCGTCGGCCATCGCATCTCTTGCATTGACGGCCAAGTTCATCAGCACCTGTTCCATTTGGGTGGGGTCCGCGTTAATCGTGGCCAGATTGTCATCCAAGAGAATTTCCACCTTTGTGGTCTTGAAGATGGTTCGGAGCAACAGCTTATTGACGCGTTCCACACACTGGTTAAGGTTTACCGGCCGAAAGTGAGTCTCCACTTTTCTGCTGAATGTGAGGAGGCCTCGGACTAATTCGGCCCCACTCCGAGCAGCGTGGGCCATTTCCCGAAGCGGTCTGCAAAAGCGGTCTTCTTCAGGCAAACCCATCAAGAGCAAGTCGCAATATCCCAGAATAATCTGGAGCAAATTGTTGAAATCGTGCGCAATGCCTCCGGCCAATGCCGCGACGGCTTCCATCTTTTGGGCTTGGAAGAGTTGTGCTCGCAGAGTCCTGCGTTCCGTCCTGTCGGCAAGAAACTCGAGAACGGCGGGCTCTCCAAAGTAATCAACATGCCGTGGCCAAACGGCCAGATCGAATACATCTCCATTCTTGCGGCGACCTTTAACCTCATAATGGGTTGGTGAGCGCTTCCGGGCTAACAGATCCTCGTATCGCCTTCCGACAAGTTCTTTGTCGTGAGCAGCAACAAAATCCTCCGGAAGACGACCAAGAACTTCGTCCGGACTCTGATACCCAAAGATGTCCAGAAACATAGGATTGGCAAAAGCAAGGCCCCCTTGTCCGAAAATCCCGATAGCCACCGGCGACTCCTCAATCAGGAGACGGTTCCGCTGTTCCGACTTACGCAATGATCCCTCTGCACGCTTTCGGTCAGTGATGTCTCTGTTCGAGACACGTCTTCCACGTGGTTCGCCTGCGTATCCAAGAACGCCTTGACAAGCATGATTGATCCATCGTTCTGTGCCATCCTTGCGAATAATCTTGAAATCGAACGAAGTTGGAGCAAACTGTGAATTTTCTTCCGCTTCGCTGAAATGACTCAGAAGTGCGTCCCTGTCAGCCGGGTGAACGATCCGTTTGAGCAATTCCGGATCATCCATGAATTCGCGACGAGAATAGCCGGTAATACGTTCACAAGACGGCGACATATAGACGATGACTCCGGCGGTGCCGACCCAATAATCCCAATCGTGAGTAAAATCAGCTACTATGCGGTAACGTTCCTCGCTTTCCTTCAAGGCCGCTTCCGCCTGCCTGCGCTCCTTTTCTTCTCGCCCACGAATCAGTCGGCTCTGCAGGACCGGGGCGACATAGTCGGCCAGGGTTCGAAGCAAGACAAGGTCCTTTTCGATATAATCAGTCTCCTTGTTGGCTACAACAAAGCCGCCGATAACCTCATCTCGATATATTATCGGTACCGCGGCGGCTCGACCGATGGGGATGTGGCCTAACGGGACGGATAAGCCTTCATTTGAGAATAGGATTCTCTTCTCGATGAGAGCTTTACCCCAGAGGCCTCCCCACTGCTCTCGGTGGAATACTACGTCCTTACTTGGTACCTGGCATCTATCCCAGACTTCTCTCGTCATGGAGGGGCACACAAACCGCGCTTCATCGTCTATGTACCCAAAAATGCCATACTTGCTCTCCAGCGCCTCCAAGATCACTTCCAGCACCGCCCCATACATTGTTTCGTCGGGAAGGGTAAGAAATATTCCTGCAATTTCGTCTCTGGTGTTCAGCAAGTGCTGGGCGTCTCGGAGCTCTGCCTCTGCTTTCTTGCGCTGAGCGATCTCCTGTTCCAGGTCTTGCATCTTTTTCTGCAGCTTACTCACTACCCGCTCATTGTAGCGCTCCAGCAAAATTCCTGGGGCTTCCAAGGGCTGCTTCCTGGGGCGGAGCTTCCCTTCCGTGAGCTCTGAAACTGTCTCGTTTATGATCCCTATGAACTCGGCCGGTTCGATAGGTTTGCGGACGAACCTGTGAGCCCCCATCATCATGGCCAAGTTTTCGTCGTGCTCATCTACGTAAGTAGCAGTGTAGAACACTAAGGGAATTCCGCGTAATCGCGAGGATTGTTTGACTTGCATGCACAACTGGAATCCGTCCATGACAGGCATGAGAATGTCAGTGACAATAATATCGAAGTCGCAGGCATGTAGCCTCTCAATGGCTTCAGCTCCGTTTCCGGCCGAAGCCGTCTCGTGACCAAGACCTTGCAGGAGGCTCTCCAGCAGGTACCGACCTTCTTCGTTATCATCTACAATTAGAATTCTCATCTTTCTTGGCTCCACTAAGACTGCCCGACCTCAGCTCTTGAAGTAATTTTCTATTTCCTTGACAAATGTCTCGGGATCAATCGGTTTTTCGATGTAGCCCGTACATCCGGCCTCCAAGGCTCTCTCCCTGTCGCCGACCATTGCGTAAGAGGTCAAGGCAACAACAGGGATTCCTCCATCTGCCTTGGACGACCTTATTCTCTTCGTTGCCTCCAGCCCACTGATGTCAGGTAGTTGGATATCCATAATGATCAGATCCGGCCTCTCCTTGATCGCCATTTCAACGGCCGTGGCTCCGCTTCTCGCCTCGATGACCTTATATCCGGACTTTTCCAGAATGAACCTGACCAAATACAAGTTGGTTTCGTTGTCCTCAACTACCAAGATCCGTTTCATGTCCTCCTCCGTGTGGGCCCCTGTACACCAACGGCAAAATGACCGTGAATTCGCTGCCCTGACCGTAAGTGCTGCTTACGCGAATGTCTCCGCCCAAGAGAGAAGTCAATCTCTTGCAGAGGTACAAGCCAAGACCCGTGCCCTCGTGTGCCTTGGTGAGAGAAGTGTCAATCTGCTGAAACGGGAAGAACAATTTTTTCATGTCCTCCTCTTTGATTCCTATCCCCGTATCGGCGAACCGCAGTTCAATTGTATCATCTCCCACGGCTTTCGCGGAAACCTTCACGCTTCCCTGATCGGTGAACTTGACGGCATTCCCGATTATGTTCATTAGTATTTGTTTGACGCGTCTCTTGTCGCTGACAAGCGGGAGCCGGGACGGCAAGTCACGGATAAGCTCCAGACCTTTCTCGGCTGCCAGGGGTACGAAGGTCTCGAGCACCGAGGCTACAACCTCTTCCAGTTCGAACCGTTCTCTCAGGAGCGTCACCTTGCCGGCTTCTATTTTTGCTATGTCCAAGACGTCGTTGATAAGACCCAGCAAATGATCCGCGCTGTTCTTGACCATCTTGAGCTGTCTCTCTTGCTCTTCGGTAAGCTCCCCTGCCAACCCCAACAGCATGATGCCGGTGAATCCTATAATCGAGTTCAGAGGGGTCCGGAGCTCATGGCTCATGCTGGCCAAAAATACTGATTTAAGACGATCGGTTTCCCACAGACGGGCGTTGGCTGCTTCGAGCTCCAAGGATCTCTCCTGCAGTTGCTCGGTCCGTTCCCTGACAAGGTCTTCCAAGTGAGTACGGTACTGACGCAACTCTTCCTCGACACGCTTGCGCTCCGTGATGTCCACTAGTACGCAGATGTTGCCGGTGATGCGGCCTTCGGCGTCATGCAGAGGCGAGGCATAGATGCTGTAATCTATGGGTATGCCGCCGCGCTTCTGCCGTCTGACTTCCACGCCGTCCAGGGTCTTACCGCTGCGTATCGTTTCTCGAAAGCGTCTGAATTGGTCTTGGCTCTCGACCGGTACACTCGGAAGTGGGCGGCCCATGACCTCCTGGGCACTCCAGCCGAGCATCTTCTCAGCCGCCGGATTCCAAACGGCTCGCACGTTTCCGTCCAGATCGAGGCCGATGATGGCGGTGGGAGCGGCTTCGATGATGGCCCGAAGCAGGTCGTTTGACTTCTGCAGTTCTCTCTCGGCGTGTTTGTGTTCAGTGACGTCGCGAAAAACCGTGAATCCCATTCGACCCCACAAGGGGTCCTCAAGGGCCACAGAATCAGCAATGATATCCCTAACGGAGCCGTCTCTCTTTACGATTTGGAGCGGAATCTCCGAGGTGCCGCCCTCAGACCAAAACGCTTCGCGGATTTCCGGCAACCTTTTCTTTGACTCGGAAGCAAGAAAAGCCTCGGGACGACGGCCCAACACTTCCTTTCTGTCAAGACCCAGTATCTGGAGGCACTTGCTGTTGACGGTAACGATCTCCCCTTGCCGGTTGCTTGCATACATTGCCATAGGAGCCTCGTCATAGAGTTGACGAAATCGTGCCTCACTCGCTCTCAGAGCGTCTTGCGCCAACTTGCGCTCAGCGATATCCCATGCGAGATCTGCCAGCCATGACACCGTGGAAACGTCCTGGACAGCGTAGTCGGCCGGTTTGTTTCCTACGCCCAGTATTGCGACGACCCGGTTTCCGCGGAACACCGGAATGACCAATTCCCGAACGACTTGCGCATGTCCTGGAGGTAGTCCCTTCCGGTGAGGGAGTGCAGAGTAATCGTTGTGAACCACCGCGCGACGCTCACGAATGCAGTCTACCCACACACCGGCTTCACTAATGTTGTAGTGGAGCCCCTTGCCCTCTGCTGTGCACATGGTATGAATTGTGTTTGACGACCAGGCCTGGAGCGACAAGGTCTCTTGATCCGCCTCAAGAAAATGGTAGAAGCCGATCCGGCTGCCGGTCAGGGCCTCGGCTTTGTCCAATGTGGCCTGGAGGAGTTCCTCCAACGTGTGGGCATCAGCGAATTCCAGCAGGTCGAGGCGAGCAAGACGGACTCCTTCTTGCCGGTTGCGCTCGGTGATGTCACGAATTATGCCCCGATATGAGACAATCGTACCCTTGTCGTCCCTCACGGCTGTTAGAGAGCAATGAGTAACCATCTCTTCGCGGTTCTTCTTTTTGACTACTACCTCGTATTCCGCGGTACCCCTTGCGTTAACCATTGCGAGTATCCGTTTCCTATCTGGCGGGTGCGCGTAGACATTCCGCTCCAGGTCAAGACTCAAGATCTCCTCTTTGGTGTCGTAACCGAACATTGCGACACCCTTCCTGTTCATGTCGAGGATCCTGCCTTCGGGGCATGTGATAAAGAGGCCGTCGAAGGATTCCTCAAATAGAGTTCTGTATTTCTCCTCGCTTTCTTTGAGAGCTTTTTCAGTTCCGCGAAGCCTGGCTTCCGACTCCTCCAGTTCCTTCACTCTGCGACGAAGCCTCTCCAATTCTCGGGCGACCTGTTCTTGGGTCAAGTCTTGGTCTTCCATGATCCCACTCCCTATTGCCGAATGGACTATGGACGTTGCTCCGCGGACGGTTCTGGGACCCAGTCTGTAAGGCGAGCTCGTTGTCATTACGAGCGAAAGGAGGACATGACATTCGGACAAAAATTGTCGCAATCGCTCCAAATGCTGAGCAAAGTCAACCGGCGATTGCCGCTGGAATCCCAGGTGGTCGAACAGCACGCCCCATCAACATGGCCTGGTTTGGGGTGATTCGGTTCACGTCTTTCCCAGATGCAACAAAAACTCGCGATTGCCTTTGGGGCCCTTGATGGGGCTTTCCACTTCGCCCAGAACCTTGAACCCATTCTCTGAGGCAAATTGCCGGATCCCGTCCACGGCTCGCCTTATCTTTTCAGGGTCACGGACCACGCCACCCTTGCCCACGTCCTCGCGACCGACCTCGAACTGGGGCTTCACCAGGACCACGAGCCAGCCGCCGAAAGGTAGGAATTCTCTCAGACGAGGCAAAACCAGTTTCAGGGAAATGAATGAGAGATCCGCCACTGCCGCATCAATGGCGCAGGGCAAAGCGGACGGATCGAGGAACCGAATGTTGGTCCGTTCCAGGACCGTAACTCGGGGATCGGTGCGGAGGCTCCAGTCAAACTGTCCATAACCGACGTCCACTGCGATGACTCGAGCAGCGGCTCGCTCCAGCAGGCAATGGGTGAAGCCGCCCGTGGACGCTCC
>Ga0172375_10013618_pt1 | contig 10064 bp, 7 predicted proteins | sample LakKiv1m_FD_114537 | JGI IMG/M metagenome (GOLD analysis project Ga0172375, IMG submission 114537) | Freshwater microbial communities from Kabuno Bay, South-Kivu, Congo - kab_092012_11.1m | ecosystem: Environmental > Aquatic > Freshwater > Lake | place: Democratic Republic of the Congo...
AAGAAATCACGGGAAGATCGATGAAAGTTGTGAGAGAATATATTAAATTATACAATGATCTAAATCCAGAAACAAAACTAAATAAGTAAAAATTACCAGGCGACAAATGTCGTAATAGTAAGTGATCCTGACCTTTTTCTCAAGTCCTCACTTAGGGAGGATTCAGGTGGGCTTTCTTAAGGCACGAGCAATCGTGCCTTTTTTATTTATAATCATATCGATTTATATTTGCATACAAACAAATCAGAACAAATATGAAAAAGCATCCAAAGAAATTTAAAGTAGGGTTGATTCAATTGGGTTTTTCTAAAAATCCTGAAAAGAATCTTAAAAAAGTAATTGTATGGATCGAGAAAGCAGCTAAAAAAGGTGCGCAGGTAATTTGCTTGCCTGAACTATTTCGTTCACAGTACTTCTGTCAATCAGAAAATATTGATTATTATGATTTGGCTGAAACGATTCCCGGTCCTTCAACTGATGCTGTTTCAAAGATCGCAAAGAAACTAAAAGTTGTGGTTGTAGTTCCTTTGTTTGAAAAAAGATCAACTGGACTTTATCATAACTCGCTTGCTGTTATAAATACAAAAGGTGAAATAGCAGGAGTTTACCGAAAGATGCACATTCCTGATGATCCATCTTATTACGAAAAATATTATTTCACTCCGGGTGATTTAGGATTTAAATCTTTTGATACTGAGTTTGGAAACATTGGTACTTTAATTTGCTGGGATCAATGGTATCCGGAGGGTGCGCGACTTACTGCATTACAAGGTGCAAGTATCTTATTTTATCCAACAGCAATCGGCTGGCATCCTCACGAAAAGAAAGAACATGGCAAACCACAGTTTGAAAGCTGGCAGACAATTCAACGATCACACGCCATTGCAAATGGTGTTTATGTTGCATCAGTAAATAGGATTGGTTTGGAAAAAGAAAAGAAAGATGCAGCAGGAATTGAATTCTGGGGAAATAGTTTTATCTGTGATCCGCAGGGAATTATAATTGCAGAAGCTTCACACAATAAAGAAGAAATATTAATTGCAGAGGTTGATCTTGATAGAATCGAGTACATCAGGCGTAACTGGCCTTTCTTGCGCGATAGAAGAATTGATGCGTATGGGGATATTACTAAACGATTTTTGAAATAACAGTTTACCACTGAGGCACTTAGTTCACTGAGAATCACTTAGTGAATATAAGTGCTCTTAGTGTCTAAGTGGTGAAAGAAATGAATCTAAATAAAAAATATAGACTACCTGCCGAATGGGAATACCACGAAGCTACATGGATTGGCTGGCCTAATAACAAACAGGATTGGCCGGGCAAGTTCCAACCGATTCCCTGGGTATACGGAGAAATTGTTAGATATCTTTCCCGCAGTGAGAAAGTTAGAATAATTATTCAATCAAAAGAACATCAGATAAAAGCTGAACAAGTCTTAAAAGCTGTTAGTGCTGATATGAGCAATGTAGAATTCTTTAAACTTGAAACAGACAGAAATTGGTTGCGTGATGCAGGTCCTCAATTTGTCAAGAATGGTAAAAACAAAACTGTTCTTATCAACTTTAAATTTAATGCGTGGGCTAAGTATGATAATTACAAACTCGATGCTAAAATTCCAGCAATGATTTCTAATAAACTTAAACTTGATTTGATAAAGGCTGAGTATCATAAAAAAGAAATTGTACTTGAGGGTGGAAGTATTGATTACAACGGTCTTGGAACAATCATTACAACAGAAGAATGTTTAATGGATGCTGAAACTCAGGTTCGAAATCCTGGTTTTATCAAAAAGGATTATGAAGATGTTTTTACAAAATATCTTGGTGCAACAAATGTTATCTGGTTAAATAAAGGAATCACCGGCGATGATACGCACGGGCACGTTGATGATATAACCAGATTTGTAAATCCAAATACAGTTGTAACCGTTATAGAGTCACATCCAAATGATCTAAACTACATTCCATTATTGGAGAACAGGGAAATACTTGAAGGCGCAAAGTTGGAAGATGGTTCAGGTTTAAATATTGTTGAATTGCCAATGCCTTCGCCAGTTATCTTTAAGGGTGAAAGACTTCCGGCAAGTTATGCTAACTTTTATATTGCAAATTATGCAGTACTGGTTCCAACGTTTAATGATCCAAATGATAGAATTGCTCTAGGGATTTTATCAGAATTATTTTCGGATAGACCTGTAATTGGAATACATGCTGTGGATCTGGTCTGGGGACTAGGAACTTTGCATTGTTTAACCCACGAACAGGTTTTATAAGGAAGGTCATCCCGTCCGCCACGGCGGATCCTTTTGGGATCTTTAATAAGAGGATTCTGAAACAAGTTCAGAATGACTTAGCATTTTCCCAATATCTTTAGAAAAATTAACAACTTAAAATCTTTTAAGAAGTGTTCTCTTATTGCTTCCAATCTTGACAAGAACAACACCTGCGATTATCACGATCGATGCAAGCAGTATAAAAATATTTAATTGCTCATCTAAAAATATCCAGCCAAGTACTAAAGCAATAATCGGGTTTACATAAGCATAAGTTGAAACAAGTGAAAGTGGAAGGTGTTCAATTGCATAAATGTATGAGCCATATCCAAAGATTGAGCCCATAACAATTAGGTAAGCAAGTGATATCAATCCTGATTGAGTAAAATGTAATCCGGAAAATTCTCCTAGAAAAGTACCCAGAACAATTTGAAGCGAGCCAACAATAAGCATTTGTACAGAAGCACTCATAAGCGGATGAACACTTACTTTTTTATACTTAGAATAAACTGATCCCAGTGACCATGATACAACCGCACCAAGAATGCTTAATACTCCGATTAAATATTTTGTTTCAAAAATATATTTTAAATCTCCGCCAAAAATTAATCCTACACCAAGGCTGCCGATTATCAATCCAGTAACGACCATCCAATTTAATTTTGGACCTTTGGGAGGAAATGATTCAACACCAACCATCCAGAAGGGGACTGTGGTAATTAGTAATGCTGCTAATCCGCTCTCAATATATTGTTCACCGACAACAACAAGTCCATTACCAAAACCAAGTAAAGCAACACCGATAATTGCAATGTGAATAAAATCTTCTTTCTTAGGAAACTGTTTACCGCTTAATCGAAGAATTGTGATAAGAATTATGCCTGCAATTAACCAGCGAAAACCTGCATACAACATCGGTGGAATTGACTCTACACCAATTCGAATGAACAGATACGTTGTTCCCCAGATAATACAAATAGCAATCCAGGCTAAGTAGGCACGAATGTTTGGCTTATCCATAAAATCTTTTTAATAATTAGCAGGAGAAACTTAATGAATAAAAAATAAAAGCCATCAAATTTTATGATGGCTTGAATAAAATAGTGATAGGTGCAACAGAAATTATTTGAGAAGAGTCATTTTTTTAGTTTCTAAAAAGTTTCCAGATTTCAACTGGTAAAAATAAACCCCACTTGCAAACTTGCTTGCATTGAATTCAACTGAATATGTACCTGCTGTTTTATACTCGTTAACTAATACCGCAATCTCCCGACCAAGAATATCAAATACTTTTAAGCTTACAATATCGCTGTTCGGTAATGAATATTTTATTTTTGTTGTCGGGTTAAATGGATTAGGGTATGATTGATACAGAGTATATTCTTCTGGAATGATTATATTTTCATCCTCAACTCCGGTAACCGAGAATATTCCTAATATATTGTATCCTTTATTGTTGTCTTCATGAATTTCAGTTATTGAATTTTCCTGGTCTAACACAGCATATACTCTCGGATAAGAAGGTAAATCGGTTGGCACAACCCATTTAAATTCTACATTTGATCTTCCTCTTGAAGAAATAGTACCGTTGGTGCTAATAGTATTGCTACCATGCACACCAATTATTGGGATACCGCCTGAATCCGGATCTCCCAGATAAAAACTAACAGATACAGGTTTGTGTAGGTATTAAACTAAAGTTACGCACTTGTGCCGTTATTGTTAGTGTGTCGCTAGGATTGGGTTTATTGCTGGAGAATGATATACTTTTAGACTGTAACAATTGGTTAGCAGGTGTTCCATACCCCTTCTCAAGATCTAATCTCCAGGGTAATACGAATGTGGGATCCGGATTAGTACCATACATATCTTGCCACCAGGTTGGATTACCCCCGCCCAATGAAGGATTAACAGCGTAATCAAGTACAAGAGCATTATCCTCGCTCCAATATGCATATGGAATACCTGAATACGGTGCATTACTATATGCGGGATTAAGTGATCCCATATTTACTTCCAGGTCAAAGCCAGATCTGACCGTTGTTGTGCTAGTACTAACTTTCTTTTTTGAGAAAGCAAAAGTAGCTTCAATAACATATTTAGCACCTGCATCAAAACTATTTTCCCTATAAGTATCTGCCTGAACGTTTTCAAAGCGATCAAACTTCCAGTGCTTATTGTAGGAGGATGTTGCATCTACATTAAATGCATCAGTTCCCTGAGTTTCAAGTAACTGCGATATATTATTGTTATTACTCAAACTTTCATCATAGGATAAAATATTGCCAATTTGATGTTTGGGGAAATAGTTGAAAGCTTCAGGAGATTTGCTTCCAAACCACGTTCCTTGGGGAGTCTGGGGTACAAAAGCAAAATATGACCTTCTGGAAAATGTTTCGTTGCCATGGAAGACAGGATACTCCCATACATCACAATCCTCGACAATTGCATAAATTCGATCATCATCTGTTGCTTGTATAGTTACCGATATTGTTTGAGTTTCACCTTGTGTAGTGCTATTACTAAAATGACTTCCATGTTTATAAACAGCCCAAAATTCATAATCTTGGCCGACACCTATTCCCATAGGTGCGGCTGTTATCTCGCCCGAAAGTCTGAGTCCCGCCGAGACCTGCCAGTCTTTGTGACTCTCGATTTTTACTAATGAATCAGTTTGAAAATAAGTCCAATACTTTGAATAAAAATCACAACTATTAACTGGATCAGGGAAACATGTATTAAGGTCAAAAATATTATTACCGAATTTATCAAAATGTACAGGAGGAGCATTGAGGATAACTACTGGCTCCACTGTCCCAAATACTCTGGTAACAGTTGGTTGACCAATTCTAAAATCAAATCCATCAAAATTACCAACTGCTATAGCATATCGGCGATACTGATTTTGAATTGGAACTTCATCCGCAATATGCCTTGCAAATACTGTACTGGTGCCCTGAGCTAGAGTTGAATCAGTAAATGTAATTAACGAGGTGAAAAATCCTTTGTCTATAGTAATTTCAGCAACAATATTTTTCATAATTATAATATCTTTCTTGTTGTCCATATTCATATCACTTATCTTCAGATAATTACTACTCTGCAAATAATCACTAGCTCCCCCATTAACTACACCTATATAAGCCTTCGCAACGAAATCTAAATTATCATTAACGGCAATGACCTGGATTCTTTCTCCAGCAGCAAATACAACTTCATCTCTTCCATTATTGTTCAAGTCTCCTGTTGCCAAACCAAATTCCGAAATAGTATTGACATTATGAGGCTCCAAATTTAATGCAAGTGGCTCAGCTTGAATGATCGTTTGTAAATTATTAAATATTTTTAATTTGTAATGACGTGAAGAAGCATTAGACAATGACCACTTAAAAGCAGCACTAAATACTAATTCATTTTCTACATCATAATCGAACTGACCTGATGCCAGAGCCATTGCAAAATATTCTAGGCTACCCTCAAACCTTGGTACGTCTATTTGTTTCATTCCCTTAGGCACAAACTCCCCGTTCTCAATTGCAAAGATTCTGATTGTTATGGGTAGATAAGATGCGGTTATACTGGATTCCCAAGTACAGGTGATGATTTCATCTACACCATCATTATTTAAATCAGCAGTCTCAACAAAATATTTTACAAAATAAGGCAAACTAGAACCAAGTACTCTTGTATTGGAAAATCGTTTCACTAAAGTTGCTTGCAGAGTTGAATCAACATCATACAGGCAAAAGATTACAGAATCTGAAAGATCTCGATAAACCACTATAAATTCATCAAGAGCATCTCCATCAAAGTCTCCCATCCTCACATAAATTTCTTCATCCGGCAAGATGGTTTCACCTGCATCCAATGAAATCTGATTGGAAGTTGAAAAAAATCCTGTGGTATCGAAAACAGGAATTAATATTTCGATTTTTTGGGCGGACAAAGTGGTTCGCCAAATAGCGACTATGTCATCGTAAGGATCAACATTAAAAATACCACCTGCAACATCAACGTATACAGATTTTCCCATTCTGGTATCTTCACGACGTAATTCTGTGTATACCATAGTATCCGGATCAACAGTTGGATCTACAACTCCCTCCGTTTTGTAGCGATATAACTTCTGATAACTTTTATAATTAGTTCCACCTGATGGATCAATATCTTCCATCCACAAGAGAAATACATCCTGTGCTTTAACGGTGATGGGTCCGGTTTCGTTTATGCCGAATGGATCCTCCTGGGATTTTAAGGATGTGATTGAAAAAAGAATGAATAGTGAAGTGTACAAGAAACTTGGTAAAAGTACTCGCTTCATTTTTGCCTCCTGATTTGAGTTTAACTAATAGAACTAATGAATTATTATTGAGTTTACTTGATTTTGAATTATCCTGTAAATTTCTAGTATTAATTTAACTCGATTCTCAGACACACATCTGAGTGAGGCAGAATTTAGAGATCAGCAATTTGTGTGACGGGAAATCTTAGATGAATATATTATTTGTCTTAAGATAATTATTAACAATTGAAAAACAAAAATCTTTTTAAAAAAATCTGAAAAGTATTTTGGCTCGTATGTTTATAATCGCTAATTAAAAAGACCCATCACACCGGTTGAGGCCTTGAAAAAAAATAAAAAGTAAGCCCTACTTTAAAAAAACCATTTTCTTAGTTTGGATAAAATCTCCAGCCTCCAGTTTACAAAAATAAATACCACTTGAAAGGGAAGAGGCATTAAAATCAATTTCATACCTTCCAGCATTTCTGAATTCATTAACTAAAGTTGCAACTTCATTCCCAAGTACATCATAAACCTTTAATGTTTGATGACTGTTGACTGGAGACTGCCAACTTATTTTTGTGCTTGGATTAAATGGGTTAGGATAGTTTTGGAATAACGAAAAATCTTTTGGAGTATTAAATTCATCATCCTTAATTGTTGTAGGAAAGTCCCCTGTATATTTAACAATATAACCATTATCAAATCCAAACCATTTATTATTATTTCTATCAGAATATATTGAGTAAACACTAGAACTCTGAATTTCCGTAAATGGTATTTCAAGTCCGTTAAAAGTAGAGCCGTTATAAGCCACAACAGGGGGGCCATCTGCGCCAAATTTACCGAACCAAATTACTCCATTAATATCAATTGCAAATTGATAATTCATACTCCAAGGTATAACTATCAATGAATGATATTGTACCCAAGTGGTATCAGACGTTAAATTTAGCGGGAAACCCCATGACGGGGCTACCCAAAGTGAACCATTTTTGTGATGTTTAATAGTTGTTGTATAATTGAAAGGTGATTCATACCAAAATGACCAAGTAGTGTCATTCAGTCTGCCTAAACCATAGTAGTGACCAAACCATAAATTATTACTACTATCAAAACTCATAGTAGTGATGTCAGGAATGTACTGTAATGGGGAGTTTGTTTCATCATAAACAGTCCAGTTATTTCCATCAAATTTTGCAATTCCGTTTTGAGCTCCAATCCACATATTATTCTCATTATCAAACTCAATAGAGTTAACATTATTTCTATCTCTAAGTGTAATTATTTCGCTTACATCGATATAAGTAAGTTCAGTTCCAGCATATTTGGCAAGTCCGTTATCCTGTGTAGCTATCCACAATACACTATTTAGATCGACTTCCATATCCCAAATACGGTATGCCGAATGAACCAAAACTGTATCAATAATCTGGTTATTAATCAGAACAACTTCGTTAATAGAATCTTGGTCGGATCTTGACCAGACAGCTGCCCAGATATTACTACTTGTGTCCTCAGCAAATGCAGTAACCGAACCGGTAAATCCAGTATAAAAAAGTTCAAAATTATTTGTTTGCGGTAAATTAGGCTGCGCTGAAAATACCATTATTGCAATTAGAAATAAAACAATGTTCTTCATATTTTTTTACACCTATTTAATTAAAATCATTTTCTTAGTTTGAGCAAAAGTGCCTGCCTGCAGTTTATAAAAATAAACTCCACTTGAAAGGGTAGAAGCATCAAAACCCACTTCATAACTTCCGGGATTTCTGTATTCATTAACTAATGTAGCAACTTCATTTCCAAGTATATCAAAAACTTTTAGTGTTTGTTGTCCAGCGATAGGAGACTGCCAACTAATTTTTGTAGTTGAATTAAACGGGTTTGGGAAGTTTTGTTCTAAATTAAATTCAGCCGGTAATTGTGCTAAAGGATATTCATCAACATTAACAGGGAATTCACCAAAGTTCGATAAATAAAAGTTATGAGTGTACTCAGCAATTTCTCTGGCTTTAGTAATTGATTCCAGTCTGTCAACACCTTGACCAACGATGTAAGCAAAAATCATTGAAACTGGTTTTCCAACTTCAAGTTGAAATGGACCAGTATTTAACATAATTCGTTGATCTGTTTCACTTGTATAGAGCCATCCAACGTTTGCTACAGGATCACCGGAATACCAAAAATCAGGATTAATTGTATTACAATTAATCCCACCGAATACACCACTCAATAGATCTGGTTCACAAGGATTAAGTGTACTTCCAATTCGCAATTTACCCAGCATATAATTTCTAGCCTCTACCGATGTTTGTGGATCATATCTATGAGGATCACAACAAATGAAATGAACGAATGAAGAAATACTTTGATTTTTAGCTCCCAAAAATCTTTCAATTCCAAGATACTTACCTTTTCTACTATAAGCTGTGTCTAATGGTATGTCTATACCATTCTCAAATGTACCATTTAAGTTATTATCTATAAAAGTAATACCTGGTATATATGATCTCGGACCTTCTAATAGTTGTATAAAGAAAGCGGGTGGTTCATTGCCATAACCACCTGGATCATTATTATCAAAATTATAAACAAAACCTGCCTGTTTTAATGTATCGCATCCAGCCAAATCGTCCATATAATCTGCTCCAATATCAGGATCCGACCAGATGGAAAAATATACTGAATCTAGATTTTGATTTACTTTTCCAGTATTTAATAACTCATATCTTATGAAGATTACATTACCTAATAAACCTATGGTAGCGTATCCAAATAAAGATTGACGAATTTCTAATCCCACTGGGTTAATTCCTGCAAATTTTATTCTTTGATCTCCAGGCATACCATCATTGTAAACGCACCAAGTAGTTTTATCACCAATAATATCTGGTTTATCTTCGTTTGGATCCCATTGATTGTTTCCATTTAAATCAACAGGGTTATAAGTGCCATCACCATTTCCATCATAAAAACTTGCTCCAGTTCTAACTGCATTTGTGTAATCCTGCCAATCAGAATAATTTGGTGTTGAGGAATTATCATTTACATAAATTTTGTAAATAGGATCAGCTTGATTTGAATCAACATTACCAGGAAGAAAATTTTCTACTAATGAAGATGTTGCTTGCCCACAAGTCCAAAGAGAATCAGAATTATATCCAGAGACCAAAAATCCACTGCTAAAAAGAAAGGTTGATATTCCAAATCTTCCACCAACTCCGTCTGGAAGAATATTTACTTGAGCTAAAATCCCTTTATTATCAATTGGCATATTGATATTATTTATAAAAAATCTATACTGTGATTGAGAGTGTAAAAAAATTGGGAAGAGACAAAGTATTAAAATCTTTTTCATATTAGAACTTTACTTCAAAAAAAGTAAGCGTACCTGCAATCGGTTGATAAAAAAGAAGTAAACCGATAAAAAACAAAGAGTTATCCGAATTAACGATTTTGCGCAGTCGTTAAATGAGGAAAACCAATGAAGGTACGCAGAGTGCG
>Ga0172375_10013620_pt1 | contig 10064 bp, 9 predicted proteins | sample LakKiv1m_FD_114537 | JGI IMG/M metagenome (GOLD analysis project Ga0172375, IMG submission 114537) | Freshwater microbial communities from Kabuno Bay, South-Kivu, Congo - kab_092012_11.1m | ecosystem: Environmental > Aquatic > Freshwater > Lake | place: Democratic Republic of the Congo...
CTAACACCATCGCTCCACTGTCTCCCGTCGCTGACTGGCTAGCCATTCCCTCCAGTGATCACTACAGCGGCTACACTGATCACTATGGTAACTTCTATGACCCAATCTCAAAAAGCTATGCTACCGTTACTAGAAGCACACCTAAAACCATCTATGACCCAACCACCCAGCATATCTATGACGTACCAGCAAACTACCTAGGCATCCGCCCCCGCACAGACAATAAGAGTGGGTTTGAGGCGGAGATTGAGGAGCAGAGGACGAACCAGGCATTGCAGAGTAGTTTCGAGACTGACTCGAACAGTGACGGAATAGCTGATAATTGGGCAGACCTAAGCAACTACTGGACGGGGACGGGCTCTCAGGCTATATCGTCAGAAAAGAGTGTTTATGGCCAAAAATCATTCAGAATGGAGAGGACAAGCAGCACAGGACAATTATGGAGTCAACCAACTACATATATGGAAAATGGACAGGCTTATGTATTCTCCTGCTACATCAACGGCAACAGCATAGATGCTGGTTTAGACGCCTACACCGGAAGTAGTTGGGTGCTGGCGCGTTTACAAGCTTCTCAGTTCAATAACTGGACAAAATTATCGACACCATCATTTGTTTTTACCGGTACAACCGGGACGTATGGTGGCGGCAGCGAGTTCAGGGTAACTATCTCTGGTTCGCACGGACCGACAGTAGCATATTTTGATGCCTGTCAAATGGAAAAAGGAACATTTTCAACTTCATATATACCAACCACAACAGCAGCAGCGACCAGGAACGCCGATGTCGTGACGGTTCCGACGACCAACTGGAACGCAGGTTCTGGCACACTAATGGCAGTAGCTAATTACACAAACAACGCAGTAACAAACGTGAATCAAACGGACTCTCTGTTAGGTTGGGGCAGCAGCTCGAGTAATATGTTTAACTTATTTTATCAATACGGCGGTGCGAGATTTGCCTCATATGCTGCAGGAAACTGGCAAAACCTACCAATAGGCGCATCATATACGTATCATACGGCAGTAGGCTCATATTCATCTGTTTCTAATTATCTTTATTCCGACGAAGTGAAGTCAACCTCATCGGGCTCCAACCTACCAACAGGTCTCCCGTCAACAGCCAGCATCGGTTACGGCTACGTTGGGTATGGTAATACTCTTATTCAACGAGCAATAGTCTATTCGAGTCAATTGTCTGACACCGACGTTTCAACCGTCACCAACGCCATCAAGGACGGCCCATGATGATGAAGAATAGCAAAAAGAGTGCTCTTGCCCGCCAAAATTGTCCAAAAGAGAGCCTAAGTGGGTTTACCATCGTCGAACTCCTAGTCGTCATTGTAGTAATCGGCATCTTGGCAGCCATTACGCTCGTAATTTACGGCAATATCACTAATAAAGCTACTGTCACTTCTCTTGTATCAGACCTAGATAGCGCTGCCAAGGTCTTGAAGATGGATCAAGTTAGCACCATGAATTATCCTACCAGTCTGGCGTCTGCTAACGGTGGCAGGGGAATACAATCAAGTCCAGGCACAACCCTATCGTATGTAGTAAATAACAACACCGATCCCAAGCTATTTTGTTTGTCAGCCACAAAAGGCTCAACTATTTACAACGTAACCGAAACCTTTGCTCCAGCCCAAGGTGATTGCACTAATTACTTACCAGTACTTTACCTAGATGCTGCTAACCCCAACTCATACCCCGGAACCGGTACAATTTGGACTGACCTGAGTGGGAATGGGAATAATGGGACACTGGTGGGTGGAGTATTTAAGGAAAATGATTACTTGGTGTGTAATGGCACGGCTGGCGGGAATGATGACTATATCGATATCGCCAACTCGGCAGCTAGTTCGTACTTTAATAACCCAACAAATCTTACAATGGTAATTGTCGTGCAGATTAACAGGGAAAGTGGAGTGTTTACCACCGACCCAAATGTCTACGGACATATTATCGGAAAGGGTGTTGGTGACGGTTATCAACATAGAGCTAATAGTTATAGTATTAACTACGATGCTAGAAATAATTCAATGCAAGACAGTCTCTACAGAGGGACAGCATCTACTCAATACCCAAACGACACAACCAATTACAGCTACGAGTATACCTGGAATGATATTCAGGTAGCGGGTGAGTGGGGTGATAAACTGATTACTTACCTTGTGGTAAAAGATGGAATAAACATAAGCCACTACTGGTTTCGTCAAGGAAAAACTAGCCTGGCTGGTTCTAGTAGCATCTCTGGTAGTGATGGCACATTTGATAATGCCTATAACTTAAGGATGTGTGCAGATTATTCTGGCAGGTATAACAAACAACGCACCTGGTTGGCTGAGTTTTTTGATCGAGCTATGACACCTACTGAGGTAAACCAACATTATAATAGTATAAAGGGTCGTTATGGCCTCTAAGAACAACCACGCCTTTACAATCGTAGAACTCCTCGTAGTCATCGTAGTCATCGGCATCCTCGCCGCCATCTCAATTGTGGCTTATACCGGTATATCACAAAAGGCTGTCATTTCATCTCTTCAGTCAGATTTATCAAGCGCTTCAAAACAATTAAAGTTGTTTTATACAGATAATGCACACTACCCACTGACCATCTCGACAAACTGTTCATCCGTATCTGATAGTGATACAAATAAATGTTTGGGGCACAGTCCAGGTAACACCTATACATATACACCAGGATCAGGTACAAACCCAACAACCTATATCTTGTCAGCTACAAGTAACGGCCTAAACTATGCCATAACAAATGATTCAAAACCAATCGCTGCAGCACCAAATAGCCCCGTAGCTGACTGGCTTGCTATCCCCCAGGGCGATCACTATGGTAATTACTATGACATGATTAACAAACAGTTTGCTACAGTTACTCGTACAACTCCCAAAACCATCTATGACCCATCAACCCAACACATTTATGACGTACCTGCAGGCTACCTAGGTATACGCCCACGAACTGATAACAAGAATGGCACAGAGGCCGAAATAGAGGAGGCGAGGACTAATTATTTGTTAAATAGCAGTTTTGAAGACAACACGATGACAGGTTGGAGTTTCCAGTACCCTGCTAACGGGTCAGCAAGCCTCACAACCGAAAAATTGGTCCACGGTGGTTATTCCCTAAAGATTACAAGAACTGTAGCTAATAGTGAGGCGAATGTATACAACATAATATCTGGGTTAGAAAATTCAACTGTATATAGCTACTCGGCTTGGGCCTGGGCAGATACATCCAATACAGCATGTATCTATACGTATGCCGGGTCAGCTAATCCTTCACCTGTTTGTCATAGCGGTTCCGGTAAATGGGAAAGGTTAGTCGCGTCATTTACCTCTAGCACGACGGGTTCAATTCAGCTGAGGCTAGTTCATACTAATAGTAGCCCCAATCTAAACAGTGTATATTTTGACGCGGTTCAGGTAGAAAAAGGAGCGTTTGCTACATCATATATACCAACCATGACAGCAGCTGTAACCAGGAACGCCGACAAAGTCACCATACCAACAACCAACTGGAACCCAGCCGCAGGCACTATACTGGGCGTGGAATATAAAACGACCAACGCTTCGTATCTACTACTCAATTCCGGCACGACATCAAATAAAAACATTTTGGTGATGTATAATGAGTCCGCAACTACGTGTACGAATTGGTTTTATGGTGCTGATGCAACTCTGGCTGTCGCTTCAAAAACTTGTCCTGCTGCTAATTCTGGCTATATGACATTTGGAACCACATGGTCGTCAGATGGTCTTTTAGTTTATATTAATGGCTCGCCTGGCACACTAACCGCAACTGATACTAATGATGGGCTTAACGCAGTTTCGTATATAGGCAGCAATAGTAGTGGCGGAGCATCAATGAACGGCCCAGTGCAAAGAATGGTCATTTATTCATCATCTCTGTCTTCGTCTGATGTCATGGTCGCGACCAATGCAATCAAGGATGGACCGCAATAGTCACGGATGATGATATAATTGTTGATGATATGACAAAAGATGTGATTTTAACAGGAATTCGCGCGAACCAAGATTTGACGATTGGTAATTATTTTGGTGCGATTTTGCCGATGATTGATATGGCAAGGAGTAAATCAGATCAGTATCAAATAAATATGTTCATCCCAGACCTACATAGTTTTACGACACCAGTTGATCATTCAATCTTGAAAAAGCAAATTTTCGATAATGCGAAGCTATTCGCTGCCGCTGGCCTACCACTAGATAACCCGAATATTTATCTATACCGTCAGAGCTACATCCCTGCCCACAGTGAACTAACTGTCATCCTGGATTGTTTTACTGGTTTTGGCGAAATGAAGCGAATGACTCAATTCAAAGAAAAAAGCAAGATAGATGAATACGATACTGAATTAGCAAACTTTGCCGCAAAAGAGTCAACTTCGGTAGGTCTATTTAATTATCCAGTGCTAATGGCATCAGATATCCTACTCTATAACGCCAAATACGTGCCAGTGGGGGATGACCAGACGCAGCATTTGGAATTTACGCGCGATATTGCGCAGAGGTTTAACAAAAAATTCAGCGATACCAGCCTGTCTGGTCAACAGAACGGGCAGGTCTTTGTTATTCCTGAATCAGTTCCGAAACAACACGAATTCTTTGGTAATGATCAGGGGCTGCGCATCAAAGACTTGATTGATCCTACTAAAAAAATGAGTAAAAGCGACGATTCTGGTCGTGGCGTCATATTCCTAAACGACGATCCTGATGTCGCCGCCAAAAAAATCATGGGCGCTACAACTGATGACAAAGCCAAAATTAACTTCGATCGCGAGAACCAACCTGGCATCAGCAACCTCCTCGAAATCCTCTCTCTGTTGCAAGGTGTCACCTTGCAAGAAATTACTCAGAAATATCAGGGGCAAACCAGATATGGCGACTTCAAAAAGGTCGTTGCCGACGAAATGCGTCAATTTCTAGCCGATTTTCAGTCAAAACTTGCGAATGTCGATGAGAGTGCTGTCCTGGCAAAACTGGAACAGTCAGAACGTGATATGGCACCAATCGCCAACGAAACGCTTTTAAGGGCCCAGACAGCCGTCGGGCTACGTTGATGGTTTATCCCGTTAGAAATTATTTTATAGTGCATTGCGCCGTTGCTCATCTAAGGGTCTCTAGACGAGGAGGTTTCTAACGGGATGAAAGTATCATCTCGCGACGTTTTGGACGTCCTGCGGCGTTATGAGGTGGCAGGGGACGATAATGTACCACGAAATGTTGAAAATATTTCATTTTCACACCCTAAGCCCATAAATACACTAACTTCATTCAGATTTTTAGGGCACAGATTCTATCTATTATTTGACGATATGGCCGAGGATGACATCGATTACGTTTTGGACCAGATTAAGATTAAAAAGGCCAATATAACCGGTGAACTGATTAAAAACCCGATGGATCACTCGACTACTTACGCCATGCCTTTTCATGGCAAGGATTGTTATCTATACCAGGAAATTTCACCTAAAAAGCGCCTAGACAGTGTTTTATCCGAAAAATATCCAGAAAAATCACGCGCATCCTGGCAAAAACATATAAACGCCGGTCACATCAAGGTTAACGGCGAAGTTACCACGTCCGTCAGCCACTCGGTAACAAAAAATGACAAGATAGCAGTTAAACTGCCAGATGCGACAGATTTTAGTAAAGACACCTTGCCGATAATCTATATGGATGACGAAGTAATCGTAATTGACAAGCCGTGCGGTGTGTTATCGCATTCTAAGGGTGAGTTAAACGATGAATTCACCGTAGCCGACTTTTTCAAGCGGTATTCTACCTATAATATAGATACGAATCGACCAGGAATTGTGCACCGACTGGACCGTGACACCAGTGGCGTGATGATAGGAGCCAGAAATCCAGAGGCCGCGACCTATTTACAAAAACAGTTTTCAGATCGCAAAGCCAAAAAAACCTATATCGCCATCGTCAAAGGCGCACCAAAACTAAACAAGGCTAATATTGACCTGCCAATCGGTCGCAATCCGTCCGATCCCAGCACTTTCAAAGTCGATGCCAGTGGAAAAACTGCCATGACGAAATACGAGGTAATTTGCAGCGCTAATGGCTATTCAATGATTCAGCTGCAACCGACAACTGGCCGCACACATCAACTCAGAGTTCACCTGAAATACCTGGGAATACCAATTTTAGGCGACAAGGTGTATGGCGAACCGGCCGATCGGCTGTATCTGCACGCCTATAGCCTGGAAATAACAATCCCCGGTGGGATCAGGAAAGTATTTGAATCTAGTACCCCTGATAGTTTCACAAAATTTTTCACCAAGGGTAAAATATAGGTATATGCAAATACAAAAGCCAATTCTCAACCCATCTAGTGAAGAGCTGCTGACGACAACTATCAAAAAAATGCCTCAATCATTATTAATTACAGGTGAAAATGGTGTCGGTATAAGTACGATTGCGAAATTCATTGCAAAATCGCGAAATGTCGTGCCTATCATGATATTGCCGGAAAAGGACGAAAAAATTGACCCAGAGAAGGGTGTAGTTGGTGTTGATTTGATGCGTCAACTGTATGATGAAACCAAGACGAAAACCACTGACGAGCGCATTTTTATAATCGATTATGCCGAAAGGATGACGAGCCAGGCTCAGAACGCGTTTCTAAAGCTATTGGAAGAGCCTAATGATGGCATATATTTTATCCTGGTTTCGCATTCTGTATCAAAACTTCTGCCGACAATCCTTTCGCGCGCTCAAAGTTTGGAAATAAAACCGGTTACCACCGACCAATCTAATGGGTTGCTGGACCAACTAAACTTATCCGATGCAAAAAAACGTCAACAATTGTTATTTATTGCCGATGGACTACCGGCTGAACTAACGATATTAGCCAGTGACGAAGGTTATTTTCAAAAACGCAGCGTGATTGTGCGTGACGCCAGACAGCTATTGGGTGGAAATATGTATCAAAAACTGCTGATTGCCAATAAATACAAGGATGACCGCGCATTAACATTGCGATTATTGTCTGACAGCGCAAATATACTCAAAAAGAGTGTAACTGCCAACCCTGAGGTTGATACAATCAAGCGAATTGAACTTTTACTTGAAACCTATCGGCGCATCGAATCCAATGGAAATATCAGATTAGGCCTGGCACGAATGGCTCTTTGATGTCAATTTCTGTTATAATGGGTTATTAGATATGTTAAGTCTGCTGTTAATAGTGGCGCTGGGTATTTGGATAATTTACAACCGTCAGACGATTGGTGAAGTGACGGCCGATATTCCTGTTCGCTTATCAGATAAACTTAGTCAGCTGTGGACGATTGCCCAGGACTCAATCCAGACTAACAAATATTTACGCGCCGAAAAAGCGCTTTTAACTATCCTGCGCATAGACGAACGTAACGCCAGTGCCTACAACAGATTAGGCATTCTGTATGCCAAGCAGCACTCACTAAGTGACGCGATTGAATGTTTTGAAATAGCCCAGTCGCTGGAACCCAGCGCCAGCAGTTTGCATAACGTCGGTTTAATCTATCTGGAGACGGGCGCCTACGAAAAGGCGGCATTAGCATTTGAGCAGGCCTTAGAGATAGATAACGACCTGGCGTCACGTCACATTGCCTATGCTAAAGTTCAGGAAAAACTAGGTAATAACAAAAAGATGATTGAGGCACTTGAAAAGGCAGTCGAACTGGATCCGATTCCCCAGACATTAAATATCCTCGCGGACGCATATGAACGCACCGGACAGGACACATTGGCGACCAGCCTGCGTGAAAAGGCCGCCAAGATGATAATCCCACCAGGACAGCCAAAACGTGTCAAGCAACCCCGTCGCGTCGTAATGTAACACTAGCGCTTGAAATTACTATTGGATTGTTAGATAATGAAATACATCTTTTCGACCTCTTAACACTGGCCGTTGGCTGGTGTTTTTGTTTACAGAGGCTTGGGTCACCAGATAGCCCATATCAGAAGCAAGTAAAGACGAGGTGGGAGAAGATATGACCGTACTAGACGAAGTGGGAGAGGTTGTCCCGATCCAACTCGTCGAGCAGAAGCTCAAGCATCGATCCCACGATGGTGGGACACCGGTGATGGTCTATAGGGACGAAAGCCCCTATCCGGCCAGAGTGACAACGTGTCTGACGCGCGCCATCGGAGGCGGAGCCAAACCCTTCAGTTTGATGATCTGCCAAGGTGGCAGTCGTAGTGGAAGCGGGTGGTCCGGACCCTACCACGAAGTTGACGCCAGAAAGGTCAGCGATGGCCGCGTTTGCTTGAGGGCAAAGCACGAGCCAACACTCGTATTCAGGCTCTAACACCTTCGCGCGCACTCAGACCACTGTACGGTCAACCCCCGGAGAATCTGGCTTCGGGGGCTTGACCCCTGTTTTGAAATTTATTATCACTGTTTCGCACTTGACATATGTTGTATAATAATATGTGGAGGAATTGATTATGGATTGGTCAAAATTCGGAAAAGGCGTTTTCCTGGTTAATTTACTGGCAATTATTTATGATCCTCAGTCCAAGAGGATATTGATTGGTAAGCGCGTTAACGACCCTAATCTCAAGGAATTGTCTTGGGTTTTCCCTGGGGGTCGCCCCAACTACAAAGATGACCTCGAGCCTAATTTGGTTTACGAAATCAAGGAAAACACCAGACTAGATGTCAACGTAAAAGATATTGTTTTTGCCAAGACATACCCAGAAATCCGCGAATTCTTGTCAATTTATTACCTTTGCGAGAAAACTGCCGACAGTCCGAATGAACAGGTGGTGGGTAATCTAAAAGAACTGAAATGGGTCAAGCCAACCGAAGTCACGGATTACTTTACAACTTCGGTTCATCCGAAAGTTCTTGAGTATTTAAATGGTTTGAGATAATAGATTAAGGTAAATTGATTATATTATTCTTAAAATCTCGCTTTAGGATATCGACTATTTTCTGCATTTCTCTTGCGTCACTTTTTGCTACCAATAACGCTATGTCGTAAAGTTGTGACGGAGTAAAGTTTAGCATCTTACCATTCTTAAATAGAAAATACTGCGTAACAACCACCGCGCAACGTTTATTCCCATTTCCAATCGCATGATCTTTCGCCAGTAAATAAAATAGGATGGCGGCTCTACTATTTTCATGTTGTTGAAAGACGCAAAAGAGTCTTACGATATTTCTTAACCGTAAGCTTAACAGACTTTTCGATATCAGCCTTTTGTTGTGGTGTTAGCGGTTTTATTCTCGGTGTCATATAATTCCTCCTTATTTTATTTGCTTTAGAGAATATTACAAGTCTGACTAATACTGATTATATCCGTTATTATACATTTATACAACACGCTTATGTTAGCTGCGAATATAGATCAGCTCGTACATTTCTCAAACCAACATATTCTAATTGACAATACCGGTCTCAAGAACCGGCGTTTTCAATTGGTGCTGGGAGTAGGATATCGCTCGCGTTGCTCGCTCCTTCGTTTGTTCACAAAAATATGTAAACACATTTTTGTTTCGCTGCACTTCGCCGAACCTCTTTTGCTGCGCAAAAGGACGGTTCTCAAATCTATCAAGACCAATTGAAAATACCGATCCAAGGACCGGTATTTTCAATTGGTGCTGGGAGTAGGATTCGAACCTACGAAGGCGAATGCCAACAGATTTACAGTCTGTCGTGTTTGACCGCTTCACTATCCCAGCAAAGCTATTTGGAGCCGCCCCCCGGATTCGAACCGGGGACCTTCACTTTACAAAAGTGTTGCTCTAACCAACTGAGCTAGGGCGGCGACATTCACTATCTTATCTAATATACGCCATATTTTCAATACCGTGCAGCGATTGAAGATATGGCCTTCACAAGGTATAATATCTCTCAACGTGCCGCGATAGCTCAGTTGGTAGAGCGCATCCATGGTAAGGATGAGGTCTCGGGTTCAAATCCCGATCGCGGCTCCAAATTTGTTTCAAACCAACGGAACAAACATATACCCCGGATGATTGACCTGGGTATATTTTTTACCCTTTTCTTTGGTGATTTC
>Ga0172375_10013623_pt1 | contig 10061 bp, 13 predicted proteins | sample LakKiv1m_FD_114537 | JGI IMG/M metagenome (GOLD analysis project Ga0172375, IMG submission 114537) | Freshwater microbial communities from Kabuno Bay, South-Kivu, Congo - kab_092012_11.1m | ecosystem: Environmental > Aquatic > Freshwater > Lake | place: Democratic Republic of the Congo...
GCGCCTGCCCCGGCGCGCCGCCATTTTGGATGCAGCCGGAAAAAAGCACGAGCAAAAGCACCACGATTGCCGCCAAATATTTCATGCAGCAAATCCTCCGCAACCTTTTATTAGCCTTGCCGCGCCTGCCGCAATTCCTGCCAAGCCCATCATCGTTTATTAGCCTTGCCGCTGTCTTTTTTGCATGTACTTAAAGACGCACCCCTCGCCTGATGGTGAAATAGTCGCGCTTTGCGACATCGAGCTTATTGGCAAGGTGCTCGAAAGCGGCAAGGCGCGCCTTGACCTTTCAGCTTACGCGCCTTTCTATCTTGGAAAGAAGGTGGATGAAAAGGAGGCGGTTGCCGCGCTCTCCTCCGCCACGAACGCAAACATCGTAGGCAAGCGCGCGCTTGGGGCCGCGAAAAAGGCAGGCTTGGCCGTCTCGCATGCAAAAAGCATAGGCGGCGTGCCGCACCTGCAGGTCTACAGGATGCCGCCGTAAAAAGCTTCTTTTGCTAGAACCTGTCCCTTTTCACATAGTGCGTGTGCAGGAGCTCTTCCGCTTTTTCAGACAATGGCGCGCCGAGCATCTCCTTGTAGATTTGCTTGACCACCGGGTTCTGGTGCGACCTGCGCAGCTTGCTTGACCTGTCGGCAGAATAAAGCGCCTCAGTCCTCTTCCTCAGCGTGTCGGGGTCGCGGTAGATGGGCTGCCCGCCGCCGCCAATGCAGCCGCCCGGGCACGCCATCACCTCTATGAAGTGGTAATCATCCTTGCGCTCCATCAGTTTCCTCGCATTCGCCCCGCCGTGCGCGCATGCAAACCTGATTTCCTTCCCATTCAGCGTTATTTTCCCTTCCTTTATGCCCTTCATGCCCCTAATCTCGGCAACCTCGAGCTTTTCCAGCTCCTTGCCAGTGGCAAGGAAGTGCGCTGTCCTAAGCGCAGCCTCCATCACTCCGCCAGTTGCGCCGAAGATTACGCCGGCGCCGGTTGAAATGCCCAGCGCAGGGTCGAATTCCTCATCCGGAAGCGTGGCAAAATCCACCTTCCGCATCTTCACAAGCCTTGCAAGCTCGCGCGTGGTGAGCACATAGTCCACCCCGCTTTCCATCTCTGGGCGCGTGGACTCGAACTTCTTGGCAGTGCAGGGCATGATGGAAACCACGACTATTTTCTTCGGGTCGATTCCCGCCTTTTTCGCGTAATACGTCTTGATGAGCATGCCCAGCATCTCGTGCGGCGACTTGCAGGTGGACATGTTCTCGATAAGCCCGTGGTAGAAGAACTCCATCATCAATATCCAGCCGGGGCAGCAAGTCGTTATCATCGGCAGCACGCCGTTCTTCTCCACGCGCCTCAGAAGCTCGCTCGCCTCCTCCATGATGGTAATATCCGCGCCCAGGTCTACGTCGAACACCTTGTCAAAGCCGCACCTGCGCAGCGCCGCAACCGTCTTGCCTGTCACCAGAGTGCCTGCTGGCATGCCGAAAAGCTCGCCCAGCGCAGCCCGAATCGACGGCGCCACCTGCGCCACCACGTGCTTCTCATTATCATCAAGTGCCGCAACCACTTCCTCGATGTGCGAGCGCTCGGAAATCGCCCCGACAGGGCAGTTCAGTATGCACTGGCCGCACCTTATGCACGCCACATCGGCAAGGTGCTTCTCGGAATAGGGCGTGACATGCTCGTTGTGCGCGCGTGAGGCAAAGTCAATCGCATAGACGCCCTGGATGTCCGCGCACACGCGCACGCACCTGCCGCAGTTTATGCACTTGTTGTTGTCCCGTATAACCGCAGCGCCAAGGTCGGGCTTGTACTCCTTTATGCTTGCAAAGCGCGCCGTCCTCATGCCCACTTCCTCGTAAATCCCGCACACTTCCAAGTCATCCTCTTTCTTGCACGACGGCTGCGGCACCATGAGCTCCATGTTGAGCCTGCGCGCCTTGAGCACATGCTCGTTGTTCGTGATGATGCTTGCCCCCTCGCGGGGCTTTGTGGAGCACGAAGTCACCAGCTTGCCGTCCATCTCTACCAGGCACACCCTGCAGCGCGCCTCGGGGAACAGGCTGGCGTGGTAGCAAAGCGTAGGCACGTTTATGCCGTTCTCGCGGCAGGTGTCAAGGAGCGATTTGCCCCCGTCCGCCTCGATTTCCTTCCCGTTGAGCTTGATTTTCATCCATCATCACTTTTTTTCCTTGCTTTCACCAGCCTCGTTTTTCTTCAGGTAATATTCGTAGTCCTTGGGGAAATGCTCCATGCTTGTGAGCACATGGTTGCCGCACGTCTGCCCAAGGCCGCAAAGCGCGGTCTCCTGTATGTGCACTGCAAGCTCGCGCAGGGTCTGCAGGTCCTTTTTCACGCCTTTCCCGCTGCGTATCTTCTTCAGCAGGTTGAGCATGCGTATCGTGCCCTCGCGGCACGGCGTGCACTTGCCGCACGATTCGTAAGTGTAGAATTTCGCTATGGAATAGGAAACATCAACCACGTTGTTGCCCTCGTCGATGAAAATCACGCTGTACGCCCCGTGGTGGCAGTTCTCCCTGCACACGGCCTCCGGCGTTATCTGCATGTTCTCGTCCACTGGCATGATGCCGCCAAAGCACCCGAATGACATCGCCTTGAGCTTCCTTGCAGGCCTTGCGACGTCTATCACCGTGGACATCCTCACGCCAAGCGGGAACTCGTACACGCCCGCGTTTTTGATGTTGCCTGAAAGCGAGAACAGCCTCAGGCTATTGTTCCAGTCTTCGAAAAGCACGGCCTGCGCCGCGCACGTGAGCGTCTCCACGTTGTTTATCACTGTTGGCTTGCCCCAAAGCCCGCAGGTCGTGGGGTTGGGCGGCTTGTACATCGAGGTGCCGCGGAACCCCTGTATGGACTGCAAAAGCGCGGTCGCCTCGCCGCATATGTATGCCCCTGCGCCGCGCACAATCTCAATCGTCACGCCCTCCATTTTTGCGCGCGCAAGGACGTCGGCAATCTGCCCCTCGAGGCGCGGGCGGAGATAGTCATACTCGCCCCTCAGGTAAATGAAGCAGCGCTTCGCGCCCACGGTGTAAGCTGCAATCAGGATGCCTTCAATCATGGTCTCGGCATTGTGCCTGATTATGAACTTGTCCTTGAACGTGCCTGGCTCGCCTTCGTCTGCATTGCACACTATGAATCGCTCGTCCGCAGGCGCATCCCTGCTTCCGCGCCACTTCTTCGCGGTGGAAAATGCCGCCCCGCCCCTGCCCTCAAGCCCCCTTTTCTCCAGGAGAGCCAGCACCCCGTCTGAACCTAAGGAACGCGCCTTTTCCAGCGCTTCAAGCTTGGTCTGCCTCAATATCTGCATCAGCTCGCCTTCCTATCTCTTCCTTGCCTTCTTTGCCTCATGCGCCCCGCAAAGCTTTTTCAAAAGCAGCCGCGCGCGCTCGACCGTGAGCTTGGTGTGCGGCTCGCCGTTCACGAGCATGGCCGGCGCCTCGTCGCAGCACCCGATGCATGAAGTCTTGTAAAGGCTGAACATGCCATCTTTGGTGGTGCCGCCAACATTCACGCCAAGCTCAGCCTCGAGGAACTTCTCAAGCTTCGTGCCGTCGTTGAGCACGCACGATGGCGAGCCGCAGAACTCAATGACATACCTTCCCTGCGGCTCGGTGTGGAACATGGTGTAGAACTTGACCACTCCGTAGAGCCGCGCAATCGGAATGTCGTAATCCATTGAAATCTGCTTGAGCATGTGCTCGGATATGTAGCCGTGCTTTTCCTGCGCCTCGTGCAGCACGTTCATGAGCAGCTTGCGCTTCCTTTCGTCCCTGTTTGGCATAATACCGACGCACAATTCGTTCGCACCTTTTATATTCTTGCGCTCCGTACGATTGTCGCAAGGCGTGGCAATGCCATTTGTTTGGCACACCTTGCGAAGAGGCGAGGGATATGGCAAAATTTGGCTTCGTATATCTGCCTGATTCATTCTACCAGCAGGAATACGTGCTTTCGCGCGTGCGCGAGAACATCGAGATGGTCCTTTACGCAGTGATATCCATTTCCCTGCCGTTCGTGCTGGGCCACCCGCAGGCGCTGGTGGGCTCGGTCGTGAACTGCGCGCTCGTGCTTTCCGCATTCAACCTCAAAGGCGCGCGTCTGCTCCCAATCATCATCCTTCCCGCAATAGGCGCCTTTCTCGCAGGCTTCCTTTTCGGCGCATCCTCCACCGCGCTCCTTTACCTCATCCCGTTCATCTGGGTGGGCAACGCAATACTCGTTTACTCGATAAAGGAATGGGCGCTCAAGAAAAAAATAAACCGCGTAGCCGCGCTCGTGGCAGGCTCGGCGGCAAAGGCGGCGTTCCTCTTCAGCGCGGCATTCGCGCTCTACTCGTTTGGCATGGTGCCAGCGGCATTCCTCACCGCGATGGGCATGCTCCAGCTCACCACGGCGCTGACGGGCGGCGCTGCAGCTCTTGTTTTGCAGGAAGGCAAAAAGAGATTTTTGGCAGCCTAAACCTGCCTGATGAAATTCTCCAGTATCTTCTCGCCGTTTTCAGTGTGCCACACTTCCGGGTGGAACTGCACCGAGAAGAGCTTTTTCTCAGGCATCTCCATTGCTTCGTGCGCGCACGTGTCAGAGTGCGCGAGGGAAATAAAACCTTCTGGCATCCCTTTCACTTCGTCAAAGTGCGACACCCATGCGTTGAAGGAAGCTGGCAAGCCTGAAAGCAGCACGCCGGGCGCATCCACCTCGATGCGCGAAATCCCGTATTCTGCATTCTTCCCCTTCACCACCACGCCTCCAAGCGTGTGCGCGAGCAGCTGGTGCCCAAGGCAGATGCCAAGCACTGCCTTTCCATCGGGCTTTTCGCGTATGAAGCCGGGAAGGAAGTGGAAATTGTCCTTTGTAACCGAGGACGGGCCGCCTGAAAGTATGACTGCCTCAGCCTCATCAAGCTCTGCGCGCGGCACCGTCTTTGGGACAATTTTCCCGTCATGCCCCAAGTCGCGCACCGTCCTCCAGATGACGTGCGTGTACTGGCTGCCCATGTCAACAATAAGTATTGCCATGCAAACCCCTGTCCTCATGCGCCGCCTGCTGCTTCCGGCTATTCCAACTCCACTGTTGCCGGCGGCTTGTTGGTGATGTCGTAAAGCACGCGCCCGGCCTCGCGTATTTCGTTCGTTATGCGCGTGGATATCCTCTGGAGCACTGCTGGCGGGATGTGCGAGAAATTTGCGGTCATCCCGTCCAGCGAGCGCACCGCGCGCACCACCACAGTGTACTGGTACGAACGCTCATCCCCCCTCACGCCGACCGTCTTTGTGGGAAGGAGCGCGGCAAAGTACTGCCATGGAAGCTCGATTTCCTTTTTCTGCGCAGCAGCCTCAAGCTCCTCCTCCACGATGAAGCAGGCCTCGCGCACAATATTTGCCTTCTCAGGGGTGATTTCGCCTACAATCCTGACCGCAAGCCCGGGGCCTGGGAACGGCTGCCTTTCCGAAATCTCTGGCGGGAAGCCCAAGGCGCGCGCCACAATCCTTACCTCGTGCTTGTACAGGTCGCGCAGCGGCTCGCAAAGCGTCATGCCCATCTTTTCAGGCAGCCCGCCGACATTGTGGTGCGACTTTATGGTGTCGCGGCTCCCGCCCCCACTCTCTATCCAGTCCGGCGCAATCGTCCCCTGTATGAGAAACTTTGCCTTTTGCTTCTTTGCCTCTGCCTCGAAAACGCGTATGAATTTCTCGCCGATTATTTTCCTTTTCTTCTCAGGCTCTTCCACTCCCTTGAGGGCAGCGAAGAAGTCTGCGCCCGCATCCACCACGTTAAGCTTCACGCCCGCGCGCGCCATCATTTCCTTGACAAGCTTCGCCTCGTTTTTTCTCATAAGCCCGGTGTCCACGAACACGCAATAAACGCTCTTGCCAACCGCCCTGCTTGCAAGCGCAGCCGCAACCGACGAGTCCACCCCGCCGGAAACCGCGATTATCGCCTTCCCATCGCCTACGCTGTCCTTTATGGAGGAAACTGCCTTTCCGATGAATTTCTCGGCGTTGAATGGCATCTGCTCACTCTATTTCTTGTGCTTGTGCGCGTGCCTGGCATGAGGCGCAGCCGCATCTTCCGAAGGAAGCTCCTCCTTCTTCTCAGGCTGCTTCTTCCTGCCCATCCTGCTTGCGATGAAAATTGCCGCTGCAACCACGATTATCAGCCCGACAAAGCCAATCACTGCCGCGCCTGCAATCATGCCCCCTGCGACGGGCGCAGATGGCCCGGATGGCGCCTGCTGCTCAGGCTCGGTAGTTGCCGGCGGGGCTGCCGTAGTCTCGTTTGCGCCCTCCACCACGGTGACTGCGGTCAGGTTGCCGTACAAGAACTTGTACTGCCCCGGCTGCACCGCGTTCACGTGCGCCTTGCCGTCCGCGCCCGTGGTGACTTCAATGGAGCCGGCGGGCGTTTCCACAGTCAGCTTCACGCCTGCCATTGGCTGGCCTCCCCTGACAAGCGAAACCTCTATCACCGACTGGCGCTCTGCTGTGCCGGGCGCCATCACTATTGGCGTGGCTTGGGCAGGCTCAACTGTCTTGGCAAGGGCCGCGTTGATTTCCGAAAAATCAGACTGGCGCAGGCTTGCCGTCACCGCCTTGCCATCAAAGCCCGGTGCAGAGAAGTCCACACTATATTCGCCTTCCGGCAGGAACGACATCAGGTAATAGCCGTCCTTGTTCGGGGTTGCGCGCTTCACTATGTTCCCGTTGGAATATGCCGCCACTGACGCATCCGTGAATTCGGACGGGCCGCTGACCTGCCCATACGCGCTTGCGTAGGAGATGAGCTGGCGCATGGTGTAAGTGACATTCTGGCTGCCAGTGACTTCAAGCAGGTTCACGTGCCTTGGGTAGCCGCCCCTGTCCAAAAGCACGAAATAGCTGCCTGCGTCAAGCGGGAACTGGGCCACCCCGTCCGCGCCAGCCTTGCCGTCATAGAGGCGCACGCCATCCTTCACAATGGTGACGTTGGTGCCCACAGCAAGCGTGTCCTGCGACACTGTGACCAAAATTGCCACGTCATACGCGAAAATTGGCGCAGCGAGCAGCGCGAACATTATAAATGCCTGGAAAAGCCTCACGCGAATCACCTGCCTTCCCTACCAGTGCAAAACATAAAAAGGTCGCCCTTCGCCCGCCGTCAATAGGGCTCCATGCATTTGAAGGCGAGCATCTTGCCAATCTGCCTCTTCGTTATCTGCTGGCCGCCATCCAAATACTCGATATACTCAAAGCCGAACGAGGGGAACACCATGGTGCCGGGCGAAACAGTCGAATTCTGGCAAAGCGAGGTCGCGCCGCCCACTGTGCCGCCTGAGGTGGTGGCATCGTAGAAAATATGCCTGCGGCAGAAATTGCCGGGGAAGCTGCTACCATGTATCCCGCCCGTAGCAAAGATTATCTGGTCGCCAGGCGCCATGTAAAGATAGTCCACCATGCTGTACCAACCAGTCACGGCAGGCGAGCACCAGCTTGCAGTGTCTGTGTAGAACTGGGTAGCCTTGAGCCCGTCCGCGCCCACAATGCCCACCAGCCTTATGGGATAGGCGCCCGCGTTCCTTATGGTAAGTTGGCCATATATGCCGTTGTTGCCCGTTCGCCCGCCAGCCTCGGTTATCTGTATTGGCTGCGCAGACTGCCAATACGCCCTGCTCTGCGTGATTTGCGCGTCGGACGCCATGCCCGGGAAGAAGCCGAGCAGGGCAACGGAAACAAGCGCCACAATCAGCACAACCGCTAACAAAACAAGATACTCGGTGGCACCTTGCCCTGCAAGGTGCCTGCAGTTGAACTGCGCACAGTTCAACTCAATTGCGCCTTGCGCCCTTACCATCTGCATGCGCCACTTTCCCTCCCAAGCATTATATTCCTCACGCAGCCCGCCAGCAAGCCGCGCGCGCATCCTGCAGCTTCCCGCCCGCCCAGACAGGGAATGAAAATGAAAGCCTTTCCTTAGCGCTGCCGCCAGCGCACGAGCTTGCGCGCAAGCCCGCGCCTTCCGCCTCCACGCAAGCGCCCAAAAGAGAGCCTGCATCATCCACCGCTGCCTGCAGCGTTTCCTGCGAGGAGAACGCGCGCACTCCAACAAGCGCGCCTGCAACATCTGCGCAGGCAAGGAACTCCCCAGCATTTTCCTTCTGCGGCACGAATGCGAGCAGATAGGCTGATGCAATAATGGCAAGCGTGAGCGAAAAGGCAGCTTCAAGGCTGAAAAGAAAACCAAAGCGGCTTGCCCTATTCATGCTCCCATCCGCGGCTCGCGCCTCCACACATCCGCCATTCACCCTATGCATGCCTCCACCTTCACCATTTTCCCTTCGCGCACCATCAGCCTTTGCGTGCAGTAAATATCCGCGCCGCGCGCCCCAATCTCTGCAAATTCATTGCCCGCCCTCACGCTTGCATATTCTCTTCCCGTCCTCCCAAGCGCCCACTGCAAATCAGGCGCGCCTCCCGCCTCAAGCTGCTGCAGCGCATAGGCGGAAAATCGGGCGGACAAAAGCGAGCCTGACGCATCCTCAGCCCCGCGCGCCACGCTTGCGCCTGCGGCATAAAGCATGGCTGAGAACATGGCAAACATCGCAACTGCAAGCACCAGCGCGAATGCCGCGTCGATTGACCAAAATGCCTTCCTGGCGCTATTTTTGCACATAATATTTTCCCCCGGCATCCGCCGACATGCCATGGAAAAGCGGCTCGCGCACCGCGCCGCTTGAATTGCTTGCCAGCCACGAGCCACCCGACACCGGCACGCCTGACAGGTTGCGCGAAAGTGCCGCGCTTGGCGCCATGCCTGCCGACAAATCAGCATACAGCGCCTCGTGCGCAAGCGAAATGCGCGCATCTGACCTTTCCACCGACAAGGCAAACGCATCCGACTGCGCCTTTGCCGCATGTGCAAGCACTGCAAGCGCGCACAGGAGAGCGGCAAATGCAAGCAAAGCCTCCAATGACGACTGCCCGCGCGCCAGCCCGCCAGCACCGGGCAGCGCAGTTGCCTCAAAATGCGGCTGCCCGCGTAAATTAGCCACCAATATCCACCTCAAAACCATCCGGCAGCTGCACTGCATAGCCCATCCCCTGCGCGCGCGAATAGAGCGAAAAGCCGGCATCACGCACCAGCGCCTTCCTCTTCAGCAGGTTCGCATCAAAGCTTGCTGCGCATGCAGGGTTGGAAAGAAGCAATGCGCCATCAGGCAGCAATGCTCGCCCCTCCAGCGCCATCCTCTCAGAAGCAGCCTGCCTCCCAACCTCGGACGGCTTGCCGCACCAAAAAACAGCGTCATATCCCTGCGCGCGTGCCTGTGCCTCAAAATCAAGCGCAGAGAGATAAAGCGCCGCCCTCACCGCGGATGGCGCCCCGGCGCCGCTTGCAGCAGACACCGCAATTGCCTTGGCGGCCGCCTCGGAAAGCGCATTTGAAAAAGCAGCCTGCAGCGCAGATTGCTGCAAGTGCATTGCCACGATTGGCTGGTACGAATAATCCGGCGCGCGCTGGGGCAGTTTCGCTGCTGACGAAACGAGAACAAGAAGGAAAACGGACGCAACTACGAAAGAGATTACGCCCTTCATCGTGACTCAGGCAATGGCTTCCACTATTTTTACCAGGTAGCTTGCCGTCTTTTCAATGTCGTCCATGGAGCAGACCGCGACGTTTGAGTGGATGTAGCGCGTGGGCACGCAAATCGCAATCGAGGGTATGCCGCCGCGCTCCCCGTACACAGAAGCGGCATCGGTTGCGCCGCCCTCTATGACCTCAAGCTGGTATGGCACCTTCGCCTTCTTTGCGACCTCGATGCACTTCTTGGAAAGCCCGGCATCCGCAAAATTGCCCCTGCCGCCCGCTTCCACAAGGCTGATTGCCGGCCCCCTGTTCAGGTGTATGAGCGCATCATCCTCGCTCATCTCCGGGTGGTCGCCTGCAATGGACGTGTCGACCGCAATGAAGACCGACGGCTCAAGGTTATACGCGGCAATCATCGCCCCCTTGCCGAAAGTGGAGACCTCCTCCTGCGTGGTGCCCACCAGCACCACGTTCTTTCCCTTCAGCCGCC
>Ga0172375_10013624_pt1 | contig 10061 bp, 13 predicted proteins | sample LakKiv1m_FD_114537 | JGI IMG/M metagenome (GOLD analysis project Ga0172375, IMG submission 114537) | Freshwater microbial communities from Kabuno Bay, South-Kivu, Congo - kab_092012_11.1m | ecosystem: Environmental > Aquatic > Freshwater > Lake | place: Democratic Republic of the Congo...
AAAAAGAATATAAATGCGTTTGTTTCAGGTGTAAGGCGGAGTTTGTGTCAGAAGATGTAAATGATACTTTTGGTGATGGCGAGTGTAAAGATTGTAAAACAAAATCAAAAGAGATAGCTTCAAAAGTTGACGCCATAATAGCCGAAAGACGCAAAAACAGACCAGCTCCTGTTCAATTTAATTCATTGCCGGCGAATTGTTCAAGCACAAGACTTGTAAACGGTGTGCCGGTTAGAATGTAATAATATGTCAAAAGAAAAGAAAGAGTATAAATATAAAATAACACTAAAAGTAAGTGGAAAAGAAACTGTTGTGGAGGGTGATGATATTGAAGTCTTGTTAGCTTCAATCAATGTTTTAAACCCAAAAACAAATGGCGAGTTAGTGGTTCAAAACGGCAAGCAAGTTATATCAGAGTTTCTTCCTTTGCGTGATGTAAGACGCTTTTTTAGTATGGGCTCATCTTTCACCGAGAAAATTGTGAAAGGGTTGCTTGTAAAAAGAATTTTAATGAAAATCAAATAATATGGAAAAGTATCAAGACATTTTCCAATTTGTCTCATCGCAAGAAAAAAATTATATGTTGCCCATTAAGGTAATAGAAGATTACGAATGGTCAATGATGCAACACGTTAAAACTACTATTTTGTATAAAAATTCAAGGTTTTTAACCGGAGGCAGTGATAGCAAACCATTTAAAAACATAATACGACCAATTCTCAATCTTCAATACCGAACAGAGGGTTTTGATGTTAGAGATATTGAATTATACGTAAACGACAGACGTTATTTTTATAAATCATTTTTAATAAAAAAGTTTCACGAAAAATGGGCGAGAGAAAACGACATTGATACTTTTATTGATAAAATGATTGAGAGTTATATTGATTTTGGTGGCGCATTAATTAAAAAAACAAACCAAATAAAGCCGGAAGTTGTGCCTTTGCAATCAATAGCGTTTTGCGACCAAACCGATATTCTTTCCGGACCAATAGGAATTAAACATTATTTTTCACCGTCAGAACTCCGCTCAATGGCTGATAAAGGTTGGGAGAACATAGAAGAGGCGATAACTCTTTCTCAAAATATTAAAAAATCTTCTTATGGTTTGGAAGAAAACAGAACGCCAGGAAAATATATTGAAATATACGAAATTCACGGAGATTTGCCATCATCTTATCTTGGCGACAACGAACAAGATGAAGAATATACAAGCCAAATGCACATTATTTGTTATGTTAAAAATAACTCTGGTAAAGGACAAGGAATCACGTTGTTTTCAACTCGTGAACCAAAGTCGCCCTTTAAATTGGTTTTAAGAGATGAAATATACGGACGAGGTTTAGGGTTTGGTGGAGCGGAAGAATTATTTGAACCGCAAGTATGGGTTAATTACGATATGATAAGGGTTAAAGAATTGTTAGACGGAGCGGCAAAAACAATATTACAAACAACAGATTCCGCTTTTGCAAACAGAAACAAATTAAGCGATATGGAGAATTTGGAAATAGCGGTTGTTGAAGACGGAAAGCAAATCTCGCAAATTCCAACAGCCTCTCCTGTTAATATTCGTTTGTTTGAAAACTCTGTAATGCAATGGGAAGCACACGCGCAACAAATGGGCGCTGCAAATGACGCTATAATGGGTGAATCACCAAAATCAGGCACGCCATTTAGGTTGCAAGAGTTAGTCACAACCGAAAGCAAAGGTTTGCACGAATATCGCAAAGGGAAGCTGGCTACATTTTTGGATGAAATTTACAGAGATTGGATTATTCCAAGTTTGGTAAAAGAAGTTAATAAGGGTCAAGAATTTTTAGTTGATTTGGACACATCAGAGTTTAAGTATATTACCGAACAAATTGCTGAAAATAAGTCTAATAAACAAAGAAACGAGGAAGTGTTAAGAGGAATGTTGCCGAGCGACAAAGAAACTCTTAAAAAAGAAATTCAAGATGAAATGGCAAAAGCCGGAAAGAGAAGATTTTTCCAAATATTAAAAGACGAGCTTAAAAATTCTGCTATTGATATTAAAATTGACATAGCCGGAAAACAAAAGAATCTTGCGTTAATGGTAGACAAAATGTCAAATATATTTAGAACAATAGCGCAAAATCCACAAATACTCGCTAATCCGCAATTATTGAATTTGTTTAATCAAATTATTGAAGCGTCAGGATTTTCGCCTGTTGAGTTTTTAAATCAAGAATCGCAAGTAGCGCCAATACCAGAACAACCACAACCACAATCACAACCACAACCACAATTAGAAAATTTATCAACATTAAATCAATAAAATTATGGAGTTAAAAGATATTCTTAATGAATTTGAAACAGCACAACTTGAAAAACTATTAGACAATCCTGTTTTGTGCGAAGCTATAAGAAAGGTTTTTTTGTTTGGGATATATTACAACGGGACAATTCAAAAAGGATTGCCGGCAGACCCAACTCGTAATTTTACTTTGGCGCTTGCGTTTCAAAAAGATGTTTCCAATGAACATCTTGGCGCAGATTTAAGAGCTTGCACAGAAGCTATAAGAATGGTTGAAATGGGCTTTAAAGAACTTTCACGTTTTAAGAAAGAAGAGGAAGTGAAAAAGGAAGAACCAAATCCAGCAAGATAAAAATTATTATAAGAAATAATAATATATGAAAAAATATTTACCAACAATCATAATGTCTTTTTTCGCAGTAATGCTGGTCGGCTTTTCTGTGGTAAGAGCATATGAAATGTTGCAAAACGTCACTGTTCAAGGTGATGGATACTTTAATTACGCAGGAGAAAGCGAAGAATCGCTTGGTTCTGGAACAATAGTTAATTCAAGAACTGAAAACAGAATTGTTTATTCTGGCGAGGCTTTTGATGTTTTGGGTTCAAGAGTCGGAACAACAACAACCGGACGATATTTTGGCGCGTCGGCTGCTTCGTCAACATATCCAATATTGTTAGACCCGACTTCTGATGTCGGAACTTTGACAATCGGTATTCTTAACGCTTCGTCAACTCCATCCGGATTGTTAACAATAACATTGCTTGCTTCCAATGATATACATTGCGATACAGCAACAACGACAACAATCTTTGCTGATACTGTTAAAACAAGCGACATAAACTGGTTTGACGCTGGGTCATATATAAGAAACTCCGCAACAGTCACATCGCTTACAACAGCAACGTCAACAATTCAATACGCGCCAAAAGGCAAAGCTCAAAATAGAATGATACATCTTGAAGGATTAAATTCACGATGTCTTGCGGTTGAGATAACAGGCTCGTCAACAGAGGCTTGGATTCAATTTAAACAACGACCTAATAATTAAATAATAAAAAAATAATATGTATGTGCCTAAACCACAGTCATTAAGAGATAAACTATATTTTGGGAATATTCCACCTGTTGAAGAGGTGGAAGAACCAAAAAAAGAAGAAAAAAAAGTAATTAAAAAAGTAAAAAAGGAGAGCAAATAATATGAAAGATTTTATAAAAAAACGATATTCCGCTGTAATTTTTTCAGCCTTGGTCGTTGTATTGGCTGGCGGATATGTTGTTTCGGCTTTTAGCGGAGACACGCCGAAAATAGTTGTGGAAGGCAATTATATAGAAGCGCCAACAACTATTGTGCCACCACAACAAGAAGAATTGGGGGCAGCGCCAGGACCGGATATATATTATCCGTATCTTTCAATCAATGACGTAATGTCTTTTTACGACTCAAAAGAAACATTGTCAGGAACATCAACGGTTTGCGCCATAAAATCACCTAACGCCACATCAACTCTTGATGTTGGAAGTGTGTATTTTAGAGGTGTCGCAACTTCAACCGCAACTGTTATATCCATAGCAAAATCAGCAACCGCTTTTGCAACAACAACCTTGCTTGGCGCTGATGTCACGATAGGAGCTGGCGCGCAAGGTTATACAATAGCGTCAACAACAAGCGCAACATACGCGAACCAGTATGTATTCGCACCTAACCAATACTTTGTTGTTGGAGTTAAAGGAATAACAGCAGGACAACTCGCCACAGAAAATATTGACGGAACTTGTCAGGTTAAATTCACAAGAATAACTAAATAATAAAAATGGTTATGATTCCATTTAAAAATCTTATGGTTCTTAATCCTTATAAAATTAAATAAAGTTATGCCTAAATCTATAAAGGCGATAACCATATCATTATGGATACTAATGAAGAAATAACAGACGGAGAGGAAACCACAACCGAAGAAACAGAAGAAAATAATAATGAAGATTTTTCGGAAGATGGCGAACAAACCAACTGGAAAGCCGAAGCGTTGAAACTTCAAGGAATCAATAAAAGGCTAAAAACCAAAATTGATAAATTCAAAGAAGAGCCAACGCAGAAGCAGACAAAAAAGACAGACGATTTTGATTACGGGCAAAAAGCGTATCTTGTAGCTAACGGAGTTAAAGGAACGGAAGAAATGGAGCTTGCTAAAACTTATATGAGAGAAACAGGAAAATCATTAGACGAAGTATTAGAAAGTAAACATTTTATGTCAGAACTCAAAGACTTACGAGATACAAAACAAGCGCAAAACGCTATGCCGACAAAATCAGGCAGGTCAAGTATGTCAACATCTGATTCGGTTGATTATTGGATAGCAAAAGGAGAGTTGCCTCCAACCGACAACCCGCAATTAAGAAGAGAGGTTGTCAACGCAAGAATTAAACAAGAGCAATCAACAAGCAGATTTTCAGATACTCCTGTCGTAAGATAATCAAAATTGTTTGGCTTATCTTATAAAGCTAAACAAAAAAAATGGCAGTAAGTAATACAGTAGTTTACGCGGAAGAGTGGGCGACAAAGTTTCAGGAAAGGTTGGACTACAACACAAACTGGAAAGAGGTTTGTAGAGTAGATATAACGGATTCAAGAGTTTTCAATAATCCGTATATGTCAACAGTTCCTTCTTTGCAATCACATACTCGCGGAACATACTACGAACATCAGACTTTCGCTTTGACAAATGAGTATATAACGATTAACCAATCGCAAATACTCGCAATGTTCATTGACAGAGCAGACTTGGCACAACAGACATTCGTTAAACAAATGGAAATGGCTGAATTGCAAGGACAGCTTATCAACGAATATCTTGAAACGGATATGTTGGCAAACCACGCTATGTGGACTGATTTTGACAATTCCTCTATTGGTGGTAGCGCTGGTCAGATAACGGTTTCAGCTTCAAACATTGATGACGTAATAAGAGGAATAAAGAGAGAAATCAGAGAAGCTAACGGACAAGATTTAATGGACAGAAACGGAGCTTTCGTAGTTTGGAGAGCGACAGATTTTGAGATTTTGGAAGCATACGCGCAGGCTTATGGATACACAACAGCAGATAGCGCCATAAAAGACGGAACAAAACCAGGATTCTACTATATGGGTGTGTATCACTATATGTCCAACAAACACACAGCAAATCACTTGTTCGCTGGTGTCAGAAAACTCTTTCATCTTGGAATTTGCAGAGGCACTTATGGGCAGGTTGTCATTGACAACGAGCCAGCAACAGGAGATGGACCTTTGTCAGGTATCGCTGTTGTTTCAAGAATTGACTGGGAATACAAGGCTTGGACGAATGTTGTACCGCTATTGTTTGACGTTTCAGTTGCGTAATAAGGATTGTTTCCTTACATTGCCTCTTTATTGGGGCAATGATAAGTAAATAAAATATGCAATTTAACGATACATCAACATCTCTCGGAGTTTGCCAAGAAATAGACGCTTTGTGTGATAGTGATACAACAACCTATCCGGTCGCGGACAAAACTCGCAGGGTGAACATTGCTCTTGAAACTCTTGTGGCAAAAATAATAAACGCTGACGGAACGTGGCAATTTGACGATACTAATTATACTGATACTCCGGTTGGAACAGGAACACTTATTGAGGGACAATCTCAATACTCATTCGCAAGTGAGTATCTTGATATTGAGTGGATTAAAATTAAAGACTTAAATGGAAATTGGGTTTTTATAAAACCGATTGACCAGTCGCAAGTTTCTTATCCTTTGGAAGAATTTTTGACAACAGACGGAATGCCGGAATTTTATGACAAAGAGGGTGATACAATAAGGCTATATCCAGCGCCAACAGCAACAGCAGTGACACTTGCAAGCGGAATAAAAGTGAAATTTAAAAGAACAGCGGATTTATTTGAAGCGTCAGACACGATAAAAGAACCAGGTATACCTTCACCTTTCCACGTTTTGTTGGCTTATATGGCTTCTGTTCCTTTTTGTATGTCTTATAAAAAAGACAGGGTTGCTTTGTATGAAAAAAAGATTGATGAAATGACAAATGAATTGATTAAGTTTTTTGGAAGACGAGAAAAAGATAAAAGAAAAATTATAACAATGAAATCTATATTATTCAGATAATATGGCTATTACGATTACAAACGAAAATAAAAATAGTTTGACTTTATCAAATGAAAATAAAAATACTTTGACTTTATCAAAAGAAAGTAAAAATAGTTTAACTTTATCAAACGAAGCGAAAACGAGTGGCACGACTTGGGATGGGGCAGATTTGACTTGGGATGAGGCGGAGGGAACGTGGGACGTGTTTGGTCTTTTTATAAAAAAAGAAAGTAAAAATAGTTTAACTTTATCAAACGAAAGTAAATTATGAAGAATATAATTAGTTCAATTTTAATATCAATAATAATTACTTTTTTAGGTATTTTCTATTTTTATAATTACTTTTCCATTGGCGAGATTGAAGAAGTTAAAAGCGGAAATAACGAAGAAATGCTTGGGGCGACAATAACAGAAATTCAAGGTTCTGATACGATTAAAGATTCGCGAACTGTTATAAATACAAATTTTACAAACTTAAATAATGACAAGATAGAAATATCAACAACAACATTACCTCTTATAACAACGCTATCAGGATTAGTTTCAGTAGGAACTTTGACAAGCGGAGCTTTGGGGACAGGTTTTACTGCTGTAAATGTTCCACAAGGAGGCACGGGTTCAACAACATTAAGTCAGTATCAAGTGTTGTTGGGCAATGGAACAAACGCTATAAGCGTTGTGTCGGGATTTGGCAATGCCGGTCACGCTTTACTTTCACAAGGAGCTGGCAATCCGCCAGTTTGGGGTGACCCGATAATAACTGGTTATGCTTTTAACGCAACAACAACAAAATACACAGCAACAGGCGCGGCAACTTGGACAAAGCCAACAGGAGCAAAGAGAGTGTTTGTTCAAGTTTGGGGAGGTGGTGGAAGTGGGGGCGCTTTTCAAAGTGCTGGCACAGACCAAACAGGCGGGGGAGGGGGTGGTGGATATGTAGAAAGATGGTTTGAAGCATCAGATTTGGGAGCAACCGAAAGTATATCAGTTGGAGCAGGGGGAGCGGCGGTTTCAGGAATAAGTGTAGGCAATGCTGGTAATAATTCTACTTTTGGGGCAAGCGAAACTCTTATTACTGGTTATGGAGGCGGTGCTGGTTCAACATCTAACTCAGGTGGAGGAGGCGGGGGTGTGTTTAGTGTTGGGGGTAATGGTAGTGGTTCGGTAGGAGGTGCTGCGGGTTCTCCTGGTTCACCGATTGTTGGAACAGGTGGAGGGGGTGTAGTGACTTCAACTCCTGGATTTTTTGGAGGAGGGGGTGGAGGTGGCGCTACTTATGTTGTCACTGGTTATGGTAGTAATTCATATTTTGGAGGAGGTGGTGGTGGAATGGCAAAAATAGGAACAGGCGTTGGCTCTGCGATTGGTGGAACATCTGTTGTAGGCGGAAGTGGCGGAGCAGGCTCACACACAGGAAACGCCACAGCTGGAACACAACCCGCAGGCGGTGGTGGGGGTTGCGCTTATACTTCATCTTGCACATCCGGCAAAGGTGGCGATGGACAAGTAATAGTGACTACATTCTTTTAATATGGGAAAAATAGTTCAACAAATTATAGACAGATTTGATGGCGGAATGGCTAATGATTTAAGAGATAAAAATCTTAATAAATTTGCTATTACAAAACATTTTGATTTGTCTTGGAAACACAAATTAGTTCCTTATGTTAGAACAGTTGAAGCAGAGTCAGGAAGTATAAAAGATTTTGAAATTCAAAAATTTGTTTATGCGAAAAGGTCAACGGGAAATAGATTGTTCGGGTTGGGACAAAATGGTGGCAAAGCTGATATTTGGATGGTTAATCCGAATGTTGCGAATGACAATATAGCTTGGGAAGAACCGAATAATAATGCAAGTACGTTTAATGTTAATTATAACGTGTTTTTCTATTATAAAGATTATATTTATATGTTTGGCGGCGGGACAAAACTTATAAGGTTTGATACGTCAAGTGGTAGCGCTTTTAATGATGCTTATCAGTCAATATCATATACCAATTTGGCGACTCCTGTTCATTGTCTAATTGATGATATAGCGTATTTTTTCCACGATAATAAAGTAAGTAAATTAGATGACACTTCTTTTTTTGCTGATGTTTTAACTTTACCGGCTGATATGAAAATAGTATCGGCTTGTATGTATGGTAATTATCTTGCGATAGGATGCACAAGCCTTTATTCACACGAGAGGTCTGTTGTGTTTTTGTGGGATAGAGATAGCTCAATAACAACATTATCAGAAAGAATTGATTTAGGAGAGGGCAAACTTTTGTATCTTAAAAATTTGAATAATAAATTGATTGCGATAATGCAATTTTATACTTTCTCCGATTCGTTTTTGGTAAGAAAAGGTAGGTTGATTGTAAAACAAATACTTGGAAATACAGCTTATATTATCAATGAATTAAACTATGATTCACGAACCACGCCTTATTTTTCGGGAAACTACACATCCGCAACAATAAGAATGGGAACTGAATTTGTCAAAGACGAGGCGGTATATTTTCCGGTAATGTCATTAAAAATAAACGGGGATACTCATAATGGAATAATGAAAGTGGACTCTGACGGAAGAATATTTTTTGATGTTGTGGAAGAAGAAGCTGAATCTACAATTTATTACCACGCCATTTATGCGCTTGGTAATAACTGGTGGATAGCACACTCAAATGATGGTTCAATAAACAGGATGTCTTATTCTTCATCTACAAATACGGAATATTCATCAACTTTTCCGTCTGTTTATGAGAGTTTATATTTGAATTTTGGCGAAAGTTCAATAACTAAAAAATTGCTTGGTGTTGAAGTTATGACAGAAGCTTTGGAAGCGAATCAAAGTGTGGTTGTGAAATATAGAAAAGACGAAGATTTACTCGGTGGTTCTTGGACAACAATAATGACTCACGACACAGATGACGCAATAAGCAAAGGGGCGATAAATATATCAGGCGCAACATTGCCACAATTCAAAGAGATACAATTTAGGCTTGAATCTTTGCGAGGCGCGGTAATTACAGCGTTTAAAATAAAAGCTGAAATAATTGATAAATCATTGGTTTAATATGACACAAGAAGAAGAATTAAGAATAAGAGAAATTATAAGAGAGGAATTATCATTAAGTCAGAAAATAGATAGAGTTGTTTTTGAAAAGAATATACAAATTTTAGATAATAGAAAAATACAGGCAGGAAAAACTAATGGTTTAATGATAGGGACGGAACAAACACAAAAAATAGGGTTTCACGGAGCAACGCCAACGGTATCAAGAGGGAATATTTCGCAAGCGTTAGTGAATAACACAGCATCAACAAATATAAATCCTTATGGATACGCAACAAGCGCGCAAGCTGATGGAATAGTGATTTTGGTAAATGAATTAAGGACATCTCTTGTTGAGAAAGGAATAATAAAAGGCAGCTAAAATAATTTAATTAAAATACTATGACAGAACAAGAATTACAAAAAATAATTAACGAAGAACGAACAAGAAAATACGCGCGACAACTTGATGATAGTGTCACGAAAAAAGAGTTTTTAGATACTTTTAAAAGTATAATAAGTCAGGTGTTAAAAATGGAACAAGGTATTACTGCAAAAAATACCGCCTTTTTATCTTATTTAAAAGAACAATTTGCGGAATTATCAAATAAGTTTCAAAGAGA